>WNFZ01001432.1_pt1 | contig 22897 bp, 21 predicted proteins | sample 5400081 | NCBI WGS metagenome assembly WNFZ01 (sample SAMN13153365, study PRJNA577476) | soil metagenome | isolation source: 80 cm soil or saprolite under grassland replicate 1 | place: USA:California | collected 2016-06-15
TAAGGGCCGCTTGCATCTGGCTGCTCGAGCAATAAATTCCCCTTGGCGTCCCGGGCGATGCGATGCCCAGCACCGTGCAGCCGGGGCAGGGTACGCCAGGGCTACCGTGGGAGACTGCCGCCCGTAGGGACGGCGCGTGCGCGTTTTCAAGCAGTTTTCTTGGCTTGGAGTTGGTTCCGTCAAAGCGGCGTTATCTCGTCCCGCCCATGCTAACGCGATACCCCTGATGGGGCATAACGCAAGCCGTTGGGTGCTATGTTCGCTTGTAGTTTCCAGATGATCGTGCGGGATATCTAAGTGGTCCTGGAAGTGGATGACGTACCAGTGCAGAGATTGCACGGCGAATAGTCAACAGGTTGTATCGCCAATAGGTTGGGAGATCGGCTTTAGGAGCGGAAATTTCACACAACTAATGCTTCTATTTCTATTTTAATTTATGTTTTGTATACTAAGTTGAATGCGTTTGGTCTACATGCGATCAAAGCCAATTTTGGAAGTCAGCACTTATGGCGAAATCCAACTATAAACATGCGATTGTTATTGGCGGAAGCCTGGCAGGACTGCTCACCGCACGGGTGTTGAGTGAGCATTTCGAAAAGGTGACTATCCTGGAACGTGATCCCGTGCACAACGTCCCTGAGTCTCGCAAGGGGCAGGCGCAGACGCGGCACGTGCATGGTTTGTTACCGCAAGGATTGATTATCATCAAAGAGTATTTCCCGGACATTGATGAGCAGCTGCTTGCCGGTGGAGCTTTAATAGGTGATACAGGCGAACGCCTCCATTGGTATCAATATGGCGGCTATCGAATGAAGATCAAGAGCGGACTCTTCAGCATGACCATGAGCCGTCCATTTTTGGAATTCCATATTCGCCGCCGCGCGTTGGAGTTGTCTAATATCACCTTGATTGATGCGTGTGCCATGGATGCACTGGTCACCAGCCCTGATCAGAAACAAGTCATTGGTGTGCGCGCAAACAAACGTTCGCCTGAGAATAATATCGAATTTCTTGAAGCAGATCTGGTTGTGGATGCCACTGGGCGCGGCTCCGGGACACCCAAATGGCTTGAAGGCCTGGGATATAGTCGTCCCCCAGAAACCGAGGTGAAGGCGCGCATTGGCTATGTCACGTGCGAGTATCGGCGCCTAGAAAAAGATCCGGATCGAATTTACGCAGAGATGATCTCCCCTGCCGCGCCAGCTGAAAAGCACGTGGCTTTTCTCTTCCCGATCGAGAATGACCGTTGGATTATGACAGCCTCTGGTTATGTTGGCGATCATCCGCCTACGGATGAGGCTGGACTTCTGGAGTTTGTCCGCTCCCTACCCTCACCGGCTATTTACAATATTGTTCGTGACGCTGAACCGCTAACCGAGATCATCACTTATAAATATCCCGCCAGCCTACGGCGGCATTATGAAAAACTGAAACGCTTCCCGGAAGGTTTGCTTGTAATTGGCGATGCGGTGGCGAGTTTCAACCCTGTTTATGGGCAAGGTATGACTTCTGCTGCTATGCAAACGCGGGTGCTCCACGAAGTGCTACAACAAACGCGCAATCTGCATGAGTTGTGGAAACCATTTTTCAAACAAACTGCCAAGGTCGTGGATATGCCCTGGCAACTCGCCGTTGGTGAAGATTTCCGATATCCGGAAACCGAAGGGAGAAAACCACCGTTCATGGACATGATTAACGCCTACGTCGAAAAAGTTCATAAAGCCACACAACGCGATCCGGTCGTGTACGCTCAATTTCTGCGGGTCGTGAGTTTGATGGCAACACCAATGAGTTTGATGTCCCCAAGAATTATGCGGCGAGTACTCATCCCATAGACGGTGCGCTTCCATAGCCACGCCCAGCGTGACAAACAGAAGATACTTTTTATGCAAGGGACGATTAGCAGAACGGTACGCGCGAAAGAATCTATTGCGTTGATGATTTAGTATTTGGCAAGATAGTAAAATAGTTGCTATGCTCAAAATGCGGCCAACAAAGCGTGCACCGGGCGGCTGGGACTCTGCGCGTTTTTTGGAGATTGTTCTGAACTTTGGCGGTTTGCAGTTTTCGAGCCTGTTTCTCCTCAGTCGTACCCCGAAGGGGCATAACGCAAGCCGTTGGGCGGCTTGATAGTGACGCCATGCAACAGTAGGCAGGTAGGATCTTCAAGGAGAACCAGTATGACCAAGCATATACTCTTTATACACGGCGGTGGCGGAGAGGGCGCCTATCAGGAAGATGGAATCCTAGTTGCATCGCTGCAAAACGCCTTGGGTGCTACCTATGCGGTACGCTATCCGAAAATGCCGCTTGAGGAAACTGCCGAGTATACGGATTGGAAAACTCAAATTGAAATGGAGTTGTCTGCCCTAGGCAATGAAGTCATTCTGATCGCACACTCGGTTGGCGGTTCAATTCTGTTGAAGTATCTCACTGAGGAGCAGGTCAAGAATCCTATCGCTGAGCTATTTCTGCTTGCCACACCATATTTTGGCGGAGATGAAACCTGGACCGATGCTCAAATGAACTTGCCGCAAGACTTTGCCGCGCTGCTCCCAGCAATCCTGCGAATTTTCTTGTACCATAGTCGTGACGATGAAGTAGTACCATTTGCCCATCTGGCGCTTTATGCAGCAAAGCTCCCACAAGCAATCATCCGAGAGTTCGATCGACGTGGACATCAATTTGGGAACGATTTGACTGAGGTTGCCGAGGACATAAGGAAGGCAGAGACCACATCAGGACAGTAACATCGCCCAACAAAGCGTCCTAAGAAACAGCTCTTCTGTTTCTTAGGTGAAATAGGATGTCCCTATCCTACGGAGGTGCACCGGACGGCTGGGACTCGCCGCGTTTTTTGGGTCTTGTTCTGAGCTATGGCAGTTGCCCGTTTTCAAGCCTGTCTCTCCCCAGCCGTACCCCGAAGGGGCATAACATTCACCATTGGGCGGCGGACCCAGGTTCATGAATGATGGTATTTTAGATATGAAGCGAATGGATGAAAATCTCAAATTAGAAGTCCTTCACGCCGATCAACTCACGTCAGAACAGCTGGCAGAAATCCACGCGCTTTGTAATCGTGCTTATGCAGTATATGATGTAGACCTGGAACCCTTATTCCAGACGTTTACTAATGCAACCCATGTCATCGGTTGGTGGGGCTCAGCTATCGTCAGTCATGCGATGTGGGTGACCCGCTGGCTTCAGCTCAGCAATCAGCCTCCACTACGCACTGCCTACGTCGAAATGGTCGCCACCGAGCCGCAGTTCCAAGGGCGTGGCTTTGCATCCGCGGTGATGCGACGGCTTGCAAGTGCCATTCATGATTTTCAGTTGGGTGGCTTGTGTCCAGCAGAACCAATGTTGTACACGAAATTAGGTTGGGTCTTTTGGCAAGGTCCGCTCTTCATCCGAACGAAAGACGGCTTGATTTCCACACCCGAAATACAGATAATGGTTTTATCATTGCCCAAAACACTACCTCTGGACCTAACCTTACCCTTGTCAGCCGAGTGGCGTGAAGGTGAAGTTTGGTAATGTCTCGCCAGCGAGTAATCACTGCCGCCCAATATAGCGTTCTCAGAACGTCACGCAGAAGATGTGAAAAATGAGCCTTTTTCTTGGACAATTGCCACTTTTTGCATCCTCTAATTGTAGATCACAAGATGTTCTCCAGTGGAAAATGATGGTCAACCATCATTCCCAGGTGCACCGGACTGGTGGGATTCGTCGCGTTTTCAAGCGGTTTTCTTGGCTCAAAGTTGGTTCCGTCAAAGTGGCGTTGTCGCGTCCCACTCACCAGCGTGTAACGCAAACCATTAGCTCGCTGCTGTTCTCTGTCCGCTTTATATGAGATTGAGAATTAGAATCATGAATAACACTCCTGATCAGATCAAAGCGCAGAGGTCCTATTTACCGCCTGTCTCATTATAATAAGTAAACTTTTTGACTGGATTTGCCGGCCAAAATTCAAACTTTAAGTTTACCTAATTCTGCGGCATCCTGTAATCTAGAAGCCAGAACGACTTCGAAAGAAAATTTATTGTTGTTTGATTATCCAAGTAAGGAGTACCCTTATGGATTTTGGATTACATTTGCCGCTCATGGATTTTGGCGGTAACCCTTTCACGCTTGACCACTTAATCAAATATGCGGAGACCGGCCAAGAGCTAGGCTTCAGTTCTCTAGCTGCAAATGACCATCTCGTCTACTCCAAACCCTGGCTGGATGGGCCCACAGCACTGGCTGCAGTTCTCTCGCACTCGGGAAAGATGGACTTAGTAACTACAGTGTCGTTGCCAGTCGTGCGAGGTCCGGTTCCGTTAGCCAAAATGTTGGGCGCGATTGATCGACTTTCTGGTGGCCGCCTCATTGCTTGCGTTGGACCTGGCTCTTCTGCCCGAGATTATGCTGCGGTAGGTATCCCATTTGATGAACGTTGGAAGCGCCTGGATGAAGTCATTCCAACACTACGTGCTTTATGGGATCAGGAGGGTGCAGTCTATAAAGGAAACTTCTACAACACTGAAGGGATCATGCTTGAGCCGTTTCCGACACAGCGATCAGGTCCACCGATCTGGATGGGAAGCTGGGGTTCCAAAGTGGGTCTGCAAAGAGTTGCGCGCTTGGCGGATGGCTGGTTAGCATCTGGATATAACGCAACTCCAGAATTGTTCACCAAAGGATGGCAGCGACTTCGGGAGTTTCTTGTCGCGGTAGGCAAAGAGCCATCCTCTTTCCCAAACGCCATGGCCACCATGTGGCTTTACATCACTGAAAATGAGGGCGAGTCCGAACGGATGTTATATGAAGTGCTAGCGCCAGCGCTCAACCGTCCGGTTAATGAATTGAGGGAGCGGCTTCCAATTGGTTCTGCACAGGATTGTGCTGAGAAACTTGCTGCTTATCAAAACGTTGGCGTCCAGCGAGTTTACTTATGGCCTCTGGCAAATGAATTGGAACAGATCAAGATCTTTATGAAGCAAGTGGTACCGTTGATTGATGGAAAGATCAAAGCATAAATCATTCAAAGGTTATTGGTGCTTCGTGCAACCGAACCCCGAGAAAAGCGCCGTGATAGGACTCTGCGCATTTTAAGATAGTTTTCTTGGCTCAAAACTAGTTCCGTCAAAGCAGCGTTATCTAGTCCCGCCTACGAGTGGGTAACGCAAGTTGCCAATTCCTTCCCCAACTGTCCAAGTCGAGCTGAAACGAAACAATGACTGATCTCTCGCATGTAAGCTTTAGGGGATAAAGGTACTTGTGTGCGATGAATAACAAAATCTATATATTAAGAATCAAGATGGCACCTCCAGCAGAACCTGTCGTTTGGCTGAGTATCGCCCCAAGCTTTCGCCGAAATCCTTGTATCGAGTAAAATGCTTAAAGACAAAGGATAGCAGATATGCCCTACAAGGTTTTCTTGGTTGAAGATGAAATTATTACCCGCGAGGGTATCCGCGATAATGTAGATTGGCAGGCCAGCGGGTTTGAATTTTGCGGTGAGGCAGCTGATGGTGAAATTGCCCTGCCGCTGTTGCGTACAACCCAACCTGATGTGCTGATTACCGACATCAAAATGCCTTTCATGGATGGCCTGCAGTTGATCAAAATTGTGCGGGAACGCATGCCTTCGGTGAAGATTATTATTCTCAGCGGTCATGACGAATTTGAATATGCCCAGGAAGCCATTAACCTGGGCGTTACGGATTATCTGCTAAAGCCTGTCACCGTGCAAAAACTGCAAAGTGTCTTACAGAAGTTGACTCTGCAATTGGATCAAGAAAGAAAAGAACAGGACAACCTGAAAAAACTTCAGGAGCAGGTGCAAGAAAATCGAGCGCTACTTTGCGAAAGACTCTTGTTCAAGCTGGTTGTAGGGGCTGTTTCCCCAACGGAAGCCATTGAAAAGGGGCAGTTATTAGGGCTTAATCTGATTGCCAGATATTATTTGGTTGTAATCTTGAAAATTGAATTGGGGGATCGCTCGGAGCATTATGATCACAATGAATATCAGCAGATGCAACGTGTTGTCACAGAGTTGATGGAAAAGAATCCGGATATATTTGTGCTGAAAAGAGATTGGGGCGATCTGATATTAATCATTAAAGGGAATACCCCAGAATATCTCGAAGAAGAACGCGATGTGCTTCTTGCTGAAATCCGACAGGAGATTGCAAAGATCCGTTACAAGCTCACTGTCGGCGTAGGTACTACCAAAAAACATATAGCCGATATTAGCCAGTCATTTGTCGAGGCACTGGTTAAAATCCAGAAACCAACTGGTGAGAATAACTCTGAATTAAACCCGGCTGTCGAGCAAGCTGAATTGCTTAACGTAGACAAATCAGCGGTCGAAGCATATTTACGCAGCGGTGCAAAAAATGAGTTTGATGGATTCTTTCATGCTTATCTTGGACCATTAGGCGAAACTGCACTGAAATCAAGCCTCATCAGGAATTATATTTTTGTCGATGTTGTTCTGACGACTGCCAAACTAGTGAACGAGCTCGGCGGGGATATTGACAAGGTTATCCCGGAGTTGAATTCCATAGAAATGATCATGTCAAACATCAGGTCAATGGAACAGTTGCGTGAACAGGTAAGTAAGATCCTATCCAGTGCGTTGGCATATCGAGACAGTCAGCCGAATGGCAAGTATAAAAACCTGCTCCGCCATGCAATAGAATATCTCGAAGACCATTATACAGACCCGGAACTTTCGCTGAATGAGATGGCTGCTCATGCAAATCTCAGCGCCAGCCACTTTAGCGTTGTATTCAGTCAGGAAATTGGTCAGACATTCAAGGAATACCTGACTGAAATCCGCATTAAAAAAGCAAAGGAATTGCTGCGTATGACGGCATTAAAGTCAGCGGATATTGCCTATCAGGTTGGTTACAGTGACCCGCACTATTTCAGTTCTGTTTTCAAAAAGAATACTGGTCTCTCACCAATTGAATTTCGATCGCAGATTTAGTTACTTTTGCAGGAGAGCGATGTGACACAAAAAACTGTAACATCTAATTTCAGACGATTTCTGACGAGAATAAACTCGCAAGCCAGATCGACACGCAAAACGCCACTCAAATATTTGAGACGGCTGGCCGATTTTCTCGCCGGTATTAATCTATCCATCCGTGCGAAAATCCTGGCATCGCTATGTATTGTTATCTTGTTAATGGGAACTACGAATATCGTCTCGATGCTGCAAGTGCTGAGTTACAGCCGCCAGTATGATGCCATTATCACCAACATTACTACTGCTAACAGCATCAGCGGCAGTATTAAGCCTAATATCGACAACGAAATGTGGAAGATTGTATCTGGGAAGGTCAAATTTTCAGAGGGAAAACAATACGAAATCCTTAACAACGTCAAAGCACAAGTAAGTTGGATGATGAAAAATACCGATTCGCAGCGAGCTACCGTCAAACTGGATTTAATTCTTCGGACGCTACAATCGCTGAAGGAAAACGTTGACAAGATGGGCGACAAAATCGCCCACAATAGCACGGCAACTGAGAACGAAGCCGTATTAGAGAATATTCGTTTTGCGACTTCGGTAATGGAGGATGTCGTCCAGAACTATGTTCTCTATGAGGTGCATCGCACAGAGACTCAATACCAGGTGATGCGCGAAGGCTTTGTACGCTGGCAAATTTTATCCATCATTCTGATCTTCAGCGCCGTGGGATTTTCGGTGGTCGCAGCTTGGAGCTTATCCAAAAGTATTTATACTCCAATCAAGAAATTGCATGATGTGACCACTACTATCACCAAAAACGATCTGCAAGCATTAATGACCAGTGATAACGTGGATGAAATCACCGAGCTGGGTATGAGCTTCAACATTATGATCGGCAAAATCAAAGACTTGCTGGATTCTAAGATCAAAGAGCAGGAAAATCTCAAAAAGGCTGAACTGCGTGCGCTCCAAGCTCAGATCAATCCCCATTTTCTTTATAACACTCTCGATACGATTATTTGGATGGCGGAATCCAAAAAGACGGATCAGGTGATTCAGATTGTAAGTGCACTTTCAGATTTCTTTCGCATCAGCTTAAGCAAAGGCATGGATTGGATCACAATTGGTGAAGAGGTGGAACGCATCAGAAGTTATCTGACCATCCAGAAGATGCGCTATAGCGACATTCTGGATTTCAATATCGAAGTGAACCAGGATGTAATGGAGAATACGATTCTGAAATTGATTCTTCAGCCACTCGTTGAAAACGCCCTTTATCATGGAATCAAGAATAAACGGCAAGGGGGAACGATTAGTCTGCGCGCGAAACGAAAGAGCGCAGATGAAATCCTGTTCGAAGTGGAAGATAACGGGATTGGCTTTCCGCCAGAGAAGCTGGCAAAGCTGCGCGCCGAGTTGGATGATGACTCGGGTGATATCAAGTTGGAAAGCGGCTTTGGGATTGGTAATGTCAATAAACGCATTCGGTTGTATTATGGCAAACTGTATGGAGTTTCAATTCGCAGTGAATATAACACTGGCACCTGCGTAACTTTGGTCATTCCCGCCAAAGTGGAGAGAGCTCTTCAGGTTGAGGATTCAGCGATCGGTCCGGGTGAAGGATCAGGATTAGCAGTGGAGGAGTACTTCCAGTGAAGACATCCCGTCTATTGATTCTATTATCGATTTTTGCATTGGTTTTAGCACTATTGAGTTGTACTCAAAAACCTGATGCAACATCTGTCCTGCAATCCAACCCCGATTTGGCGTCCAAGACTGAGAAAAAATATATAGACTTGATTGTGGGCTATGCTCAGTTGGGGGCTGAAAGTGAATGGCGCGTTGCGAATACCATTTCCATTAAAGAAACGGCCGAACAACTAGGTGTAGAACTGCGTTTCCTCGATGCACAACAGAAACAGGAAAATCAAATTGAGGCAGTGCGCAAGCTTATCATTCAGAAAGTTGATGTAATTGGGATTTCGCCTATTGTCGAAACAGGCTGGGACGAAGTTTTTCAGGAGGCTAAAGACGCCGGCATCCCGATCATCCTGGTCGATCGGCGGGCGGATGCTCCCGAAGATCTTTATGTATCTTATTTAGGCTCGGATTTTCTGGAAGAGGGACGCAATGCTGCCCGCGTCATGGTGAAACTGGTGAATGAGCAGGCAAATATTGTTGAGCTGGTGGGCACAATCGACTCCGCACCTGCAAATGATCGCTATACAGGGTTTCGAGAAATACTAAAAAACTACCCGGGGATGCAAATCATTGATTCGCAATCTGGCGATTTTACGCTTGCCCGAGGCAAAGAAGTAATGGCGGCTTTCCTAAAAAAGCATGGCAAAAAAATTACGGCGGTTTATGCCCATAACGATGATATGGCGCTTGGTGCAATCGAGGCAATCGAAGAGTATGGACTCAAGCCTGGCAAGGACATCAAAATTGTTTCTGTGGACGCCGCTCGAGGGGCCTTTGAAGCGATGATCGCTGGCAAATTAAACGCAACCGTGGAGTGCAATCCACTGCTTGGTCCGCAGTTCTTTGAACTGGCCTTGAATGTTGTCAACGGTAAACCCGTTCCCAAGTGGATGCCTTCGATTGAAAGTATTTTCTTCCCTGAAGACGCAAGCAAGATTTTGCCAACCCGCAAGTACTAAAGTACCCCAAAACATGCTGCGATCATAAGAAAGTTAACTCTTATCGAAAAAAATCTGCCAATCAGAAGATTGGCAGATTTTTTATTTGTTTACGCAATAAAAAAACAAACTCGTTCCGAATGAGATTTCATTTACCTGAACTCATATTCTTGCTACTATGTTACCGATAACGGGAACGATAACGGAACAATGAGCGAAGGAATATGCGCCAAAAACGAGGTCGATCCACTATCAAGGAAGTAGCGCCTGCAGCGGGGGTATCTATCCAGACGGTATCACGTGTTATGAACAACCGACCTGATGTTTCCTTTGAAACTCGAAAACGCGTTAAAGATGTAGTAGGAAAATTAGGCTATCAACCTAGTGCTTTATCCCATAAAACCTAAATCGATCATGTTGAAGCCAGCTCTTGTCGTGCGACATAGTTCGTTACGTCTTCAAAGTGCGGATTGTAAAGGAGGTGAGCCAAAAGGGAAACAATAAACTAGTGAAGCAATTGCACGTCGATGAATTGGCGTCCGATGTGTAGGCTTCGGCGAGACAGTTTGATAATTACTTTGCCCTTGCCCGATGATTACGCCAACAATAACATCTTGTATCACTACTAAGGAGAAGAAAATGTCCAAGAAATTGTTTTACAACCTGCTGGCTGTTTTGATGCTGGCTAGCATTGTACTATCAGCCTGTGGTGCTCCAGCTCCTGCGCAACCGGCAGCGACGGAAGCCGCTGCCAAGAAAGTTTATACGTATGCTGATATGACGTTGTGCTACCCTCAACTTGGTGCTGAAAGCGACTGGCGCACTGCCAACACTGCTTCATTCAAGGAAACTGCTACAAAGTTAGGTGTCAAATTGGTCTTCTCTGATGCCCAGCAGAAACAAGAAAACCAGATCTCTGCCATACGCTCTTGTATCCAACAGGGTGTGAATGTTATTGCTCTGCCTCCAGTGGTTGAAACTGGTTGGGATGCCGTCCTGCAAGAAGCGAAAGATGCCAATATCCCGGTCATTATTGTAGACCGCTCCGTATCTGCAGATGCATCTATGTATTCCGCTCACATTGGCTCTGATATGGAGATCGAAGGGAAACGCTCGGCTGAAGAATTCAATAAGTTGCTCCCCAATGGTGGCAACATTCTTGAACTATCTGGTACCACCGGCTCAGGCGCTGCGGTTGGCCGTGCTAAGGGATTCCGCGAAGCTCTTAACGCAAATATCAAGATTTTGGACTCCCAGACTGGTAACTTCACTCGTGCTGAAGGTAAACCCGTTATGGAGGCCTTCTTGAAAAAATATGCCGGACAGATCGATGGTGTCTTCTTCCACAATGATGATATGGCAATCGGCGCTGTCGAAGCCATCAAAGCGGCTGGTATCAAACCTGGTGATCTCAAGATGGTTTCCATCGATGGCACACGCGGTGGTTTCCAACTCATGATCGATGGTTGGCTACAAGCGGATGTTGAATGCAATCCTCTACTTGGCCCACAGACCATGGATTTGGCGTTGAAGCTTATGAACGGCGAGGCGATTACCAAGGAAGTACTCACGAACGAAAGCGTCTTCTATCCTGACAAGGCTGCAGAACTTCTGCCGTCCCGCCAGTATTAAATCATCGAGAACTTTAGAACGTATACAAGACCTTAGACGCTTGTGACCTTCCAGAGGTGCAAGTTGTATAATGAGAAGCGGTGTTGAACAACACCGCTTCTCAAAATAAAACCCTTAATAAAGGGCAGAGCCAATGAAAAATGTGAATGATTTTATCTTAGCCATGAATGGTATTTCCAAAACTTTTCCAGGTGTTAATGCCTTGGAAAATGTTGACTTTACCTTGAAGCGAGGCGAGATTCACGCTTTGGTTGGGGAAAATGGAGCGGGAAAATCTACCCTGATTAAAGTCTTGACAGGGGTGGAGCACCCTGATACAGGCTCTATTGAATTGGATGGCAAAATCGTTCAGGTACGTTCTCCGCAGCACTCTCAGGAAATTGGCATCAGTACGGTTTATCAGGAAGTTAATCTGTGTACCAATATTACCGTTGCGGAAAATATTATGCTTGGATATGAGCCTCATCGTTTTGGTAGTATTGACTGGAAAAAGGTCAACGCGTTTGCCAAACAGGCCTTGAAAAAGTTGGATGTAGATATTGATGTAACCCAACCATTGGGAAATTATTCAGTTGCCATTCAACAGATGGTAGCGATTGCACGGTCGCTTGAAATTACTTCCGCTAAAATCCTGATCCTTGATGAACCTACCTCCAGCCTCGATGTCAACGAGGCGAATCGACTCTTTGATCTGATGCAGAAACTAAAAGGTGAAGGTATCGGCATTATTTTTATAACTCATTTTCTTGACCAGGTTTATCAGGTTTCCGATCGGATCACAGTACTGCGCAATGGTAAGCTGGTTGGTACCTATGATACGGCTTCATTGCCACGCATTGAGTTGATTGCCAAGATGCTAGGACGCAGTCTCACAGATTTGGATAAGGTATCAAAAGCCAAAACCACAAGTGAACAAATAGGGGATAAAGAATGCTTGCTCGAAGCAAAGGGTTTGGGGCGCGCCGATTCGCTTAAACCATTTGATATCGAACTCTACGGTAATGAAGTAATTGGGATTGCAGGCTTATTGGGTTCGGGACGCACTGAAATGGCCAACTTGCTTTTTGGCATTGATACGCCTGATGAAGGCACCCTCACATTGAATGGCGTGCAGATCAATCATTTTTCGCCGTTGGAGTCCCTTGAAAAGGGGATTGCCTTATGTCCTGAAGACCGCAAAGCAGAGGGGGTTGTAGGAGATTTAACAATTCGTGAAAACATCATTCTGGCTTTGCAGGCGCGCAATGGATGGTTTAGATTTCTGAATATCCAGAAACAGTATGAAATCGCCGATAAATATATCCGGCTATTAGGCATTAGCACTCCTTCACCCGATCAATTGGTCAAAAATTTGAGCGGTGGAAATCAGCAAAAGGTCATCCTGGCGCGCTGGCTTGCCACAAATCCACAAGTTTTGATTCTGGATGAACCTACTCGTGGCATTGATGTTGGCGCAAAAGCTGAAATTCAAAAAATGGTGATTGATTTGGCTGAGCAAGGCAAGTCGTGTGTGTTTATCTCCTCCGAGTTGGAAGAAGTGTTACGCACCAGTCATCGCATTGTTGTATTGCGTGACCACAAGAAGGCTGCCGAATACTCCGGGGATGTGGATGATCAGACCATTATTCAGACCATGGCAGGCAATTTATGAAAAACAATGCTCCTGTATTCAAACGCATTCGGGAGAGTCGACTATTCTGGCCTCTGGTTGCGCTCGTTTTGATTTTGCTTATGGACGCTCTTTTTGCCCCCGGTTTTTTCAAAATTGGGATCGTGGATGGGCACCTGTTCGGAAATCTGATCGATGTTTTTAATAACTCTGCTCCTTTGATGCTGGTGGCGATTGGCATGACCATGGTGATCGCCACTGGAGGCGTTGACCTGTCAGTGGGAGCAGTGATCGCCATTTCAGCCGCCATGGGCGCGGTGTTGATTAATCCTGCCTTGGGAAATAAGCTAATCTCAAATGATATTTTGACGAAAGATGCTACAAACACCCCATTGTGGATAATTGTTTTAGCCGACTTGGCTGCAGGCACCCTGTGTGGCTTGTGGAATGGACTATTGGTTTCAAGAGGGAAAATTCAGCCCATGGTGGCAACTCTTATTCTCATGGTAGCCGGTCGAGGAATTGCCCAGCTCATCACGAACGGTCAAATTATGACTATTTATTACACGCCCTACTTCTATTTTGGAAATGGATTTATTTTTGGATTGCCTGTTTCTATCTATATTGTAGCGATTGTGTTTTTGTTTGCCTGGGTACTGGTGCGTAAAACATCGATTGGCATGTTTATTGAAGCAGTCGGCGGCAACGCAAAGGCAACATATTACAGTGGCATTAGCGAAAAAAACATCAAATTGTTTGTTTATATCTTTTGCGGTTTTTGCGCTGCCATCGCTGGTTTGATCCTCAGCTCCTATGTCCATAGTGCAGATGGCAATAACAACGGACTAAATTATGAATTGGATGCAATCCTGGCTGTTGTCATCGGCGGCACGCTGATGTCTGGCGGGCGTTTTTCTTTATTGGCGAGCGTGGTTGGCGCGCTGGTTATTTGGACATTCACCATTACCATGTATACCTTTGGCGTGCCGGCGAATGCCTTGTTGGCTGGCAGAGCCGTGCTGGTTCTGGTGGTGATACTGCTTTATTCTGATTACGCCCGTCGAATTCTAAATAAAATTGTTGACCGGAAAGGCTCGCAACATGCTACATCGAATTAAGCTTTTCTTATTAAACAATAGACCGCTGCTGACTACGATAACGATATTTATCTTAGTCTATGTTATGGGTGGTCGTTTATACTCTGCCATGCAAAAGCCACAAGTGTTTTTTAACCTGTTTATTAATACGGCTAGCCTACTGATTGTTTCCATTGGGATGACTTTTGTGATCATTACCAAAGGGATCGATCTTTCTGTGGCAGGCATGATTGCCTTAACCTCGGCCGCTTCAGCTGCTTTGCTGGCAAAAAATGCCAACCCTGTAATGGTAATGCCTTTGATGTTATTGATGGGTGTTGCGTTTGGGTTTACCCTGGGCTGCATCATCCACTTCTTGAAAGTGGAACCTTTTATTGTGACTCTGATGGGACTCTTTTTCGCGCGCGGCATGGCTTATATCATCACGCTTGAAGCTTTACCCATTCAAAACGCAACGTATCGTCTTCTGGCATTGACAAAGGTTCACATTCCCTTCTTTGCCAAAGCCTATGTGTATCCAGCATCCCTTGTTGGTCCGATATTATTATTGATTGTAATTTACCTGTCCTTTTTCACACGGTTTGGTCGTACCGTGTATGCGATTGGTAATAATGAACAATCTGCCAGATTGATGGGGTTGCCTGTTGGACGTACAAAAATCATCGTGTATACCTTCAGCGGTTTTTGTTCTGCCTTGGCTGGGGTGGTATGGAGTATTTCGTTGCTTTCAGGTTATGGAGGTTATGCTCCCGGCATGGAATTGGACGCCATTTCTTCGGTGGTGATTGGTGGTACGTTGTTGACCGGCGGTGTTGGAAATGTAGTTGGTACCTTATTCGGAGTTCTGATTAACGGCACCATTGTATCCATCCTGCAATTCAATGGCACCTTGAGTTCGTGGTGGACTCGCATCGGTGTAGGAGTGCTCACCCTGATCTTTATCGGCATTCAAAGCCTGTTTTACATGAGAAAAAAACACGCGTAAGTGTATTCCTTTATGCCCATGCTAAGGATGGCACAGTGAAATTGTTTCGCTCTGCGCTGATTTATTTTGGTTTAACATTTGCTATGTCTGCCTGCACGTTTACAACCAGCACCCCAGAGCCACAGTCAAACATCATTCCCACAATGACTGTCACACCAGACTGGTTCAATATTGAAATGACTGATGTCCAAACCGGCAAGACGTTTTCCATGAATGATTATGCTGGCAAAGTCGTCCTGCTCGAAACTATGGCGATCTGGTGTCCCAACTGTGTTATTCAGGCAACCCAGGTGGGAAAACTCCATGAGGCGCTTGGGAATCCTGAAGATCTGATTTCAGTCACTCTGGATATTGATTCTCATGAAGATGATTCTGCGCTTAAAGAATACGCTTCAAGCTATCGCTTCGACTGGCATTTTGCTGTTGCGCCGCTGTTAGTGGAACGAGCGCTTGGGAATTTGTATAGTGCCGAGTATTTGAATCCGCCGCTCTCGCCTATGCTGATTATTGACCGTGCTGGTAATGTCCATCAATTAGACTATGGCATAAAGGATGCTAAAACACTACAAAAGATCGTTGAGCCTTATCTCGCGAAATAAGTGATAATGAGCAGTCTCGCTGTTACCTCTCTGTTGCTCGGTCTTTTGACTACTACCAGTCCATGTATACTGCCATTGTACCCAGGCTTTTTAGCCTATATGAGCGGTCAAAATGGAATGGGGCGACAAAAATACTTTCTGGGTTTGTTCGTACTGGCAGGCGTGCTGACCATGATGCTCGCTCTAGGGGGTGTGATCGCCATGCTTGCCGTTCCTGTTGGCAGTATTCTGCTCTATCTCTTGCCGCTTGCAGATCTTCTGATTTTTCTGCTCGGAATTCTGCTCTTACTAAACTTCAATCCTTTTAAGACACTACCTCAAATTCAACTGCCAGTTTTACGTCATCCATACAGCAATGCCTTTGTTTATGGCTTGCTTTATGGTCCGATTGCGTTGCCTTGCTCTGGACCCATGGTAGTCAGTATCTTCGCCCTGTCTTTTACCGTTGGAGAAGCATTCAACCAAGTATGGGTATTTCTTTGGTTTGGGTTGGGACTGGGTGTGCCACTCCTGATACTTTCGTTTCTCTCTGCGACGCTTCAGCGTCAACTGACCGTCTCCTTTGCAAATCGTGGTCGGATTATTAACTTTGTCGGAGGCTTGCTGCTGGTCGGCGTCGCCGTGTATGATCTGAACAAGAATTGGATTTTTCTGCAGTTATTTTTTCGCCAGGCGTTTTCATAAAATTTAAAATACTTGCCGTACACCGTATACGCGCTTTAGGGCGGCAATCAGGCGGATGATGTAGCAGAAGTAGACCTTGTACGTTGGTTTCTTTAGACATATTGTAAATATTGTGTTTTTGTAACGGGCGGTACTCTACTGATTGAAGGCAATGGAAGTATAATTCCCGTTTGACGCAATTAAATTATTACGCCCCGATTCATCCAAGCGTTGGATATGAGTTCGAATCCAGTCACGGGCGCAAATCCGATTAGTCAGCCGCCTTCCCATTTTATTGATATTCAGGAGACGGTGCAAGGAGAAAGTTGTATGCCTACGATTATCCGAAGATCATTTCCTACCGCTGTAGAAACCCGAAAAGAGATTTTTGTCGCCACAAGCTGGCAGGTCCATTCCAGCATTTGGACGCCACCAACCGATGTATATGAGACAGAAGAGAATCTTTTCGTCAAAATCGAAGTTGCTGGGATGCGGGAGGATGATTTTGAAGTATCAGTGGAGGATCAAGTTTTGATGATTAGAGGCAATCGCCCCAATATGAATGAGCGGCGAGCTTATCATCAAATGGAAATACGGTTTGGCAAATTTGAAATCACCTTTGGCTTGCCCGTTGGAATTGACCTTGACAATGCCAATGCCGAGTACAAAGACGGGTTCTTGACTATTGTTTTTCCAAAAATTCACGCGAAACAAATCGAGGTTGAATAAATATCATGCCTGCTTCTCGCTGGCAAACCAGCTTTCGGGATCTTCTGCAATGGAACGATGAGGAAGAAAATGAACTTATTTCCATGATGATCCCTTCCATGTTTTCTAAATCTCCAAAATTAGATTCCAATTCAAATAATGTTGACTCAGCCCAAACAGCAAACGGATCGAAATACCCGGATGTGCTTCCAATCCTTCCCCTGCGCGGCGTTGTGGTTTATCCCCAGACCGCCGTCCCGTTGACGGTGGGGCAGCCGCGTTCCATTAAGTTGGTGGATGAAGTCGTCGGTGGCGATAAGCTTGTGGGTCTTGTAGCCAGTACAAATCCGGAACTTGAATCGCCGGGTCCGAATGATCTGTATAAAGTCGGAACGATTGCCATTGTCCATCGGCTGTTACGCGCGCCGGATGGAACGATCCGTTTGCTTGTGCAAGGAATGGATCGTTTTCGCCTGGGTGACTTTGTCGAAGAAGAACCCTATCTCAAAGCGCATATTGAACTTGCCCCTGAAGTTGTAGAAGAGGGATTAGAGATCGATGCACTGGCTCGCAATGCGCGCGACCAGTTCCAGCAAATCACTCAAATGATCCCGTCGTTTCCTGAGGAACTTGCAGGGTCGATAACCTCTGTCGAAGATCCGCTGCAAACTGCGTATACGATTGCGAACTTTCAGCGCATGGATATCCGCGATTCGCAGGAAATCCTTGAACTTGATTCGGTTGCTGAAAAGCTCAAGAAGTTGATTGGTCTGCTTGTACGCGAAGCAGAAGTGCTGCAGCTTGGGCAGAAGATTCAAAATGAAGCGCGCGGCGAGATCGAAAAGGTTCAGCGCGAATATTTCCTGCGCGAGCAGATGAAGGCAATTCAAAAGGAACTCGGCGAAAAGGATGAACAAGCCGCGGAAACAGAGGAATTTCGCAAGAAGATTGATGAAGCGCAGATGCCTGAAGAAGCCGATAAGCAGGCACGACGCGAGTTGGAACGTTTATCGCGCTTACCTAGCGCCGCGGCTGAATACGGTGTAATCCGTTCTTATTTGGATTGGCTTGTGTCGCTGCCGTGGTCGAAGTCCACGCCCGATAATCTGGAGATCGGTCACGCGCGCGAAATTTTGGATAAGGATCATTATGGGTTGCAAGATGTCAAGGAGCGCATCCTCGAATTTCTTGCGATCCGGAAATTGCGACTTGATCGAAAGGATGAGATCAAGCAGCCGTCTGAAGATAAGATTCGGCGCGAGCGCGAGGGTGTGATTCTCTGCTTCGTGGGTCCGCCCGGTGTGGGCAAGACGTCTCTTGGACAATCGATCGCGCGTGCCATGGATCGGAAGTTCGTGCGCGCCTCACTGGGTGGAGTGCGTGATGAAGCGGAGATTCGCGGACATCGCCGCACTTACATCGGCTCGATGCCGGGACGAATCCTGCAGGCACTTCGGCGGATCGAAACCAAGAATCCAGTCTTCATGCTCGATGAAATTGACAAGCTAACGTTCGATTTTCACGGCGACCCCGCGTCTGCCTTGCTTGAGGTGCTGGACCCGGAACAGAACAGTGAATTCCGTGATAACTATCTTGAGGTTGCTTACGATCTATCCCAGGTTTTTTTCATCACGACCGCCAACACACTCGAAACGATTCCTGGTCCATTGCGCGACCGCATGGAGATTATTTATCTTTCGGGATATACCGAAAATGAAAAGATTTCGATTGCCAAAGGTTATCTGATTCCGCGCCAAATACGTGAGAACAGTCTGCGAGAGAACGAGGTCCAATTTACAGATGAGTCCCTGCAGAAACTAATCCGCGAATATACCCGTGAAGCCGGGGTACGCAACTTAGAACGAAAAATTGGTGCGATCTGCCGCAAGGTTGGCACTCGTATTGCGGAAGGGAAACTTCAAGCAGTGGAGATCACTCCTCCTCTCGTTGAGGAATATCTCGATCATCCAATCTTCCAGAGCAATGAAGAACTGAACCAGCGCATCTCGATCCCTGGTGTTGTGCCTGGTCTGGCGTGGACACCTTATGGCGGCGATGTGCTTTTTGTGGAAGCCACGAGCATGCCCGGCGGCAAGGGATTCCAGGTCACGGGCTCGGTTGGAAATGTGATGAACGAATCGGCACGGGCCGCGCTATCATTTGTTCGTTCGCGCGCAAAGCAACTCGGGCTCGAAACGGATTTCTTTAACCGCTCGGATTTTCACATGCACATTCCAGCGGGCGCGCAGCCGAAGGATGGTCCCTCCGCGGGCGTGACGATGGCAACCGCGCTCGTATCGTTGGTATCAGGGCGTAAAGTCAAACCAAAAGTAGGAATGACTGGCGAGATCACGCTCAGAGGTCAGGTTCTTCCCATTGGGGGCGTTAAGGAAAAGGTGTTGGCAGGGCACCGAAACGGCTTGCGTACCATTATCTTACCGAAGCGCAATGAACAAGACCTTGATGATATTCCTGAAGAGATCAAGAAGTCCATGAAGTTTATCTTCGTCGAAAGCGTCGATGATGTGATTCAATCTGCTCTTGAAGAACCTGCAAAAAGTTCACGCGCCAAGGCGAACGGCAAATCCAAGAAAAAAGCGACTCCCAGGAAAACAAAGGCAAATGGCAAAGATACTTCTCGCGGAAGATGACCAAACGATGGTTTCGCTTTTGAAAACCCTTCTTAAGATGGAGGGGTTTGACGTGGTTGCGTTGGATGTCGATTCGGATGTTGCGGCTGCGGTACAGCGCGAGAAACCGCATGCTCTCTTTATGGATGTACATTTAGGTGGACAAAGTGGGATGAAAATTCTTGAAACGATACGCGAGAATCACGACACTGCCGATGTGCGCGTCATCATGACCTCAGGGTTGAACATGAGGGATGAATGTATCCGTGGTGGCGCAAATGCATTTCTCCTCAAACCTTTTATGCCCGATGATCTTATTCGCGCATTAAGATAACGAACACATAGAATGTCAGAAATTAAGATTCGTGAATTCCGATTCCCGGGTGATTATCAGCCGGTTTATGATCTCTGGTTATCGATTGAACGGGGCGTTCATGTTGGACGTTCTGATTCACCTATTGAAATTGAGAAAAAAATTTCGCGTGATCCGGATCTCTTCCTCGTAGCAGAATGTCAAAATAAAGTTATTGGTTCTGTCATCGGCGGTTATGATGGTCGCCGTGGGTTGATCTATCATTTGGCTGTCAACGCCACGTATCGTGGGCAGGGGATTGGTTCAAGACTGATGGATGAAGTGGAAGCGAGATTGCGCGTCAAAGGCTGCCTCAAATGTTATTTGCTGGTGATCGAAGATAACTATGAAGCAGAAACATATTATCAAAACCGCGGCTGGCAACACATGCAGGATATCCATTTATTTGGGAAGGACCTTCAATGATGCTACGCGTTGGCATTCTCACTGTTTCTGATCGCTCCTCGCGCGGCGAACGTGAGGATGCCTCCGGACCCGCATTAGCGCATCTGATCCAAGCCGAGGGCTGGTCCGTGATCAAACAGGCAGTTCTCCCTGATGACGAATCTGCCATTCGTGACATGTTGATTTCCTGGTCTGATAGCGCCGAATTAGATGTGATTCTCACCACAGGCGGCACGGGCTTCGCCCCGCGCGACGTCACGCCTGAGGCGACGCGCGCGGTAATCGAGCGCGAATCGTCCGGTCTTGCCGAAGCGATGCGAGCTGCAAGTCTTAAGATCACACCACATGCCATGCTCTCTCGGATCGTCACGGGCATCCGCAAAAAGACGCTGATTATCAATTTGCCGGGCAGCCCCAAAGCGGCAGTAGAAAATTTGCAGGTAGTAATTCCTGTTCTGTCGCATGCAATTCAATTGCTCAGCGAGGACCCTGCATCCGAGTCGACACACTGATTATCTCTCTGGTATAATCCCGCCGCTTCTGACTGCGGTGCAGTCATCATCTCACTACAAACAAGGAAAGTGCACGCATGATAGACGTAAATGAACTTCGCAAGGGTGTCACCTTCGAATTAGATGGCAATCTCTATAAAGTACTGGATTACAGCCACAACAAAACCGGACGCGGCAACGCAAACATCCGAGTCAAAGCACGCAATCTTCAAACAGGCGCAAATATTGAACGCACCTTTAGCTCGGGGCAATCTGTTCAAGATGTCAGTCTCGATTTCCATAACGTTTCCTATCTATATACCGACGGCGATTTCTATTACTTCATGGATAACGAAACGTTCGAACAACCAGCTATCAAAGGCGATGTGCTTGGCGAGAAGGCTCCCTTTCTCAAGGAAGGCATGGAAGTCAAATTGACTTTTTATAATGATGCGCCGCTCGACGTTGAAATTCCCAGTTCCGTCGATCTGAAAGTTGTGGAAGCGGAAACAGCCATCCGCGGCGATACCGCTACAGGTGTCACCAAGAAAGTAAAGACAGATACCGGGTTGGAAGTCAGTTGTCCGCAGTTCGTGAAAGTAGGCGACACGATCCGCGTCAACACCGAAACCGGCGAATATGTCACTCGTGTGTAATCTTATTTTGTTAACAAAATGCAAATATTGAGCGAGTGGCTTTGGTAATAAAACAGGTCACTCGCTCATCGTTTATTTACAGAGTACCGTAAATTTCCTAAACCTGACATCAATATTTTGCTGTCAGAACTATATTAATAGTTTGCTTATGAATGATGTAAGCGGTAGCATGTAGGTCTATAATCCACTCCATGAAAACTCCTGCGGGTATTGAATGCCCTTACTTCTATGGTGATTACTACCGCGGACGCAACACAGAGGAATGTCGTCTGCTCAAGGCAAATGGTCAACACTGGACGCGCGACCTGTGTAAAACTTGTCCTGTACCGGGGATCAACCGCGCCAATGCCTGTGAATTCCTCAGGCTCACTCCAACAGTAAGCAGACCCATCTATGCTTTGTTCCAGCGCCGCGTAGAAATCTCAGCCTATTGCGAAAAAACCAAACGCGATGTGACCGAACCGCACATTGGTTGCGGTGAGTGCCATGCACTGCCATTCAAAATTGATCTCAAACCCTGATCACCCTCCCACGGGGATTGATTGAGAAGCTTATGTCTCTAACTCTGCTGCTCGACCTTGATGATACCCTGATCGATACAAATCTTGAAACTTTTATTCCGGCGTACTTCCAGACGCTTGGGCAACACATGGCGGGACGCGTTGCACCGGAAATGATGTTGCGCGCCCTCATCAGCGGAACAAACTTAATGAACGAAAGTGAAGACCCTACTCACACTCTCGAGGAGATTTTCGATTCTAGATTTTACGAAAAATTGGGAATTCCAAAAGAAGAACTTACAGAAATCATCAATGAGTTCTACGATAATGTTTTTCCAACGCTCGCTGCACATACAAAGCAAAGGGAGGCAGCAGCCTCGTTAATCGAATGGGCAGCCTCACGCAGGTTTCGAATTGCCATTGCAACCGATCCTCTTTTCCCGCGTAAGGCTACATACCATCGTATACGATGGGCTGGCATTGATCCTGATCAAGTGGAGTTGATCTCCACGTTCGAACACTTCCATTTTACGAAAACACATCCTGCCTATTATGCCGAAGTACTGGGAAGGCTTGGTTGGCCCGAGGGCCCCGTGCTAATGGTTGGGAATGACGTCACGCGGGATTTGACTCCAGCGCATCGGCTTGGGCTGGCAACTTATTTTATCGACGGAGAGTCCGCTTCCAGTCCGGGATTTGAAGCGGGGCGCGGCAAATTAGCAGATCTACGCCCGTGGCTTGAGTCCGTTAATTTTTCCACGCTCGAGCCATCATTCAAATCCAAAGATGCGATTCTCGCTATCATGGCGTCCACACCTGCGGTATTGAGCAGCCTCACATCAGCCTTGACTGTCGATCAATGGCGACAGGAACCAACACGCGAGGATTGGGCAATGAACGAAATCATCAGCCATCTGCGTGACACTGAGCGTGAAATCCATCAGTTGCAACTCAATTTATTGTT
>WNFZ01001443.1_pt1 | contig 22847 bp, 17 predicted proteins | sample 5400081 | NCBI WGS metagenome assembly WNFZ01 (sample SAMN13153365, study PRJNA577476) | soil metagenome | isolation source: 80 cm soil or saprolite under grassland replicate 1 | place: USA:California | collected 2016-06-15
GCAGATCGGTGAGGAGTTGGGGTTGGCGGAGAAGACGGTGAAGAATTACATGTCGAGTGTGTTGAGCAAGTTGCGGGTGGGTCGGCGTGCCGAGGCGGCTGCGTATCTGGCTCGTCATACCCTCGAGGAGAACTGACCAACCCTCACGTACCGGGACTTTCGCATTGCGATCCATGGGACCTGTGCCTCTCGGCGGCGCCAGCCTCGCGACCTACCGTGGCGGTGATGGATGCCTTGTATATGGAGGTAACGACTCATGGTGCTCACCCGCAGAACCGCGCGGCCACTGAGCTTCCGCGACCCGTTCGGTGAGTGGCTCGACTGGCCGGACCTGTTCGCCTCGCTCGGCGCGCTCGGCGGGTACCCCGCCGAGCTGGCGATCGGCGTCGAGGAGTTCACGGAGGGCGACACCTTGGTGATCCGCGCTGAGCTGCCCGGCATCGACCCCGCCAAGGACCTCGAGCTCACCATCGACGACGGCGTGCTGCACATCCGCGCCGAGCGGCGCCAGGAGACCAAGCTCGACGACAAGCAGGGCTACCGCTCCGAGCTGCGCTATGGCGCGTTCACCCGCAGCCTGCGGCTGCCGGCCGACACGATGGACGAGGACGTCACCGCTTCGTACGACGCGGGTATTCTTGAGATCCGTTTGCCGGTCAAGGGCAAGAAGCCTGTCACCAAGATCCCGGTCCACACCAGCTGACCCCAACATGGCCGGGGACCTCACGCGCGGGTCCCCGGCCGCCCCGGGCTCGGCATGTGCTGGCTGGACCAGGAGGCCAGGGTGCGCGCATAGTTGGCGCGCTCGAAGCCGGCGGGGTCGGGCATCGCCCGCCGGCTCATGCTGCCGCGAAGCTCGGAGACCGAGGCATAGTCGCGCTCGTCGAGGATGGCGCGCAGCTCCCGCTCCACCTTGCGGACGTGCCCGGGGCCGTGTCGCAGCAGCGCCGAGGTCATCATCGCGACGTCGGCGCCGGCAAGCAGGACCTTGGCAGCGTCCATGCCGGTGTGGACCCCGGTGGTCGCGGCCAGCGAGGCGCGGACCTGGCCGTACAGGATCGCGATCCAGCGCAGTGGCAGGCGAAGCTCGTCCGAGGTGGACAGCACCAGCCGAGGGACCACGTCGAGCGTGTCCAGGTCCAGATCGGGCTGGTAGAAGCGGTTGAACAGCACCAGGCCGTCGGCGCCGGCATCGGCGACCCGGGTCGCCATGTTGGCGATGGCCGTGAAGAAGGGGCTCAGCTTGACGGCCAGCGGGACCGTGACCGCCGCCCGCACCTCGGCGACCACCTCGAGGTAACGGGCCTCCAGCTCGGAGGCGCCGACCGTCGCGTCGGCCGCGACCGCGTACAGGTTCAGCTCGATCGCGTCGGCGCCGGCGTCCTGCATGCGCCGGGCGTGGCGCACCCAGCCGCCCGGCGTGGTGCCGTTCAGGCTGGCGATCACCGGGATCGCGACCGCGCTCCTGGCCTGCTGGATGAGCTCGAGGTACGAGGACGGCCCGGTGTTGTAGTCGTCCAGGTCGGGAAAGTACGACAGCGCCTCGCCGACGTGCTCGGAGGTCGTCTCCAGCAGCCGGTCGAGCTCGACCTGCTCGTGGGTGAGCTGCTCCTCGAACAGCGACGGCAGCACCGCGGCGGACACGCCGGCGTCCTCCAGCCGGCGGAGGTCCTCGGGATTGCCGGTCATCGGCGAGGCCGAGGCGACCAGTGGCGAGCGGAGCTCCAGGCCGAGGTAGCGGCTGCGCAGGTCGGTCACTCGGGCACCTCCTCGGTGGGGCCGGGCGCGCCATCGGGGCGCGGGGGCAGGTGCGGGGCGGTCCGTGGCAGGGCCGCCAGCTGCTGGTAGTAGGCCCAGCGCTCGCGCGCGTCCTCCTCGGCCACGCTCATCAGGCGCTCGAATTCCTCGGGAGCCGTGCGGGCCAGCATGGCGAAGCGGGCCTCGCTCCCGGCGAACTGGCGCAGTGGCTGCGACGGGGCCTTGGAGTCGAGCTGGAAGGGACGCTCGGCCTCCGGGTGGTAGCGGAACAGCGGCCAATGGCCCGATCGCACCGCATCCCGCTGGTGTGCCATCGAGCCGGACATGTCGAAGCCGTGCGCGATGCAGGTCGAGTAGGCGATCACCAGCGACGGTCCCGGCCACGCCTCGGCCTCCAAGAGCGCCTTCACGGTCTGCATGTCGCTGGCGCCGAGGGCGACATTGGCGACGTAGACGTTCCCGTAGGCCATCGCCACCATCCCGAGGTCCTTCTTGCCGGTCTGCTTGCCGCGCGCGGCGAACTTGGCGATCGCGCCGCGCGGCGTGGCCTTGGAGGCCTGGCCGCCGGTGTTCGAGTACACCTCGGTATCGAGCACGAGCACGTTGACGTCCTGCCCGGAGGCGAGCACCGCGTCGAGCCCGCCCGAGCCGATGTCGTACGCCCAGCCGTCCCCGCCGACGATCCAGACGCTGCGACGGACCAGCTCGTCGGCGACGCCCTCCAGCTCGCGCGCCTCCGGCAGGTCCAGAGCGGCCAGGCGCCCGCGCAGCTCGGCCACCCGGGCGCGCTGCCCGGCGACGGCGGCCTCGCCATGGGCCTGGGCGTGGTCCAGGAGCCGCTCGGCCAGGTCACCGCCGAGCGCGGGCCCGAGCCGTCCGACCAGCTGGCGGGCGCGCTCGTTGAGGCTGTCGGCGGCCAGGCGGATGCCGAGCCCGAACTCGGCGTTGTCCTCGAACAGCGAGTTGGCCCAGGCTGGACCGCGACCGTCGGCGTTCACGGCCCATGGGGTGGTCGGCAGGTTGCCACCGTAGATCGAGGAGCAGCCGGTGGCGTTGGCGACCAGCAGCCGGTCGCCGAACAGCTGGCTGATCAGCTTGAGGTAGGGGGTCTCGCCGCAGCCGGCGCACGCTCCGGAGAACTCGAACAGCGGCTGGCGCACCTGCGAGCCCTTGATCGAGTCGGGCGCCACCAGGGATCGGTCGAGCTCGGGCAGCTCGAGGAAGAAGTCCCATCTGGCCCGCTCCCGCTCCAGGTAGGCGTCGATCGGGGTCATGTTGATCGCCTTGTGCCTGACCTCGTCCTTGGAGTGCGCCGGGCAGACCTCGACGCACACCCCGCAGCCGGTGCAGTCGTCCGGAGCGACCTGGATGGTCAGCCGGTGGCCGGGCAGGTCCCGGGACCGGAAGTCCTTGGAGGCGAACCCGTCCGGCGCGCCCTCCAGGGCCTCGGGCTCGAACACCTTCATCCGGATGGTCGCGTGCGGGCAGACGATCGCGCACTTGCCGCAGTCGATGCAGACCGACGGGTCCCAGATGGGGATCTCGGCCGCCAGCGAGCGCTTCTCCCAGCGGGCGGTGTCGGTCGGGAAGGCGCCGTCGACCGGCAACGCGCTCACCGGCAGCAGGTCGCCCTTGCCCTCCAGCATCCGTGCGGTGACCCATCGCACGAAGTCCGGCGCGTCGGCGGCCACAGCCGGGCGCCGCTGGCGGGCAGCCGTGGCCTCGGCCGGCACCTCGACACGGCTGAGCGCCGCCACGGCGTTGTCGATCGCCGCGAAGTTGCGGGCGACGACCTCCTCGCCGCGGCGGCTGAAGGCCTTCTCGACCCAGCGCTTGATCGCCGTCAGCGCCTCATCGCGGGGCAGCACGCCGGCCAGCGCGAAGAAGCACGGCTGCATCACGGTGTTGATGCGGTGCGCCAGACCCGCCTCGCGCGCGACCCTGGCGGCGTCCACGACCCAGAGGTCGAGCTGCTTGTCCAGAATGTCGCGCTGGATCTCGGCGGGCAGGTGGTCCCACACCTCCCCGGCCGGCCACGGGCTGTTCAGCAGGAAGGTCGCGCCGGGTGCGGCACGTTCCAGCACGTCCATGCGCTCCAGAAAGCCGAACTGGTGGCAGGCGACGAAGTTGGCCCGCTCGATCAGGTAGGCGGAGCGGATCGGGCGGCGCGAGACGCGCAGGTGCGAGACGGTCACCGAGCCCGACTTCTTGGAGTCGTATACGAAGTATCCCTGGGCGAACAGGTCGGTGCCCTCGCCGATGATCTTGACCGCGGTCTTGTTCGCGCTGACCGTGCCGTCCGAGCCAAGGCCGTAGAAGACCGCGCGCAGGCCCTCGGCGTCCTCGGTCTGGAACGAGGCGTCCACGGGCAGGCTGGTGTGGCTCACGTCATCGGCGATCCCGACGGTGAAGTGGTTGCGGGGCCGGGTGGCGGCGCTCTCGCCGCCGAGCTGGTCCAGTACCGCTTTGGCCATCGCCGGGGTGAACTCCTTGGACGCCAGGCCGTAGCGGCCTCCGACGACCAGCGGCGGCGGCGCGCCGCCGGCGGCGGCGTGCTCTGCCAGGGCGGTCACGACATCCTGGTACAGCGGCTCCCCGGACGCGCCCGGCTCCTTGGTCCGGTCCAGCACCGCGACCCGCCGCACGGCCGCCGGCAGGGCGGCGACCAGCGCCTCGCTGGGGAACGGCCGGTACAGCCGCACGGTGAGGAGCCCGACCCGCGCACCCGCGGCGTTCATCGCATCGACGGCCTCCGCCGCGGCGTTGGTCCCAGACCCCATCAGCACCACCACCCGCTCGGCCTCCGGGTGGCCGTGGTAGTCGACCAGGTGGTAGTGCCGCCCGGTACGCTCGGCCAGCCCGTCCATGGTGGCCTGGACAATCCGGGGGACGGCCGCATAGAAGGGATTGATCGCCTCGCGGGCCTGGAAGAAGACATCGGGGTTCTGCGCCGAGCCGCGGAGTCGCGGGCGGTCCGGGGACAGGCCGCGGTCGCGGTGCGCGCGGACATGCTCGGAGCCGACCACGGCGGCGAGGTCCTCGTCGGTCAGCACGCGGATCTTGGCGACCTCGTGCGAGGTCCGGAAGCCGTCAAAGAAGTGCACGAACGGCACGCGCGAGGCGAGCGTCGCCGCATGGGCGACCAGCGCCAGGTCGTGGGCCTCCTGCACCGAGGCGGACGCCAGCATCGCCCAGCCGGTCGGTCGGGCGGCCATGACGTCGGAGTGGTCGCCGAAGATCGACAGGGCGTGGGTCGCCACCGTCCGCGCCGCCACGTGGATGACCGCCGGCGTCAGCTCCCCGGCGATCTTGAACATGTTCGGGAGCATCAGCAGCAGCCCCTGGGAGGCGGTGAAGGTCGTGGCCAGCGCTCCCTCGAGCAGGGCGCCGTGCAGCACGCCCGCCGCGCCCGCCTCGCTCTGGAGCTCCACCACCGCGGGGACCTGGCCCCACAGGTTCGGCCGTCCCGCCGCGCTCCATGTGTCCGCCAGCTCCCCCATGGGGGAGGCCGGGGTGATCGGATAGATGGCGATGACCTCGCTCAACCGGTGGGCGACGCGCGCCGCCGCCTCGTTGCCGTCAACGCACACCCAGTCGGTGCCAGCCATCTCGTCCTCCTCGCCAACGAGCGTCGGTACAGTCGAGCACGGGCGATGCCGCCACGCCAGCGGCTCGACGCCCCCGGATCGAGGGGGCGAACGTCCCGTCCCGCACGGGCCCTCCCGTCCTTTGCCGGTCCGGTCGCGCCGTTGACGCTTTGAAGCGAGGAGCGTATGCAGGAGAAGAAGGAGTGTTCTTGATGCCGGTGACCGGAGCCGCGGCCGACCAGGCCGCTCGGGAGGCCGACGTCGCGCTGCGGGACGGGACCACGGTGCACGTGCGGCCCGCCCGGCCAGACGACGCGCCCGGCCTGCGGCAACTGTTCGAGGGGCTCTCGGAGGAGTCCCGCTACCTGCGGTTCTTCTCGGCGGCGGTCGACTTCCCCCTGGTGGTGCGCTGGGCGGCCAACGTCGACTACCAGCGGCGGGACGGACTGGTGGCGGTGACCGGGCCGCGGGACCGCATCGTCGCCCACGCCGGCTGGGAGCGCGAGGCCGACCGGCCGGAACGGGCCGAGGTCGCGCTGGTGATCGACGACGAGTTCCAGGGGCGGGGGCTCGGCACGATCCTGCTTGGCCAGCTCGCCGAGTCCGCGCGCGTGCAGGGCGTCGAGCTGTTCGTCGCCGAGGTGCTGCCCAGCAACCACCAGATGATCCAGGTATTCCGTGACATCGGCTTCGGCCTCCGGACCCGCTCGCTCCCGGGCGTGCTGCTGGCCGAGATACCGACCTCGCTCACCCCTGACGCGGTGCGCCGCTTCGACGAGCGCGAGGAGCGGGCCGCCGGCGCCGCGATGCGCAAGGTGCTGGCGCCCCGGTCGGTGGCTGTCATCGGCGCCTCGCGGCGCCGTGGCACGGTCGGGGGTGAGCTGTTCCACAACCTGCTGGCCGCCGGGTTCAACGGCCCGGTCTACCCGGTCAACCCCGGGGCGCCGGCGGTGCAGTCGGTGGCTGCCTACCCCACGGTGGACGACCTGCCCGGGCCGGTGGACCTCGGGGTGATCGTCGTCCCGGCGGCGGAGGTGGTCCCGGTCGCGCGAGCGTGCGCGGCCAGGGGTGTGGGTGCGCTGGTGGTGCTCTCGGCCGGGTTCGCGGAGAGCGGGCCCGAGGGCGCCGAGCGGCAGCGGGAGCTGCTGGGGGTCTGCCGGCAGGCGGGGATGCGGCTGATCGGGCCGAACTGTCTCGGGGTGATCAACACCAATCCGGAGGTGCGGCTGGACGCGACCTTCGGCCCCACCCTGCCCCAGCGGGGGAGGGTGGGGTTCGGGTCGCAGAGCGGCGCGCTGGGTCTGGCCATCGTCGACTACGCCAATGAGCTGGGGCTCGGGGTGTCGAGCTTCGTGTCGGTCGGCAACAAGGCCGACGTCTCCGGCAACGACCTGCTCGGCTACTGGCAGGGCGACCCCGACACCGACGTGGTGCTGCTGTACCTGGAGTCATTCGGCAACCCCCGCAAGTTCGCCCGCTTCGCCCGCCGGCTGGCCAGGACCAAGCCCATCGTGGCGGTCAAGGCCGGCCGGTCGGTGGCGGGCATGCGCGCCACCAGCTCGCACACGGGCGCGCTGCTGGCGGCCTCGGACGTGTCGGTGGACGCGCTGTTCCACCAGGCCGGCGTGATCCGCACCGACACCCTGAGCGAGCTGTTCGACGTCGCGAAGCTGCTCGCCGCGCAGCCGGCGCCGGCCGGCCGGCGGGTGGCGATCGTCACCAACGCCGGTGGCCCGGGCATCCTGTGCGCCGACACGTGCGAGGCGGCCGGGCTCACCGTCCCGGCGTTCTCCGAGGACCTGCGGTCCCGGCTCGCCGCGGTCCTGCCGGCTGCGGCCGCCGCCGGCAACCCGGTGGACCTGCTGGCCGCCGCCCCGCCCGAGCGCTACGGCCGCGCGCTCGAGCTGGTGACCGGCTCCGGCGAGGTGGACGCCGTGATCGTCATCCACGTCCCGCCGCTGGCCGGTGAGCAGGCGATCGAGCAGGTCGCCGGCGCCATCCACGAAGCGGCCGCAAAGGCCCCGTCCGGGGTGACGCTGCTGGCCGCCTTCATGCGCTCGGGCCAGGGCCCGGCCGAGCTTCGCGACGGCTCCCACTCGATCCCCTGCTACCAGTTCCCGGAGGAGGCGGCCAAGGCGCTCGCCAGAGCCGTCGACCGGGGCGAGTGGCTGCGCCGCCCCGAGGGTCAGGTGCCGAGCCTGCCGGGGATCCGCCAGGAGGAGGCCGCGGCGGTGTTGGCGGACGCGCTGGCGAGCGGGTCGAGGTGGCTGACCATCGAGGAGTCCGCCAGGCTGCTCGACTGCTACGGCCTGCCGATGGCCGCCTGGCGTGTTGCCCGCTCAGCCCAGCAGGCGGGCCAGCTGGCCGCCCAGTTCGGCGGCCCGGTGGCGCTGAAGGCGGTCGCGCCGGGGCTGCTGCACAAGACCGAGGCCGGCGCCGTGCGCCTCGGCCTGCGCGGCCGCACCGCGGTGACCCGCGCGGCGGCGGACCTGCGGCAGGCGCTGGAGGCAGCCGGCCAGCCTGCGGAGGGGTTCCTGGTCCAGCAGATGGCCAGAGGCGTCGCGGAGCTGCTGGTCGGGGTGGTACACGACCCGACCTTCGGCCCGGTGGTGGCCGTCGGCGCCGGCGGCACCAGCGCCGAGCTGCTCGGCGACGTCACCGTCCGGCTGGCTCCGCTGACCGACCGGGACGCCGCCGATGCGCTGCGTGAGCTCAAGACCTTCCCGCTGCTGGACGGTTGGCGCGGCGCGCCCAAGGCCGACCAGGCCGCCCTCCAGGACCTGCTCCTGCGGGTCGGCATGCTCGCCGACAACCACCCGGAGATCGCCGAGCTGGACTGCAACCCGGTCATCGCCGGCCCCGACGGCGCCAAGATCGTCGACGTGCGGGTCCGGGTCGAGCTGCCACCCCCTTCGCTTCCGTTGAGCGCCCGTCGCCGATGAGCTTGTCGCTGCCCGAGGCCGGCAGGGTCGATGCGTCGCGGGTCCTGGAATCGCTGGGCAGCTCCCCCGAGGGCCTCGGCGCCGAGGAGGCGGGACGGCGCCTGCGCCAGGCCGGGCCCAACGCGGTCCGCGGCCACGGTGCGCGCCCGCTGGCCGTGCTGGCCCGCCAGCTCAACAGCCCGCTGCTGTTGCTGCTGGTGGCGGCGGCGCTGGTGTCGGTGGTGGTCGGCGAGAACGCCGACGCCGGCATCATCCTGGCCATCGTGGGCCTGAGCGTCGGGCTGGGGTTCTTCAACGAGTTCCGCTCCGAGCGCGCGGTCGAGGCGCTGCACGACCGCATCCGCCACACCGCGCTGACCATACGGGATGGTCGCGCCGTCACGGTCGACGTCACCGAGCTGGTCCCAGGGGACGTGGTCCGCCTGGGCGTCGGCGACGTCGTGCCCGCCGACCTGCGGCTGCTGGACGCGGAGGGCCTTGAATGCGACGAGGCTGTGCTGACCGGGGAACCGCTGCCCGTCCACAAGACCGCCGGTCCGGCGCCGAGCGGGTCCGGTCTGGACCTGCCCTCCTGTGCGCTGATGGGCACGGTGGTGCACGCCGGCACGGGCCAGGGAGTGGTGGTGCGGACCGGTCCGGGAACCGCGTTCGGGCGGATCGCCATGCGGCTCGGCGAGCGCCACGAGCAGACCGCCTTCCAGCGCGGGCTGCGGGACTTCTCGGCCCTGCTGGTGCGGGTCACCGGGGTGCTGGCGGTGGCGATCTTCACGATCAACGCGGTGCTCGGCCGCTCGCTGCTGGAATCGGGGCTGTTCGCGCTGGCGATCGCGGTCGGCCTCACTCCGCAGCTCCTGCCGGCGATCGTGACGATCAGCCTGTCGACCGGGGCCAGGCGGCTGGCCCAGGCCCAGGTGGTCGTCAAGCGGCTGGTGGCGATCGAGGACCTCGGGAACATCGAGGTTCTCTGCACCGACAAGACCGGCACCTTGACCGAGGGGCGGATCCGCTTCGGCGCGGCGCTGGACACCACCGGCAACCCTTCGCCGGCGGTGTTCCGCCTGGGGCTGGCCTGCAACGAGGCGGTCGTCGAGGACGGCGGGGTCGTGGCCGGTAACCCTTTGGACGAGGCCCTGTGGGAGGCCGCCCTCGGCCAGGGCGGCGGCCATGACGGCGGGGACCCGCTCGGCGGGGCAAGGCGGCTGGCGCTCGCGCCGTTCGACTACGAACGCCGCCTGGCCTCGGTGCTGATCGCCGAGGCGGACGGCAAGCGCCATGTGGTGACCAAGGGAGCCCCAGAGGCGGTGCTGGCTCGCTGCGTGGACGTGCCCGCCACGGCGGCCGACCAGCTGGACCGGCTGTTCGCCGGGGGTGCCCGGGTGATCGCGGTGGCCACCCGCGACGGCGCGGGGATGACCTCGGTCACCCCGGCGGAGGAGCGCGACCTCGAGCTGGCTGGGTTCCTGTCCTTCAGCGATCCGCCAAAGGCGGGCGCGGACGCCTCCCTCGCCCGCCTGCGCTCGCTGGGTATCGAGGTGAAGGTGCTCACCGGCGACAACGACCGCGTCGCGGCCAGGGTCTGCCAGGAGCTCGGCATCGCGGTGCGCGGCACCTTGACCGGCCCGGAGCTGGAGGCGATGGACGATGCCGCGCTGGCCGCCGCGGCGCCGGCCACGACCGTGTTCGCCCGGGTGAGTCCCGAGCAGAAGTCACGGATCATCAGGGCGGTCCGCGCGGCCGGCGGCGACGTCGCGTTCCTGGGTGACGGGGTCAACGACGCGGTCGCCCTCCACGACGCCGACGTCGGCGTCTCGGTGGAGGACGCGACCGACGTCGCCAAGGACGCCGCCGACGTCGTGCTGCTCCAGAAGGACCTCGGGGTGCTGGCCGACGGGGTGGTGGAGGGACGCCGGATCTTCGCCAACACCATCAAGTACGTGCTGATGGGCACGTCCTCCAACTTCGGCAACATGTTCAGCGCCGCGGGCGCGTCGCTGCTCCTGGGCTTCCTGCCGATGCTCCCGACGCAGATCCTGCTGAACAACCTGCTCTACGACATCAGCGAGATGACCATCCCGACCGACCGCGTCGACCCGGAGCTGCTCGAGCGCCCTTCCCGATGGGACACCGGGTTCATCCGTAGGTTCATGGCGTTCTTCGGGCCGATCAGCTCGGTGTTCGACTTCGCCACCTTCGGGGTGCTGCTCTGGGTGCTGCACGCCGGGCCGGTCGAGTTCCGCTCTGGCTGGTTCGTGGAGTCCCTGGCCACCCAGACCCTGGTGATCTTCGTGATCCGCACCCGGCGGACGCCGTCGTGGCGCAGCCGGCCGAGCCTGCCGCTCCTGCTGACCACCCTGGCGTGTGCCACCGTCGCGGTGCTGCTGCCGTTCTCCCCGCTGGCGGACCTGTTGGGGTTCACCGCGCTGCCACCGGCCTTCCTGCTCATCCTGGCGGGGCTGGTGGCCGTCTACCTCGGGCTGGCCGAGACCGCGAAGGCCTGGTTCTATCGGTTCGCGGTCGGCGCCGAGCCCATCGCCGCCGCCCGTCCGGGCCGGACGCGACGCATCGAGCGGCGGGCGGCACGCTGGAGTCACCGCGACCGGCCGACGCGCGGCAGTCGCCGCGACCGGCGGGTTGCCCACCCGTCCGCGCCGGCTGGGCGGGGCTGACCGTCGGTCAACGATCGCCGGGCGGGATGCTGCGGGTCTCGACGTCGTCGAGGTCCCACTGGAGCTTGGACTCCACCTCGACCACCCCGTCCACCGAGGCGGCGAGCCGTTCGACCTCGCCGGCGAGGCTCCGGAGCTCCACCCGCCCCTTCAGCCGCACCGCCCCGCTCTCGACGGTCACGGCGACCTGGTCGGGGTCCAGGTGGAAGGTCATCTGCACCGCGTGGGCGATCTGGCGGCGGATCTGCTCGTCGCTGCGCAGGAACGCGGCCAGCAGGTCCCGGCGCGTGACCATGCCCACCAGCTTGCCGTTGGCGATCACCGGCAGGTGATGGATGCCGTGCACCTGCAACAGCCGCGCGGCGGTGCGCAGCGACACCTCCGGGGTGACACTCACCACCGGGCTGCTCATCCGCTCCGCTGCGGTGACCCGGCCGGCGTTGCCGCGTCGCCGATGCGCCAGGCGGTCGAACATCGGGACCGGCGCGCGGTGCGGTCGCGCCCGGTCGAGCGTGAGGTCCATGCCGGAAACGACACCGAGCACGTGCTCGTCCTCGTCCACGACCGGCACCGCGGTGACGGCGCGCTCACGGAGCAGCTTCACGACCTGCTCCAGCGGGGTCTGCGGGTGCACCCTGACGACCGCCGTGGTCATCACCTCAGCCACCACCGACTGCACACCGATCACCTCCTCGGGCTCCCCCAGGACCTCGGACCCACCTGCTCCCGAGGGCGACCGTATCGCGTCGCCGGAGGGTCCCCCCAGGGGCGGTGGGCGTGCGGAAGCAGGGTCCAAGGTCCCGGGTCACCCTGGCCCAAGCGCCCTGCCGGTCCGCCTCGGCTCAGCCGTACCGTCGAGTCGGGACGACAAGCTGAAGCCAACGGAGCGTCACCATGGAGCACAAGGTCGAGTCCGTCATGACGGCCAAGGTTGTCACGGCCATGCCGTCCACCCCGTTCCGGGAGCTGGTGGACCTGCTGGCCCGCAACCGGATCAGCGCCCTGCCCGTGGTCGACCAGGACGCCAAGCTGGTCGGCATCGTGTCCGAGGCCGACCTGCTGGTCAAGGAGGGCTACCCCCACGGCGGCGACGACGCTGGCGCGCTGGAGGCGCTGCGGCACCGGCGGCGGTTCGGCAAGGCGGCGGGCTGCTGCGCCTCGGAGGTGATGACCCGACGGGTGGTCACGGTGCCGCTGGGCGCCGAGGTCGCGGCGACGGCGCGGCTGATGGTTCGGCTGGGGGTCAAGCGGCTTCCCGTGGTCGACGACCAGGGCAGGCTGACCGGCATCGTGACCCGCGGCGACCTTCTCAAGGTGTTCCTGCGCCCGGACCCGGCGATCTCCTGGGAGGTCCGTCACGACCTCCTGGACGCCCACATGGGCGCGGCCGCTCGTGACATCCACGTCGAGGTTCGCCACGGGGTGGTCCGGCTCTCCGGCCGGGCGGAGCGTCGCAGCCAGGTCGAGGACCTGGTGCGCAAGGTGCAGGCGGTGGACGGCGTCGTGACCGTGGATGCGCGGATCGAGTCACGCATCGACGACGTGACCCCGATGGGCGTCTGGCCGATCGTCTAGCGCCGGGGCCGGCTGGGCCTGCGCCGGATCAGGCCGAGGCGCCGGAGTAGTGGCGCAGGCCCTGCTTCCACGCCCAGCGGGTGAAGACCGTCAGGGCGGCGGTGAACGCGACGGCGCTCAGCAGGATCCGGCCGGTCGCGAGCCCGGCGATGGCCTGTGCCGGCACGGTCACCGCGAACGCCAGCGGCACCAGGAAGGTGAGCAGCACCCGCAGCCCCACGGGATAGATCCCGACGGGCCAGCGGCCCGCCTGGTAGACGCCCTCGAACAGCTCGACGATGAACTCCAGCCGCACCACCCAGAACGCGCCCACGCTCAGCAGCAGCCAGAAGCAGTAGATCGTCATGACGCCGAGCAGGACGGCGCCGGCGAACGACAGCGCCCGCGCGGCCCCGATCGGCTCCTCCAGCCGGGCCACGGCCACCCCCAGCACGACCGCGCCCACCAGGCAGTCCACGCCCTGCCAGACGCTCAGCTCGCGGATGCTCACCAGCACCTGGCTGTCCCGCGGCTTGACCAGGACGTAGTCGAGCTTGCCATCGCGCACGTCCTGGATCAGGCGCAGCATGTTCGGCTGGATGGCGGCGCGCACCACCCCGCCGACGAGCAGGTGAACGCCCATGACCGCCAGCAGTTGCGCCGGCGACCAGCCGGCCAGCTCCCGGGTGTGGGAGAACACCAGGCCAAGGACCGCAAGCCCGGTGGCGACGGCGACCAGTGACTGGAAGAGCTGGATGAAAAAGTTGGCCCGGTACTGGAGCTCGTTCATGGCGCTGATGCGCAGGAAGGTCGCGGCCAGCGCGAGGGACCGTCTGACCCAGGGCATCAGTTCCCCACCGCCGAGTGGCGCCTGATGGCGTACCTCCACACCAACGCGACCAGCGCCGCCCCGGCCGCCGTCCACACGACCTGCATGGCCAGCCCCTCCAGGAGCTGCGCGCCGGTGAGCCGTGCGGCCAGCGTCTCGATCGGGAACCCGAAGGTCCATTTGTAGGGCAGCGCGTCCGCCAGCGACCGCGCCCACGCCGGCATCAGCCCGAGCGGCACCAGTCGGCCGGACAGCAGCAGCTCCAGGGTGAACCACACCGCGTAGATGGCCCCCACCCGGGTGGTCCAGAAGGTGATCATCCCGAGCACCCACAGGAACATCGAGCGGATCAGGTAGGCACCCCAGATCGCCACCAGGAACGCCGCCGCCCTGGCCGGGGTGACCTGGAAGGACGGGTGGAAGGCCAGCGACAGGATCGCCGCCAGCGGCAGCCACAGCACCAGCACCACGACCTTCCAGCCCGCGAAGTAGGCGAGGTCGAAGTGGATCGGGTGGACCGGTCGCAGCAGCATCCCGGACAGGTGCCCCTCGCGGATGCGCTCCTCCCATCCGTAGGGAGTGAACACGATGTTCATGTTGCGAACCAGCGTCCACACGATGTAGTAGGCGGCCAGCTGCCCGCGGGTGAAGCCACCCACGCTGCCGCCCTGGCTGGCCGCGACCGTGGACCACACCACCAGGTAGATCACCGGCTCGGTGACCATGCCCAGCATGTAGGCGTAGTTGGCGATGCGGTACTGGAACTGCTCCTGCACGGCGGTGCGCATGGTCGTGAGGTAGAAGTCGATCAGCCGCCCGGCACGACGCCGCCCCGTCCGGGCGATCATCCCAGGGCCTGTGTGGAGGCGAAGACCTGCTCGATCACGTCCTCGATCGGCTGGTCCTCGATGGTCACGTCGCTGACCGGCTGCTCGTTCAGCAGCCTTGCCGCGACCAGCGAGGTGGCCTCCTTGCCGACCCGCAGCGTGACCCGGTCGCCGTCGCGCGCGACGACCTCGCCGTAGCCGTCGAGTGCCACCGACGGGTCCGCCAGCACGATGTTGATGGTCTTGTGGGAGGTGAACCGGTCCGACAGCGCCCGCAGCTCACCGTCGAACAGGATGGCGCCGTGGTGGATCACGATCACGCGGCGGCACAGGGCCTGGACGTCGGCCATGTAGTGGCTGGTCAGCAGGATCGTCGCGTGGTGCCGGCGGTTGTAGTCGGCGATGAAGGAGCGGATGCGGCGCTGCATGGCCACGTCCAGCCCGATGGTCGGCTCGTCCAGGAACAGCACCCGGGGCTGGTGCAGCAGAGCGCCCGCCAGCTCGACCTTCATGCGCTCCCCCAGCGAGAGCTGCCGGACCGGTTTGCGCACCACGTCGCCGATCTGCAGCAGCTCGACCAGCTCGTCCAGGACCCGGCGGAACTCCGGTCGGGGCAGGCCGAAGACCGCCCGGTTCATCTCGAACGAGTCGACCGCGGGCAGGTCCCACTGGAGCTGGTTGCGGTTGCCCATCACCAGCGTGATCCGCTCGAGGAACTGCAGCTCCCGGCGCGACGGCACGTGACCGAGCACCGACACCTCGCCGTCGGTCGGGTACAGCAGGCCGGACAGCATCTTCAGGGTGGTGGTCTTGCCTGCCCCGTTCGGCCCCAGGAAGCCCACGATCTCGCCGGGAGCGATCTCGAAGGAGATGCCCTCGACGGCCCGCACCTGCCGGTGCTCCCGCCTGACCAGGCTGCGCACGGCCGCCCGCAACCCCGCCTCGCGCACTGGCACCACGAAGGTCTTGCGCAGGTCGCGGACCACGATATCTGGCATAGGAGCCCTATCAACGCAGACCCCCCATGGCCTCGCAACCCTATTTCTCCTCCGGTGGCTGGTCGGCGCGCACCCCGCGGAGCAGGGTCACGGCCAGGATGGCGACGCCGATCGCCAGCGCGGCGCTGATCGCGAAGGCCACGTGCATACCCTGGGTGAACGCCTCTCGGGCGGGGCCGAGCAGCGCCTGTCCGAGCTGATCGGGGAGCTGCCCGCTCGCGGCCACCGCGCCGCCGAGGGTGTCCCGCGCGGCGTCCGCCGCCTCGGGCCCGACCCCTGCCGGGACGGCAGCGGCGATCTGGCCCCGGTACACGGCGGTGCCGATGACCCCCAGGATCGCGATGCCCAGCGCTCCGCCGAACTCTGCGCTGGTCTCCGCGATCGCCGATGCCGCTCCTGCCCGCTGGGTTGAAGCCGACCCGACGGCCAGGTCCGTCGCCAGGGTGTCCACCGGAGCCAGCGCCAGCGAGAAGATGGCCGACCCGGTCACCAGGATCGCCAGTCCGGCGGTGGCGCTGACCTGGGTGAGCAGCCCCAGGCCGAGGGCCGCCACCGCCAGCCCGGCGGCCATCACGGTCGCTGGGCGCACGCGGCGCGTCAGCACGGGGGTGAGCATGGACCCGAGGATGAAACCGGCCGAGGAGGGCAGCATCCACAGGCCGGCGCGCAACGGCGAGAGCCCCAGCACGAGCTGCAGGTACTGGGCGATGAACAGCAAGGTGCCGAACCCGACGAAGAAGCTGAGGACATTGGTGGTCAAGGCCGCGCTGAAGGCGGGGACGCGGAACAGCCGCAGGTCCAGCAGCGGGTCGGCCAGCCGCTGCTGCCGGCGCACGAACGCCACCCCGATCGCGAGGCCGGCCAGGATCGACAGCGCGGGCGGCCAGCCGGGACCGTCCTGGGCGAGCTGCTTGAGCCCGTAGATCACCGCCAGCACCGCGACCAGCGACATCCCGGCGCTGACCAGGTCCAGCCGGCCCGCGCCGGGGTCCCGGTACTCCGGCAGCAGCAGCGGTCCCACCACCAGCAGCAGCGCCATCACCGGCACGGCCAGCAGGAACACCGACCCCCACCAGAACCAGTCCAGCAGCGCGCCGCCAAGCAGCGGCCCGATCGCACCGCCCGCCGAGAAGCTGGTAATCCACACGGAGATGGCGACGGTGCGCTGGCGGGGGTCCAGGAACATGTTGCGGATCAGCGACAGGGTCGAGGGCGCCAGGGTCGCCGCGGCGACCCCCAGCAGCGCCCGGGCGGCGATCAGCATTCCAGCGCTGGTCGAGTACGCGGCCAGCACCGAGGCGATGCCGAACGCCGCCGCACCGGCCAGCAGGAGCCGGCGGCGGCCGACGCGGTCGCCCAGCGTGCCCATGGTGACCAGCGACCCGGCGATCAGGAACCCGTAGATGTCGACGATCCACAGCAGCTGGACACTCGAGGGCCGCAGGTCCGCGCTGAGATGCGGCACCGCCAGGTTCAGCACGGTCAGGTCCATGGCGTACACCAGGCAGGGGAGGGCGAGCACCGCCAACCCGATCCACTCTCGCCGCCCGGCCAGGCGGGCAGTGACCGCGTTCACGATCGCGCGGAGGCGACTCGCCCGAGCCCGTCGAGGATGCTGGGCCAGCCGGCCTCGAACTCGTCCCGGAGCCGCGCGGTCGGGAACCCGCTCTGCACGATCGTCATCCTGGTTCCGCCGTCGTCCTTCTCGAAGGTGACCTCCACGTCCGTGTCGACGCTGGCTCCGTCCGGCATCGTCATCGTCGAGGTGTAGACCAGGCGCCGGGCGCGCTCGACCACCTGGAACACGTTCGTCTCGCGGGCCGGCGTGTCTCCCGGAGGCCCGAACGCGATCGTCCACCGGCCGCCCACGCGGAGATCGCACTCGGCCTCCACCTTCCAGTCCGGTGCGTCCGCGTACAGCTCCCTCTGGGCGTCCGGGTCGGTGAACGCGTCGAAGACAACCTGGGGAGCAGCGTCGAACAGGCGCTCCAGTCGCAGGTCGTGACTCACTGCTGTCCTCCTTGCCTCTTCTTGAGGTAGCCCTCGAGCCGGTCCAGCCGGCCCTCCCACCGGCGCCGGTAGGTCCGGATCCAGTACGCCGCGTCGTCCAGGTGCTCCGATCCGAGCCGGCACTGGCGGGTCCGGCCCTTCTTCTCGGTGATCACCAGGTGTGCCTCCTCGAGGATCCGGACGTGCTTCATCAAGCCGGGGAGCGAGATCTCGAAGGGATCCGCGAGTTCGCTGATCGTGGCCGGTCCGCGCGCCAGACGCTGGAGGATGTCGCGGCGCGTCGGGTCGGACAGCGCTGAGAACGTACGATCGAGCGAGGAATACTTAACCATCTGGTTAACCCTAACTCCCGGGCTCTGGAAGGTCAACCGGCCAGGTGGCGCGGGACCTCGCTGCGTGCCCCCGGGTGGGTGCACGGAGCGGCCGGCTGGCCAGACGCCCCGAGCGCCTGTCACCCGCCCTGGCCTCATTCGAATCTCATTTTGAGACATCGTCGTGGGGGCTGCGTTGGCCTAGGATTCCCGTAGGAACAGGGCGTATCTCCACATAACCGAGCGGGTGTTCCACGGTCGGCCGTTGGTTGCTGACCGTATTGGTGGAGGAGGCGGCTCCGATGGGGAGCGTCTCGGATCGGGCGGCCAGCCTGGCCCGCGCGCGCCAGGCGTTCTTGACGTCAGGCGAACTCACGGGCACGGAGGTGCGAGCGGTCATCCTCAGCTCGTGGCGCCGCTCGCGGTTCTGGGGAGTAGCGGTCGACCAGGTGGAGCTTCCCTACCGGGGTGAGGTCGACTCCGAGGACCGGCTGATGCATGCCAGCCAGCCGGTGCTGAACCGGCTCGAGCGCGAGCTGGCGGACACCAGGATGAGCGTGATCCTCACCGACTCGCAGGCATGGGTCCTGGACCGTCGGGCGGGCGAGCGCTCCCTGAACGGGTACCTCGACAGGGTCCTGCTGGCGCCGGGCTTCAGCTACGCCGAGAAGTTCATCGGCACCAACGGCATCGGCACGGCGCTCGAGGAGAAGCGGGCCTCGCACGTGTTCGGGCACGAGCACTTCATCGAGCGCCTCCAGATGCTCTCCTGCGCGGGGGCGCCCATCCGCGACCCGATCAGCGGCAAGGTGCTCGGGGTCATCGACGTCACCTGCTGGCGGGCTGACGCGAGCCTGCTGATGGGCGTGCTCGTGCAGGAGGCCGCTCGCGACATCGAGGCGCGGCTGTTCGAGCTGAGCGGCGACCGCGAGCGCGCCCTCCTGCAGGAGTTCCTGGCGGCCAGCCGCCGCACCAAGAGGCCGGTGCTGTCGCTGAGCGACGACCTCACCATCACCAACGTCAGCGCGACCCACCTGCTCGACCACGACGACTACGCGATCGTGCGCGAGAAGGCGGTGGAGCTGGCCTCGTCGCCGCGCGAGATCACCGAGGAGGTGCTGCTCTCCAGCGGCCAGCTCGTCCGCCTGCTCTGCCGGCCGGTCGCCTCCAGCACGGGCAACGCCGGGACCATCGTCGAGATCCAGCTCGGCGGGGAGAGCCGGCCACGGCCCGTCGCCGTCGCCCAGAACGCCCCCTCCCTGCCGGGGCTGGCCGGCCGGAGCGCCGCCTGGGCCAGAGCCTGCCACGAGGTGGACGTGCATTGCCGCAGGCGCTCGTGGCTGCTGCTGGTCGGCGAGCCGGGCGTCGGCAAGGTCTCGCTTGCCAGGGCGACGCACCGGCTGTCGCTGGCGCGGTGGCCGCTGACGGTGGCCGACGCCACCGACATCGCCGACGGCGCCCCGGGTGAGTGGCTGGCCGAGGTTCGGGGGCAGCTCAGCGACCCGGGGGGCGGGACACTGGTGCTGTCGCACCTCGAGCGGCTCGGTCCGGCGGCGGCGCTGGCGCTCGGCGCCGCACTGGAGCAGGCGCGCCGAGCCGGCGACCGGCCCTGGGTGGTGGGGACGCTCGCCGCGACCACCATCATCGGCGAGGAGCTGGACCTCCTGCTCCGCCAGTTCTCGGCGTCGGTGACCGTCCCGCCGCTGCGGCACCGGATCGACGACGTGCGCGAGCTGGTGCCGGTGCTGCTGGCGCGCCACGCGGCCGGCACGGCGGTGGAGTGCTCGCCGGAGGTGCTGCAGACCCTGCTGCGCAGGGAGTGGCCGGGCAACGTCGCCGAGCTCCAGGACGTGCTCCAGGCGGCCCTGGCGCGCCAGCGGACTGGGCGCATCCGGCTCGAGGACCTCCCCGAGGACCTCCATGCCCAGAGCCGTCGGGTGCTCACCTCCTGGGAGTCGCTGGAGCGGGACGCCATCGCCCGGGCGCTGGTCAAGACCGGGGGCAACCGCACCGAGGCGGCGGCACGGCTCGGGATCTCCCGGGCGACCATCTACCGCAAGATCCACGCCTACGGGATCGAGATCGAGAGTCAGGACCGGTAACCGGGCCCTTCGGCTCGGCCGACCTCAGGCGGCATCGCTTGGCCCGCATCTCAAGATGAGACGACGCCGGGACGGCCGTTCCGGTGTGAGATTCACATATCCGGCGTCACAGTCGGCGCAACCCGACGAAAGGCGGTCATGGTGGCAAGGACGACACAGCTACAGTCCGCGGCCGTCGACGAAGAGCAGGGTCCGGGCGCCCCGGAGTTCCGGCCGGGCAGGGGCCCGATCGACTGGCTCGGCGGCTGGCGCACCGGCATCGTGGCACCCCTGGCGCTGCTGGCGGTGGCCATCGGCCTGCGGATCTACCAGCAGTTCTTCGCCTGGAAGAGCGGGCTGGACTCCTCGAGCCACGCGTTCACCCTGGAGTGGCGCACCCTGCTGGTCGGCGGCCTGCTGGGCGTTGGCATCTTCACGCTCATCTGGTGGGGCTGGCTGCTCCGCTCCGCCAGGAACGTCGCCTTGAAGATCTCCCACAACGAGGAGATCCGCCGCATCGCCGTGTTCTGGGGGCTGGTCGGGGCGACCTCGGTGTGCCTGTACATCGAGGCGAGCTTCTTCCCCAACCAGGACGGGGCGTGGCACCAGACGGCGGTCCGCGACACCGCGTTCACGCCCTCGCACATCCCGATGTTCTACATCTTCTTCCCGCTCGGCATCACCATGACGATCGGCACCTATCTGTACGGGCGCACCCGGCTGCCGAACATCTACGGCGCCGCCAAGGGATTCCCGTGGTCGTTCGCGCTGCTGATCGCCGCCTCGGTGACCGAGATGGGGCAGGTCGCCATGAACGAGTGGGGCCACAGCCTGTGGATCCCGGAGGAGTTCTTCGCCGCCCCGTTCCACTGGCCGTTCGTGTTCTACGGGTGGCTCGCGGCAGGGATCTTCGCGCTGTGGGCCGAGACGCTGATCCGCATGCTCACCATCGAGGGCGACGCCGAAGCGGGCAAGACGGGCAGTGATCTCGAGGAACAGGCTGCGTAGCCACGCGAACTTCATGGTTCGAGAAAACGGAGGCCACCGATGGCGGCGGTAACTTCGGATCTCAAGGCGAGGGAGCGGTCGGCCGAGCTGCGGCAGCTCGTGAACAAGAGATACCGCTACATCGATCGGAAATGGGACATCATGTTCTGGGTCACGGCGGCGTTCGTCGTCGGGGCCGCCGCGGACATCACCAAGCTGCTGTTCGCCGGTGACTGGGACTTCTGGACGGACTGGAAGGACGCGCAGTGGTGGCCGATCATCACGCCGTTCGCGATCATCATCATCCCCTCGGCCCTCCAGTACATCCAGTGGCTCGCGTGGAAATTCCCGACCGGCGCCGTCTACACGGCCCTGTGCCTGTGGCTGGCCGCTGAGATCGGGCGAATTTTCCAGTGGAGCATATTCGTCTACTACCCGCTCAATTTCGTCTGGCCGGCGACGGCGGTGATCGCCGGGCTCTTCCTGGACTACGTGCTGCTGAAAACCAAGAGCTTCGTGCTCACATCGGTCATCGGGGGCATGGGGTTCGCGTTCATCTTCTGGTTCACCAACTACGTCATGCTGTCGCCCTTCCTGCAACCGGTCTCGTTCATGGGCCACACCCTCACGGTTGCCGACGTCCAAGGGATCGAGTACCTGCGCAGCCAGACCCCCGAGTACCTGCGGCTGGTCCAGCAGGGCTCGCTGCGGACCTTCCTCGGCGAGACGCTCTACGTGTCACTGGCGTTCGGCGCCACGATGACGGTGGTCGGTTACTGGATCGGGCAGTTCATCGGCCGCATGCTCGCCATCTGGCCCATCGGCAAGTTCATGAAGAAGGTCTGAGGGGAGGGACGAGCGAACATGCGCCGACGACTTGCGATCGTGCTCCTGCTCGGCCTGGCCTTCACGATGCTGAGCGCCAGCGCCGCCTGGGCGCACGGTGAGAACGCACAGGAATCCTGGCTGCGGATGAACACCGTGGCGTTCTGGAACGTCAACTTCTCGACCGACACGGTGAAGCAGGGCGAGACCGTGACCATCACGGGCACGGCCAAGGTCCTCGAGACCTGGCCGAAGACCCTCAAGGGCCCTGACACGGCCTACCTCAGCGTGGTGGCACCGGGCCCGGTGTTCCTCATGAAGGACCGCGTGATCAACGGCCAGGCGGCGCCGGCCTCGATCTACGTCGAGAAGGGCTCGGTCTACGACTTCAAGCTCACCATCGAGGGGCGGGTGCCCGGCCGGTACCACGTCCACCCGTCGTTCGCCGTCAAGGGCGCCGGGTCGCTCATCGGGCCCGGCCAGTGGATCACCGTGGAGAAGAACGCGGCGGGCTACTCGAACCCGCTCACCCTCTACAACGGCAAGACGGTGAACCTCGAGAGCTACGGCCTGGCGTGGCCGGTCAACGGCTTCTCGATCCTCACCTTCCTCATCGGGCTCGTCTGGCTGCTGTACTGGATCGTGCCCAAGCCGACCGTCAGCAGGCTGGCGGTCACCAGCCAGCTCTCGGTCAACGACGACGGCGGCGAGGGGGTCGGCCTGATCACCCGCAGGGACCATCGCGCGATGGACCTGATCATGGTGGCGGCGGCGCTGCTGCTGATCGGCGGGTGGATCTACGAAGCCAGGGCCTTCCCGGTCAAGATCCCGCAGCAGGTGGACCGGTTCTCGATCCCGTCGGCCGTGGCGCCAGCGACCATCGCGTCGGCGTCGATGAGCAAGGTGACCTACGACACCGGCACACAGACGCTGACCATGAGCGTCCAGGCCACCAACCAGGGCGACACGCCGATGCAGCTCAAGGACCTGCACATCGCCGGGCTGCGGTTCGCCAATCCGGCGGCCTCCCAGGGCGGTGACGGGCAGGTCGCCGTGCAGCCCTCCAGCGAGATCGCGCCCGAGCAGACGCAGTCCGTCACCATGACGATCCGCGGTGGTCTGCTCGAGGAGCAGCGGCTCATCCCGATCGGCGCCGGTCAGTCCAACACCTATATGACGATGGTGGCCGATTTCCAGAACTCGGCGGGGGTGCACAACTTCGTGACGATCAGCCAGTTCCTGACCCCGGTATTCGACTGAGCCCTCGAGCGTCCGGTCCGGGTCCAGCGGAGGAGACAACCAGATGAAGGACGGCCAGTTCGTGCTCGACGGTCACAGCGGCTATTGGGACGCGAGCGCCGAGAACTGCAAGAACCGCTTCGGCGAGGCGTTCATCGAGACCTTCTACGCGTTCCACACCGGGTTCAACCCACCCGACCCCCGGTGGACCATGGACTACGAGCGCCAGTTCC
>WNFZ01004541.1_pt1 | contig 22784 bp, 8 predicted proteins | sample 5400081 | NCBI WGS metagenome assembly WNFZ01 (sample SAMN13153365, study PRJNA577476) | soil metagenome | isolation source: 80 cm soil or saprolite under grassland replicate 1 | place: USA:California | collected 2016-06-15
CGCGGCACACCAAGACACGCTATGCAGAAGAGTTCTCCAACGCTCACCAAGCCATCCACGGATCGACAGCAACTTGGAGGGAACCGCCTCGTGGTGGCTACGCGAACAACCAATTCACTGCGCGCCGGCGCGCGGCAGAGCCGTGCTGAACCCTCTGAACGTGATGTGGAAAGGAACGAAGTGAACGCTGCAGGCATGATCATGGACAAGTGGAATGAACGAGCACAGTTGTGGCAATCGGTGACACGCTTGGGTGAGAAATGTGGCTTGGCTTTGGTCACCGCGATCGTGCTCCTCGTTGCGGTGATCGGGGCGGTACCGTGGATCTTGGGAGGGCTATGCGCTTGGTTCGCTTGGTTTTACGGCAGAGTTGAAACGGAGCTACAAACCCAGCTGCGCCGAAAATGAGTGCCATAACCAGGAGCACGACGATGGATGTGAATATAATAAATCGAAATCAAGGTCATGCGATAGCGCCTGGTTCACTCCCCCAACGGTACGATGGGTTAGACGGGCAAACAGGCCGACCAGGCTTCGACTTTAAACCGACGCACGAATTGGCTACACCACGTGCCGGTCACACGCAGGTCGAGGAGTCCGGGGAATCGCCCGACCTGCCTTTTTCGCCAACAACGCCTCCGCGGCGAGCTACCGGCTCCGGATCACTCGTCGGCAATGCGGTCAGGCTCAAGCCGCTGAAGGCAACGGGTCGACTCTATCTCCGCGCTAAACATAACCTAGGGAAGAGGATTGCTTTGCTCTCAAAGCATCTGGTGCCAAATCAAGCGAGGGTCAAAGCCATCATCGCTTACCAGAAAGGCGTAAACTGGCTGCGCTATGGGGATCCTCACTTTCCGCGGGCGGTGGCCATAGAGATCAGCGTCTTCTGCAACCGCTCGTGCCACTACTGCCCGAACAGTACCAACAAGACCCCGAAGGTGTTCATGTCAGAAGAGATGTTTGACGTGGCGCTGCGCCGGCTGGCAGAGATCCGGTGGCAGGGGGTTGTGGACTACAACTTTTACAACGAACCGACCGCAGATGATCGCCTCATTGAATTTGTCAAGAAGACCAGGGAGGCGGTTCCCGCCGCCATGCCAAGGGTTATTACGAACGGAGACTACCTGACGGCACATTTGGCGCACAGCCTCATTCAGGCCGGAGTGGTCAATTTCTCAATCAGCAGGCACTACCCTGTCAATGATGCTTGGGACCGGAAGATGAGAGGCTTGCTCGAAGAGTTTGGCCCCTACATTACGCTCCACCGGATTTGGCCGCGCGAGGATCTCTCCAATCGCGGCGGCGAAGTGAAGATAGAGAACTATCGGCCGATCTCAACGTGCGACGCACCCGCTGTTGCTCTGAACATCCTTCACAACGGAGACGTGATTCTGTGCTGCTGTGATTACAAGAGGCGTCACGTCTTCGGGAACATCAGACAGTCCGGCCTTCTGGAAATCTGGCGCGGTCCGGAGTTCGCGCTGCAACGCAACAATGTCCGCACTGGAAACCCTCAGTATGAAATCTGCAAGGCTTGTTTCGGAAAGCGATAATTATGGGTGCTTTGAAGAATCTGCTGGATTCGCCGTGTTGTTCCATTTCAAGAGCAACAATGTCGGAAGCATGTTCACTCTGTCGGTTAACACTGCTTGTCATTGAATGAGAAATGAAGACAAGTGCTTTGCATTCCATTTGGTCGGCAAATTCAGTCGTCCGCTCCATCGTCATGGCTGATTGGAACGCCTTAGAGAAACTCGAAATTGACATCTCCAAACCCTGTTTTCGAAAAAGACTATGAAGACCATGCTAAAAAAAGCCATCCACCCAATCGTGCTGTGGCTTGACAGCCACGGCTACTCCTTTTCCAACTTCGTTCGCAATTCCGGGTGGCTCAAGCACCGAACGATCCGCCAAGTGATCCAGAAAACGACGATGCTGAGTTACCCGCGCGTCCTGGGGGTGCTAGACGCCATCGACTATATCGAACGCAACGCAATTCCCGGCGATATCGTGGTGTGCGGCGTGTGGCGCGGCGGGCTAGTCGGCGCGATATGCGATTACCTCCTTCCTTCACAGGGGAGGACTATTTGGGGTTACGACACATTTGAAGGCAACCCGGAGCCAGATGACCGTGACGGGCGTCAGGCAAAGAAAATATGGCATCGGGGATTTCTCAGTGTTTCGGAAGAACAGGTCCGAAGAAACGTAGGGAATCGTCTCAACGTTAGGTTGGTCAAGGGTGATATCCTGAACACAATTAAGACTCAGAAACCGGAGAAAATTGCGTTGATGTATCTCGATACGGACTGGTACGCCAGCACAAAAGCGGAACTCGACGAACTTTATCCGCTGGTTTCTCCGGGAGGCGTCGTGTTCCAGGATGATTTCGGTCTATGCCCTGGCGCAGAACAGGCGACAGAAGATTACTTCAAAGACCAGCCCCACAAACCTCTCTTCGTTCGATTAGACGTGAGCGCCCGCGTGTGGACAAAGCTGGCGATTATGCCCCAATGAAAGTGCCCCGGATCTCGAACAAGAATCACGCTCCTCGCCTAAAGGCTCGACCATTTATGAATAGGATTACCTCAATGAACACAGTCGCCACGTTCAGCTCGTCCTCTTGGAGGTGGACGCTCGCCTTATGGACCAAGTCAACAATCATCCACTAAGTCTGTGGCAGGGCACTAAGATCTTCGTCGCCATCGCGATGGGTCCAGTTGTTGCAATCGCATTGGTTGTCGTGGCAATCCCAGTGGTTACCATCGGCGTTACTCTTGGATTGCCCTACTACTTCTTTGCCAAAGAGATCCACCGCGCTTTGACCAGTCCGTTCACAAGGAATTCGACATCATCGAACACCAGTGGACCAGTCGTTGCACACCAAGTGGAACCTCGATTTCAAGTAGTGATCAAGCGCGACGCGGCTCCGAGCTGCGTGCGGAAAGGAATAACGTGAACGCTTTAGGGCAGACCAAAGACAATCCGAATGTCCGAACCACCCGTGCGCGAATGAGCCAATCCGGGGGCGTTGAGGGCCGACCGCCCTCTAGCCTCCGTGCCGCACTGACCGAAAAGCCAAGCTTTTTGTTAGCGGTCGCCATGATCTTTGTTGTCAGTTTGGTAGTGCTCAGGGCCTGCGCTGTACTCTTACCGGCCCGTTGGCTCATCGACTGGGACGTGCGTCGGGATCAGGTTGCTCTTTCGACGCGTGGCAGCAATGTCTTTGCTCGCAACACTGTGAACTTTCAACCTCAACCCTAAATCCATGAAACCTGGCCCTAAGTTCCTAGTCTCCGCTCTGAGCAGCACAATTCTTGAGCTGGTCAACATCCAAGAAACTACAGCCCAGAATCCTGCGCACCAGGGGTCGACCAGCTTGCCACATCCCTCGGCAAGAGCACCTGGACGACTGAAGAAAGGTACGAGGAGAGAGCAGATCAAACAGGATCTAACGACTGGGTGGGAAACTCTCGGCCGGGGTCACGGGATCAGACCCGACGATCCAGAGGACGAGCTGCGCAGTCTCGCTCCAGCATCGCCTTCGGAGTGGATCGGCGAAATCCAGCGGCAGTTCGCGCAAGGTAGGTCCGCCACGTTGGAGTTGGCGATAACGGTTTCCACCGCCAAGAGCCGTCTCCACCACGGAGAGTGGACCGCCATCTTGAAGTCGGGTCGGCTCCCCTTCCGCAAGCGCAGAGCTGAGATGTTGGTCGTGATCGGCAACGGCTTGGGCTGGCTAAGTGCGCACGATCGTGCGCATTTACCCTCTGCGTTCCGGACCCTCTATTGTTTGGCAGGAATTGAGCGGGCAGCACTGCAGGTTTCTATCGCGGACGGCGCAATTCATCCGGGACTGACCCTGCGCGATGCCGAGCAATTGGTGGCCAGATTCGGAGGGCAGGCGAAAGAGCAGACCCAGAAAGTCAACGTCAAGCGGCGTCTGCAGCGGTTTGGAGATTTCGTCCGTGCCACTGTGAGCGACTGGCAGCCGGAAGAGCGAGAATTGGCGAACAGAGAACTGAGCCGACTGATCGAGGAGATCAACGACGCAGCTGGCGTTGGCTTTGATCATGAATCTAGTGGCGGCCGACATTGCCCTCTTTCCGGCCGACGAATCTTCCTTACTCCTCGCGCGACGTCAGTCAACTCAACACGGCAATCTGAAATACCCGCATGAAAGCTTATTTGTGGTTTATCTCTACCGTTTTGCTTCTGGCTCCGCAGGTCGGGGCGCAAATCCAAGAGGCTATCTCATCGGAGCCAGTAGTCGTCGAACGTGGGCCTGACCATCGAGTGTGGGAGCGCGTCACAACGCAGGTTCTGCCCAACGGCGAGAGCATTTTACGGCGGAGTTCTTACGAGGAAATCGCCACTGGAATGCACTATCTAAAGGATGGGCAGTGGGTGGAATCCAAAGAGATCATTGAACTATTTCAGGGCGGAGCTGTGGCGCGACAAAGCGGCGTCCAAGTTCTCTTCAGCCCTAACGCCAACTCACCTGTGGCCATCGATTTGCTCACTCCAGATGGGCAAAGGCTTACCAGTCACGTGCTGGGCTTGAATTTTTACGATTCGGCCACAGGCAAGAGCGTGCTCCTTGCCGAAACCAAGGATTGCGTGGGCGAATTGCATCCGCCCAACGTCATCGTTTACCAGGACGCGTTCAGAGGCATAAGTGCAAACTTACTATACACTTACCGACGCTCCGGCTTCGAGCAGGACGTCATCCTGCATGAAAACCCGCCTCTGCCCGCAGGCTTCAACCCGGCCACCACCCGTCTTGAAGTCTGGACTGAGTTCACGGACTTCGTGGCACCGGACAAAATCATTGGAGTACGCGACGGCATGACCGATGAAATACTGCGCTTTGGGGCCATGAGCATCGGGCCTGGAAGTGCATTCGGTGTAGACAATGCCGATGGCTCCGGCATCTCGGCTCCTGTCTCCAAACGGTGGCTGCAAATCGACGGACGAACATTCCTCGTTGAAGCGGTGAGATGGACTTCCATCAAGCCCGAGTTAGATCGCCTGCCGGCCCCCAAGCAGGCCGCCCTGAAACCGACTCGGACTGAAGTCCAGATGGCTCAAAACGGGCAGCGGCGGGCACTGTTTTCCCCACGGCGAAAGCCGGCCAAGGCGGTAGGGAAAATCCAAACGGCCAGCATCGCCACACGCTCCCCCGGCCTCGTCTTGGATTATACCCTTGTGATGAGCACCAATGCGCTCACGCTCATGGCAGACCGGACTTACTATGTCAGCGGCCCGGTAATCGTGACCAATCTCACCATTGAGGGAGGCACGGTGGTAAAGTACACCAATGGCGCCTCCATCGAGGTATATTATGGAACGGCGTCATGTCGGACTGAAACTTACCACCCATCCATTTTCACGGCGCGAGACGATCAGACCGTGGGCGAAAAGGTGGGAACCAATGTCGTGTCCGGTTACTACGCCGGCACGGCGTTGATCCTGCATGATTCGGTCTACTCCTTCACCAATCTTCGGTTTTCTTATGCGACCAAATGCATTAGCTTGGATGATGGTGGCATCACGCTGCGGCACTCACAGTTCATCAACTGCGGGAAGGCGCTCGATTTGCCGTTGAACGGCGTGAGTGTTTTTTTGGAGAATATCCTCATGTCTTCGGTGACCAACGCGGTCTCCTCCATCCACCTTGCCTCCGTGAGCGGCGCGCACCTGACGGTGGACCAATGCACCAAGTTCTTCACCGATCCGACGGAAACTGGGACGCTTACGCTCACTAACACCTTGTTTGTCAACGTGACGAATGTGGGCGACGTCTACTTGCCCTCTGGCACGAACGGCTTCATCACTACAACCAACAGCGGGATCTTCCAGACAGTGGGCAGTGGCAGCTATTACCTGGCAACCAACAGCCAGTACAGGAACGTCGGCGTGAGCAACCTCAGTGCGTCGCTCTTGGCCGATCTGAAACAGCGGACCACATATCCGCCGGTGGTTCTTGCCACCAACATTTCGGCGAACACGAACCTCACGCCTCAGGTACAACGTGACACTGACATACCTGATATTGGCTACCATTATGTGCCATTGGACTATCTTGTCAGCGGAGTCATTGTCGCTTCCAACGTCACCGTGACAGCCACCAACGGCGTGGCCATCGGCATCGATTACTCTAAAAGCTCCTGGGGCTTCATTCTTGATTCGGCCCGCTTCGTGAGCGAAGGAAACCCGTTGGCACTTAACCAAATCACTCGTGCCCACGCTGTCCAAGAGCGATCCGCTGGCAACCCCCTCTCTCGGGCGATGTTCTATGATAATTCCTTCGCCTACGCAAACCAGCCTCCGCGGCTCTGCGAAGCGCGTTTCCGTTTCAGCGACTGCTCGCAACTGGCCGAAGATGGGTATTTCGTCTTCATTGGACTGGGTTTCTCCAATTTGGAATGGAATCACAGCCGGATATACAACCCGTCGCTCGTCGTCGATACTTCGGGCACGGGCACGCTGATATGCGGGCTGACGAACACGTTGTGGGAACGGGGAGGAGTGGAGTTTGGCTTCGGCACTTCCGGCGCAGGAATCGCAGCGCACTTGCGAAACAACCTTTTCCGGTACGTGAGCCTGCACTTTCTAGCGGGCAGCACGAACTGGACGGTGCGGGACAACTTGTTTGACACGCTGGCCGCCTTGACGGACCACGGCAGCGCGGTGCAAAACTCGTACAACGCCATTTACCAGACGACCAATGGGCTCTCGGGTGGCACGAGTAATTTGACGCTTACCAACCTCGCCTACCAGGTGGGCGCGCTGGGCAATTACTATCAACCGACCAATTCCGCCCTCACCAACGCTGGGAGTCGGCTGGCGTCGGCTGCGGGCCTCTACCAGTTTACGATCGCAACAAACCAGGTAAAAGAGACAAATTCGCAGGTTGACATCGGTCCACATTACGTCGCGCTGGGCACAAACGGGTCGCCGTTCGACACGGACGGCGACGGACTGGCAGATTACTTTGAAGATCGCAACGGCAACGGGACTCCTGATGCCGGGGAAACCAGTTGGCAGGATCCCTCCCCGACCGTCAGTCTCACCATTCCAACCAACGGCGCGGTGTTTTATGTCACGCTCAACGGCAGCACAAATATTACCTTGACCGCCACGGCTGCGGACAACATCAGCGTGACCAACGTGGCGTTCTACAGCGGAGCCAACTTCCTGGGACAGAAGACCAACAGTCCGTATTCGATTGTTTGGACCAATGTCACCTGGGGCACTTACACGCTGACCGCCAAAGCGACTGATAATCTGGGTGCGTCGACCGTTTCCAGTCAGGTGAGTATCACGGTTGATATCCTGCCCACGGTTAGCCTGACCAGTCCGGTCGGGGGGGCTTACTTCTCCATCTCACCGACAAACGTCACGGTGACCGCCACGGCCAGTGACAGCGACGGCACGATCACGAACGTGGGCTTTTATTACAGCAGCACTAACTTCATCGCCCAAGTGACGAACAGCCCCTACACCTTCGCCTGGAGTAACGTCAATGGCGGCAATTACGCCCTCACCGCCAGGGCCACGGACAATCGCGGAGGCGCGACGACTTCGGCGGTAGTGAACATCACGGTCAACGGCGGCTTGGATTTCGGGACCAACAGGGCCTATGTTACTTTTGGGAACAACACCAATCTTGGCCTCAAAAACTTCACACTGGAGTGCTGGTTCAAGCGGACAGCGACTGGAATAGGCGCAGACACCGGCGTGAGCGGGCTGACCAATGCAATCCCCCTGATCACCAAGGGCAGAGGAGAGACTGGTTCGGAGGGAACCTCGACGGATATGAATTACTTCATGGGCATCGCCAGCAATAATGTGCTGGTGGCGGACTTCGAGGAAGGTGCTACTGGGAGTTCGCCGGGTCTAAATCACCCGGTGGCCGGTGTGACGGCCATCTCGACCGGCCTTTGGTACCACGCGGCGGCCACGTATGACGGAACCGCTTGGCGACTCTACCTAAACGGCAGTTTGGAAGCGGAAAAAGTCATCAGTCAACCAGTTCGCGATGACAGCATTCAGCACTCGGCACTGGCCACGGCGATGGATTCGACCGGCACCCCCGCCGGTTATTTCTACGGCGTCATGGACGATGTCCGTATCTGGGGCTACGCCCGCACCGGCAAGCAAATCCGCGACAACATGGACCGGGAAATCAGTCTCGATTGTGACGGACTGGTCGCGGAATGGACGTTGAACGAGGGGATTGGCACAACGATTTACAATTCCATCGGCACAACCATCACGGGAACACTCAAGACCAACGGTTGGAGCTGGGCGGGTAGCGCAACGTATCAGAACGGCAACGCCCTCTTTGTTGCGAATTCGACCAACCTGTCGAGTGCCGAGAGCAACATCGTCTCGCGTCTGCAGACCCTGGGCTACTTCGTAGTTACGAAGGCGGCCACAAGCGTGGCTTCCACAAATGGCAGCGACAAGTCGCTGGTCGTCATTTCTTCGACAGTCACCTCGACCGACGTGAACACAAAGTTCACCACTAACGCAGTTCCAGTGATGACGTGGAAACAGGATCTGTATGACGACTTGGGAATGGTGACGAGCAACACTACCTATTACGGCACCACGTCAGGCCAAACGCATGTGACGATCACCAATCCAATCCATCCTTTGGCAGGCGGGTTGCCGGCGGGAGCGGTGACCGTGGTGAGCAACGCGGCCACTTTCGCGTGGGGCCAGCCCAACTCTAACGCTGCTCAAATCGCGACAATAGTAGGGAGTTCCACCAACTACGCCGTGTTCGGCTACGAAAAGGGCGCGGCCATGCCCGGCTTGGTCGCACCCGCCCGGCGAGTGGGGCTGTTCATGTCCGACAGCAATTCCGTGACGGGGTTGAACTCAAACGGGTGGGCATTATTTGACGCGGGCTTTAGTTGGGCCACAACAGCACCCTGTCCATCCGTGGTGGACGTGATGCTGGTCTTTGATGACTCCGCCTCGATGCCCACCAACACGCCGCCGGGCGGTTCAAATGCCTTCGCCACGGCCAAAGCTGATGCCAAGTATATCGTGACCAACATGAACCTGACGCTGGATCGCATCGGCTTGGTCTCCTTCAACAGCAATTCCTACCTTAAAGCGATCCTGACGCAGAATGCCAATACGGTCCTGACCAACATCGACAATCTGACGGGCACGGCCAGCAAGTCCTACATCGACAAGGGAATCACCAACGCCCAAGGAGAATTGACAGGCACGAACCATGTAGTTGGAGCCGGGACAGTCATCATCCTTCTGACCGACGGCCTGGCCACGGATACCAGTGCGGCTATCACCGCGGCCAACCAGGCGAAGGCCGCAGGCACCCGCGTCATCACGATAGGACTGGGCGGAGCCATCGGGACCAATACGCTGCATCCGTCTGCTTCCTGCGGAGATGAGTATTATCTGCCCGGTACGAACCAACTGTCGAGCATTTTGAGTTCCATTACCAATAGTCTGTGCCGCCAGGCGATCGGTCAGCCGTCGGTCAGCATCACCAGTCCGACGAACAGCGCCACTCTCGTCGGACCTTTAGACATCGCCATCAACGCCACTGCGAGCGATACCGGCGCCTCCGTGACTCGCGTCGAGTTTTTCAACGGATCTACGAGTCTGGGCGTGGACACGACGGTTCCGTATTCGATCATCTGGAGCAACGTGCCCAGCGGAATCTATACGCTCAAGGCAGTGGTTACCGACAGCGCCAGTCTGACCGCTACCTCTGCCTTGGTGACCATCACAGTGGACCAACCGCCAAGCGTTTATGCAGGGCCGGACCAGTTGATCACTCTGCCGGTCAACACTGCCATCTTGAGCGGCACCGCCAATGACGACGGGTTGCCTGGAGGAAGTGTCCTCTCGGTAACTTGGACGAAGGTCAGCGGCCCCGGAAGCGTCAGCTTTGGCAATCCATACACTACCAACACCACCGCGACCTTCGGCGCGGGCGGTGTCTACACGCTGCGTCTGACTGCGCACGACACCCTGGCCACCAACAGTGATGATGTCGTCATCACCGTAAATCCGCCGCCGGCCGTCAGCATTACCCAACCCACCAACCAAATGGGGGTCATTGGCCCGACAAACATTTCCATCACGGCAACGGCTTCCGACGATGGATCCGTCAGCAAGGTGGAGTTCTTTCAGGGCGCGAGCAAACTGGGCGAGGATCTCGCGAGTCCGTACGCCTTCACTTGGACAAACGTCGCCGTCGGCACCTATCAACTCACGGCCCGAGCCACGGACAATCTCGGCGCCACGGCGACCTCAAGCGTGGTGAACTTGACGGTGAGCGCTCCACCGACGATCACCATCACCAGCCCGACCAACGGGGTCAGCTTTACGACACCAGCGAACATTTCGATCCACACCAGCCTGTCGAACGGCGTTGGAACCGTGACCAATGTTGAATTCTATCAAGGAACCACGAAGCTTGGCCAGGATACCTCTGCCCCGTACACGTTCCTCTGGAGCAATGTGACCAACGGCGCCTACAACCTCACGGCGAGGTTGATCAACACTGCAGGAGGCACCAGCACTTCCAGCGTAGTGACCGTGACAGTTGGTGACCCACGCAGCCGTACCTTCACCCGGAACGTGGATTTCGAGAGCGGCGCGATGCTGAACGTCAACCACGACGCGGTCCCGCATCAACTTCAGCTCAACCAGAAAACGACGCCATTCCCGTTCGTTTACATCGCTTGCTCGGGGCGCGGAACGGTGGTACGTATCGACGCGAACAGCGGCCAAATTCTTGGCGAGTATTCCACTGCGCCGAATCGTTCCAACTACCCCGGCATATTTCCGCGATGGCCTTCGCGAACCGCCGTCGACTGGTCGGGAAACCTTTGGGTGGCCAATGCCTTATGTTGTTCATTTTCTGGTGGTTGTCCCGAGGATGATCCGAGAGCATCCATTACAAAGCTCGGCCTGGTCATAGGCGGAACGCGAGGCAACAAAGTCGTGGTCAATGGAACGAACTCGTTCGTCCCGGATCCCAAAGGCGAATATCTGGCTCCTCCTTTCCGTTACAATACCTGTATCGATCGGGACGGTGACGGACTGATTCGAACCTCGCGAGGTCTGGGCCAGATACTTTCCTGGACGAACACGACAGGCATCGATAGCGCCGGAAGTCGCTATTTGACCAATGGCACGAATGTCATCCTCCTTCGAGGCGTGTCGACGGCTGATGACGAGTGCCTGTTGAACTATACGAAAGTCGTGCCGCTACCGCCGCCCGATCACTTCATCGTTGGTGGCTGGCTGGGCATTGCTGTTGACAAGAATAATGACGTCTGGGTGTCGAGTTCCGGGGATAACCAGTATCAAAAAGTGTGCGGCTCCAACGGCGTGCCCATTACAGAAACTGTGTTTCAGATCACAGGCATTCTCAGCAGCGGACTACTGGTTGATCCCAATGGAATCCTGTGGACCGCTGGCGGCGACTCCAACATCTGGTTCAACCCGAGTCTGCGCTTCGACTTCGCGACGAATCCTCCCATCGTCACTGACTCCAATTATACAGGGATCGCCATCGGGGACTTCGGTGATAGCATCGGCATGGACCCGAACACACATGAGGCATGGTTTTGCTATGAAAGCGGTTTTTCGGACGTGCCTGCGAAAAAGGTCGGCACGAACGGAACCCTGATCAGTTCATATTCCTACGCCCCATCGGTATTGTACGCGGACATCGGCTTGGCAGTCGATTTCGTTGGCAACGTTTGGTTTGCGAACACAGAGAGATTTATCACGACGCACATCCGCACCAACGGAACCCTTGTGGGCAACCTTGAGGTCCGCTGCGGCGTCCCCAGCGCGCAGAAACTAGGCTTGAGGGGTATTGCCGTGGACGCCAACGGAAAGCTTTGGACACCCGATTGCACGTCGAACAACGTCTTTCGCATCGATCCCAACGGCGGCCCAATCCTTCTAAATGGTCAGTTGTCTACGCCGGAGGCCGGGGGATTCCCCCTTGGGGCGATTGACCTTGTGCTGGATCTAAATGTCACCAATCTCGCTAACGCTTCCCCCGACAACTACGCCGACATGGGCGGCCTGGTCACTCTGGCCAGCGGTCCTCCAACAGGGATGTGGGACGTGGTCCACGACAGCGGAACCAACGGCACAGTCTGGGGCAATGTCGCTTGGACCTTCACCAACCAGCCGAACACGAGTCTTAAGGTTGAAGTGCGAGCCTGCAACACCAACGCAGCTTTAGCGGATCGACAGTTCCTCACGGTCGGCAACAGCAATTCCCTCGTCGGAAGCAATATCGTCGGACGTTTCATCGAGGTTCGAGTGACTTTTTCCGGAGTCTCGGGAACCACGAACACGCCGATTCTGTATGACCTGACGGTGACGGCCGACTCTCCAACGCCGTTCATCACCACCAACGCGCCGTTCATCGCTAACGATGATTATCTGTTCCTTTTCAAGGGAAGCGTCTCCAACTTGCTGGCCGTTCTCACCAACGACCTGGATCCCGACGGCTTGGCCCTGACGATCACGAACTTCACCTCGCCGTCTTGGGGCAGCCTGTGCCTTGTCTCCAACATGTTCTGTTACACTCCCAACAGCAATTTCATCGGGACAGACCGCTTCACCTATTCCGTCACCAACGGCCAGGGCGGCGTCGGTCACGGCCTGGTGACCCTCCAGGTCGTGGACATCAAGACGAACCTCACTCCGCCGGTGGCTACCGACGATTACGTGACCGTCCACGGCAACAGCTTCTCCAACGAGGTCTTCGTCCTGTCCAACGATGCGAATTACGACAACGTCGCTCGGGGCATCATGTATGCCTCTCCACCGCGCCACGGCCGCCACGGCTCAGCCCAACGCTCCGGCTGCAGCATCGACCCCACCACTTACCCGCTCTACAGCGGAGAGATACTCTACGCTCCCGCTCGTTACTTTGCTGGCAACGATTCGTTTACATACAGCATTCTCGGCACGGGAGGCGTCGTCCGATCGGCCAGCGTGTTCGTCACCGTGACAGGTGATCCGGTGAAGGACATCGGCTGCGGCCAATTGCTCTCAGGCAACCTGAGCACCAACGATATGCTATCACTTTTCAAAGCGAACTCGTATGCCGACACGTATCACTTTGCGGGAACCAACGGCACGGCAGTGACGATCGCCGCTTCTGCGGCGTTCGGCACAACCATCACGGTGCTCACTCCACTGGGGAGCACGAACGCGACAGGGCCGTCGCCGTTGGTATGCACGCTCACCAATGATGGCACGTACACGGTTGAAGTTACCTCGACCGCGGCAGGGCAGACCGGACCCTACTCTCTTTCCCTGCAGTGCAGCTCGGCCGGCGGACCCGAAATCGCAGTCTTTGTCAGCGGAACGAATGTTACCAACAATGCAGCGGTCGATTTCGGTTCGGTTGCAGTAAACGGCTCGGCCAACAAGACTGTGCTGATCACCAACCAAGGGAATGCCACCTTGGCCGGCAATATACAACCAGTCAGTCCCCCTTACACTTTGTCGCCAACGGGCGCATTCAGCATTCTCACCAGCTCAAGCCTCTCGCTTACCCTGACGTTCCAACCCGCCGCAGCCGGCGGCTTTTCCCAAGTTGTCACCATCACGAACACCGACGTAAACCTCGTCGATGGGCCAGAAAATCCATTCAAGCTCAACGCCAGTGGCTGGGGCAACGCCTTGGGATCGGTCCCAACAGTCAATATCACCCAGCCGACCAATAACGCAGTGTTCACCGCTCCGGCCAGCATCGCTGTGGCGGCCAACGCGTCGCCGTCGAGCGGCAGCATCACGCAGGTCGTGTTCTACGCTAACAGTTCTGCCGGGAAGATTCAGATCGGATCGGACACCAACGCTCCGTATGCCATCAACTTTACTGGTGCTGCCCCGGACAATTACACGCTGACCGCAAGAGCCTTTGACAGTTCAGGCCGAGTGGCGGATTCCAGCTCTGTAGCGATTTCAGTGCTCCAAAAAACCGCCAATCACCCGCCGGTTGCCCTGGACGATTTCATCACGGTAGCCGTCAACAGCAGCTTGAACGTCATCCGCGTCTTGAACAATGATCGCGATTCAGACGGAGACTCCCTAAGTATCGCCTCATTCACTCATCCGAGCGGGACCGTCACGAGCGCTTCAGGCACATTTCTTTACACGCCGCCAGCAAATACAATCGGGGAGGACGGCTTTACTTACACGATCACCGACGGCAATGGAGCCACGGCGCGCGCGCAGGTGATCATCTCGATCGCAGCTGGCACGTTTCCGACTATCAGCATCACTTCGCCGGCCAACGACGCCAGTATCAACCTGCCTTCATCGCTCACCACCACGGTCTCAGCATCGGGGGCCATCAGGACGGTTCAATACTTCGCCGGAACAGAGAAGATCGGCGAAACCACCAATGCTCCCTACACGTTCATTTGGACCAACACCTTCGCGGGCGACTTCCTCCTCACGGCGGTCGCCATTGGGACCAACGGCCTTACCGCCAAATCCGATCCGGTTCTTGTGCATCTCCACGGCAAGGCAGGTAATCAAATCCCAATCGCCTACATCAGCAACTTCACCAGCACTGCCACGGTCATTACAGGCGGGCTCTGGGTGACGAACTATCCCACCATCCGCGACGGCCTCACGAACGTGATTGGGGCCGCAGACGATCCTGACCCGGGCACTACCGTTACCTACGAGTTGCGCGTCAAGACCACTGATGGCTCCATTGTCAGCAGCATGATTAAGAGCGGTGCCGTTGCCTCCGGTACGCTGGGCACGCTTGACTTGAGCATGCTTCGCAATGGCGTTTATGATCTCGAGCTGCGGGTTTTTGACAAGTCCGACATTGCGGTTGATACCCGGCGTTTCGTTCTGGAAAGTCAATTGAAGGTCGGCCAGTTCAGCTTCAGTCAACAGGACATGGTCATTCCAGTCAACGGCATACCGCTTACAGTCATCCGCACTTACAATTCGTTGAACCCAAATACGGGCGATTTCGGTTATTCCTGGACTTACTCCATCAATGACATGGAGATGGAGATTGATGAGCAGCGCATTCTGACCAAGGCGGTTGACAATCTCGATGAGAACGAAGAGAACGACTACTTCAGCATGCGCGTTGGCGGAGGACGTGATGTGACCTTGACGATGCCAGATGGCCGCAGGGCCACGTTCTACTTTACACTGGTGTCCGGTGGATGCGCCAGCTGCTACACCGCTCAGTGGATTGCGCCTGCGGGAGTTTACGCCAGCCTCGGCGCAACCAATGCAGGGGACAACACGCTGCAGACGGTTTATGGGTATCCCTTCTGGAACGATGGGGGAGAGTATTCCACGATGGACAATTACGATTTCCCTTCCTTTGTCCTGACCACTCAGGACGGCACTAAGTATTTCATAGACCGGGAGGACCAAGGCCAATTCTTCGTGCAGGATGATGACGGCAATAAATTTGCCGTTCATGCTTATGGCAAAGGGAGCCTCAAGCGCATCGTCCAACGCAGCGGGGACCGCATTGAGATTGATCCGGGGAAGATTCAACACTTCAATGCCACGAACCAACCGACGCGCACCGTGTCATTCCACCGCGATTCGCTTAACCGCATCGACGCGATTTACGATCCGATCGGCGGCGCCAACGGGCTGCCGGTGCTGACCTACGCCTACGATGCCAATGGCAACCTGTTCGCCGTTTCCAGGCTCACGGATCGCGTCAATGGCACTTATCTGACCACGACTTTCGAGTACAGCCATCCGGTGTTCCCCCATTACATTACCGCGATCCACGATCCGCTGAACACGCCTATCGTCCGCAACGACTACGATGACAGCGGGCGGTTATTGCGCCACACCGATGCCGATGGCAGGACCATCACCTACATCCACAGCGTGAGCAACCGGCTGGAAATCGTTACCGACCGGCTGAACAACAGCACAACCAATGCTTACGACAAGCGGGGCAACATCACCGCGATCACTAATGCCCTGGCCCAAGTATCGCTGTTTGCGTACGATGACACTGACCATAAAACCAACGAAAACATTGGTCTGCTCCAGACCAACAGCTACAGCTTCGACACCAGCGGCTTCCTGACCAACAGCATCGTCGGCGGCCTTCAGACCAATCGCTTCCAATATAATTCATACGGCCAACTCACCAACAGCATCGATGGGCTGGGGCGCGGGACCACAAACTTCTTCGATGGAAACGGTTTTCTTCTGGCCGTCACCAACGCCCTGAGTATCGGGACGACGTTTACCTACGACGCCAACGGCAATCAAACCTCCCAAAAGGACACGCTGGGGACCATCACCACGAACCGGTATGACAGCCTCGGGAATCTGACAAACGCCGCGACCCTCATCCTTTCCAACTCGCAACTCGTCACGCTCACCTCGGTCAGCTACACTTATGATGCCAACGGGAATCGGACGAATCAAACCACCACGCGAACGCAACCGGGCGGCACGCAAACGCTCACCAACGCCTATATTTATGACGCCCAAAATCGCGCCGTGCAGACCATCGATCCGATGGGGAACACCAACAGCGTCGTTTTCAACGAAATAGGCAAGCGAAGTGTCACAATCGACAAGCTCGGCCGGCAGACGAAGTATTTCTATGACGCCAAGGGGAACCTGACGAATACTGCGTTGCCCGACCTAACGTTCGAGCAATCCCTGTACGACGCCGAAGGCCGACGCACCAACAGCGTGGACCGCGCCGGTCGCCCGACAACATACGTGTACGACGAACTGGGCAGGCTCAAGACGACCATCTACCCGGACAACACCACCAACGCGACTTTTTATGATGCGGCAGGACGTGTTTCCCAATTCGTCGATGCCCGTGGCACGATCACCGGTTTCCGATACGACGCGGCTGGCCGCCGTACTGGGGTTACCAACGCCTTCGGGATCAGTGGGTTAACTACGACAACCACCTACGGCTACGATGGTTCCGGCAACCAAACCAACATGGTGGATGGAATGAACCGCTCGACCGACTTTCAATACGACGCCTTAAATCGGCGCGCGGCCGTCCTCTTCCCGGCCACAGTGAGTGGCGGCCTGCGGGCGACCAATCTGACCGGGTACGACGCACTCGGCCGGCGCGTGGCCGAAACAAATGAAGCTGGCATTGTGGCACGCTTTGGCTACGATGGGCTCGGTCGTTTGATTGGCGTCACCAATGCCGCGGGCGCGGCGGACGCCACGTGGGTGACTTACGGTTACGATGAGCAGGGCAACATGCTGACGCAAACTGACGCGCTGGGGCGAGTCACGACTTTCGAATACGATGCGCTCGGCCGGCGCACAAAGCGCAAACTGCCCGGGTTGCAGCAGGAGACGCTTGGCTACGATGCGCCGGGCAATCTCCTGGCCCACACGAATTTCAACAGCATGGTCATCACCAACGAATACGACACCTTGGGCCGACTGCTCCGGCGCTGGGCCAGCGGAACGGTGCTTGAACGTTACGGCTATTCGCCAACCGGCCAGGGCACGAGTCGAACCGACGCAAGTGGCAACTACTCTTGGATTTACGATGCTCGGGACCGGGTGCGCACAAACAACACGCCAGTCGGGACTCTTTATCACGATTATGACGTAAACGGGAATTTGACCAACCTTTATTCGTCCACCGTTGGCGGAGCTTCCATTGGCTACAGTTACGACGTCTTGAACCGGATGATTAACGTCGTGGACAACCGGCTCACAGGCACGAAGAACACCAGCTATGGTTACGATGGAGTGGGCAATCTGACAGTGTTACAGTATCCCAACGGCGTTACGAATCAGTGGCAGTATGACACCCGCAACCGGCTGACAAATGAAGTCTGGAAGTTGGGCAGCGGCACCCTGGCCAGCTTCTTCTATCAGCTTGCCGTGGCGGGTAACCGAACGAACCTCACGGAAAACCTCAACATCGCAAACCGGGCGAATGCGTGGGCCTACGACAATCTCTATCGTTTGACCAGCGAGACCATCAGTGGTGCTGCGCCGACGGGAGCCATCAGCTATAATCTTGACAAAGTGGGTAACCGCACAAGTCGCACTTCCGGCGTCGCGGGCGTCGGTACGACAAACAACTTCTTCGATGTCAACGACTGGCTGGACATCGACAATGTTACGAACAACGGCAGCGCCTGGTTCGATGCCAATGGGAACACACGCACCAACGGCCCCACTTCGTACATGTACGATTGGGCGGATCGGCTGACAAACGTCAACGGCGGTGCGCTCGTCAACTTTGTGTATGACGGTGATGGCAATCGGGTAGTGAAGACGGCCAACGGGGTGATTACGCTCTACCTCGTGGACGCCCGCAACCCAAGCGGCTATGCGCAGGTGGTAGAGGAGTTCAACGTCAGCGGCGGCCTCACGAACCTCTCCAGGGCTTACACGTACGGCCTGGATCTTATCAGCCAAAGACAAGTGAGTCCTGCGCTGACGACGTTTTACGGGTACGATGGATTGGGCAGCACGCGTTTCCTCATGGGCACCAACGGCCTAGTCACAGATACGACGGTCTACGATGCGTACGGAACAGTGATCACCAACACTGGCAGCGCCGTCAACTACTACCTTTACGCTGGCGAGCAATGGGACTCGGATTTGGGCCTCTACTATCTCCGCGCCAGATACTATAGCGCGAATGTCGGACGGTTCTGGACGATGGATTCCTTTGATGGCAACCAGTCAGACCCGCTCGCCCTCCACAAATACCTCTATGCACAGGGCAACCCGGTCAACAACACGGACCAGAGCGGACATGAAACTCTGACCAGTGTCATGGCTTCTGTTGAAATCCGCCTCTTAGTAGCTGTGGCAGCGGTTTCCGTTACCGCAGTCAACTACGAAAAATACGTGCGCAGGAATGGCGGCAACAGTGACCAGCCGCAACTGCCAGATCTCAACAGCCCCTACTTAAAGGCGAATCATCATTCCATCCGGATTCGGAACGCGAAAAAGAATCTGGACGAGATGTTCGAGAGGTTGCGGTATCTCAACGTGCCGGAAGGCGTCGCAAGCAGGTCAGGCACACTGCCAGTCTCCGGCGTCGGCCAACGAATTGGATGGGACTTGCCGTTCATGGAAGAAGCCGGTCAAGCGGACTTCTTTGTGGACTCGGTGAAGTTCTCCAACAGCGCGAGTGGGTCAGGTCCAGGCGACCACTTCTTTGCAGTCGTCACGCTTGGAGGCCATCCGCTGCGAGGGTGGCGCTTCTGGAGGGCTCATCGTGTGAGTGGTGACATCGTGATAGAAACGGGGGCCGTTGACGAGCCGAACGGTCTGCTCGGCCGCATCAAATCATGGGCGGGCGGTGACTCTGCCATCATGCAGTTGTGGCAAGGTCTTCTCGATGACGCCCTCATCTACTCAGGTGGACAAAGGGTCACGCCAGACTCCGACTATGACTTTCCTCAAGGCCATTGGGTTCCAGGCCGGAAGCAGGAGTTTTTGGGTCTTGTTCGATGAGAAAGGCCGCCACATTCGCTATTCTCGGATTCGTTCTCGCACTCGTTTTTGGAATGATGGCCGTGATTATGAGAAACAGAATCGCAGTAGTAGAGTCAATCGCCGACGCACAGGCACTGTGGAATGAAGAAAGGCTCTTCATTGTCGTGCAGAAGCGGGTCGCAGTTCAGAAAGCGAATAGGCTGCTTCGTAAACTGTCTGAAGTGAGCGGCACACTGTTTCCTCAACCACGCTTCCTGCCGGAAGATCTCATCGTATTCCAAATTGAATCGGGCAAAGTAGAGAGGTTGGAGCAGCGACGAATCGGCAGAGTCGGCGGTGCATTTCCGCTCAACGGAACTGTTCACTTCCTCCGCGGTTCTGACCCTTCGGACTATCCCTGTGTCTTTCGACTGACGGGAAGCAACGTCGTTCGGCTTCAGAAGCATGAAGCCGAAGCCGTGGTTGGTTCCTTTCAAACGGAAAGCGAGTTGGTGAAGCGGGAAGGCTGGCAGAAGCGGGATCTCTACTTCACTGAAGGACAGGCCGAATACCCCGTCGAGCAGAAACGCCGGAAGCTGAAGATAGTGCTCTCAAAGTCTCGCCAGAGTGGGACTGTGAAGATTGAGCTGGTGGACGAGGGAGCGCAGGCGACACAAACGCTCTTGCAGCTTTCAAGCCGCTCCCGAGAAGTCAGCGCAGAGGAGATTCGACAACTGAATGCCAAATCCCAATAGGCCAGCGGCGTCCCGCCGGTTAGGTGAACGAGGAAATCCGCGGCGCTCAGGCTGCGCCGGGGAAGTCGGCCACCTGCGCCTGTGCCACAGCCCTCGCTATTCTACTGTTCTACTTGGTTGCGGCGAGGATGTCGCCTCCGTTTCCTCTCGTTAGCCGCCGCCCGACCAGCTACACTCGCCCCCGTCATTGCTGATGATCACGCGCGTGTTCCATCTCTTCATGTGCCTGCTGCTGGCCGGGCCGTTCTGCGTGCCAGGTTGGGCCACTCTGCGCCCGGAAAATCGCGTCGGGGGGTCTCCGGATTTTTCGTCCACTTTTGCTGCTGAAGCACCTTCGCAAGTTGCTGAGCCGCATCAGGAGAACCTGGTGTGGGTCTGCGATTCTGCGTCGGGAATGCACAAGTACCTCTATGCGGCCGCAAATCCTGTAAACGGAACTGACCCAAGCGGCCATGATCTCGTTGGAACACTTTCAGCGCTTTCAATCAGTGCGCAGATTGCGACGGTCAATTTCCTGGCGACGTATGGTGCTCTTGCTGAAACCACGGCCTTTGTCACTGCCTTAAGTATTCTAAACAGCGCACAACTTCTGAGCACTGGTATAGATCCAGATACAGGTGAGTCAGCGACAGCTATGGCTACTGCCTTCGCCATTATTGACTTTTTACCGGCTGGAAAATTTATCACCAAGCCATTGAAGGAAGGGACGAAGGGAATTTACCGCCGGGCAGCGCTCGATATTTGGGATGGGCTTTCGAAAATTAGCCGCGTGGGGAGCCAAGTGCATCACCGCATTCCTTTGGAGTGGGCGCATCTGTTCCCGAGCCTGAACCCGAATCGACTCGGCAACCTGAAACTGGTGCCGAGGGAAATTCACGAAGCTGTCGACGGTGTAAGTGCGGCATGGACTAAATTTAGGAATTCACTTGGCGGCAGAACCCCCACGGCTCAAGAAGTCTTGGATAAGGCAGTTGAGATCGACGCAAGGTTCGGTCAGCATTTCAAGGACCTTCAATAGATTGATCCTTCACTATGATTGAAGACGACGTAATCGAATTACTTCACCAGGTCAGGCCCCTTGATCGTCGGCCGCTGCAAATAGTTCCGGCGAGCGAGGAAGAGTTGCGGAGATTCGAGCGGATCCACGGGATGACTCTTCCAGGCGAGCTTAAGTCGTGGTTTCGACATTGCAACGGCGCGAATGTAAATCCTGGCGGCTTGGAAAGTCTCTTTCCTAGGAATGAGACTGTTTGCCTCGACTGGCACTTCAAGCAATATCCTGCTTGGAAACAGAAGGGCTGGTTTCCGCTCGGAAGTGATGGCTGCGGCGACCTGTACATCGCTATGACACAAATAACCATTCCGGCGAGTGGGACACATCCAATTTGCTTCTTAGATCAATCCGACTTCGCAAAGCCGCGATATGCAGTGGCTTCTGGAGTATGGAAGTTTCTTTACATGCTTTTGCAAACTCAGGTTCTGCATGACCAGGGGAAGGAGGTATATTGGCCATTCAGCAAAGCGGCCGTTCTCGACGTAGATCCTGCCCTGGGCGAATGCAGGGAGCTTCCTTTGCCTTGGGAAATCGAGGATGAATGAAGGCTCAGGCAGCAGATTATTGCCGCCTCGCAACGAACAACCCCTTCGAAGTTAACGACTCGTTGGACAAAGACAGCGTGACGAACAACGGCACGGCATGGTACGATGCCAACGGCAACACACGGACCAACACAGCCGGATCGGTAACGAACTTCCTGTACGACTGGGCGAACCGCTTGACCAACAGTTCCACAGTTACCAATATTACGGATGATGCCGATGGGAATCGGGCGAAAAAGGTCGTGGGAACCGCAACGCGGCTCTACTTGGTTAGCACGGTGAATTCGACGGGATATCCGCAGGTCATGGAGGAATTAACCGTGAGCGGCGGTTTCACGAATCTGGCGTGCGCGTACACTTACGGTCTGGACCTCATTTCTCAGCGTCAACCAGGTGTCACCACCAACTTCTACGGTTACGATGGTCTGGGCTCTGTACGATTCTTACTTAATCTGGCCGGAGGCATTGCAGCCACGAACGTTTACGACGCCTGGGGCGTTTTGATTACCAACATCGGCACCATCACCAACTTCTACCTTCATGCTGGTGAGCAGTTCGACCCGGATCTGGGCCTTTACTATAACCGCGCCAGGTATTACAGCCCTAACGCGGGCAGGTTCTGGACGATGGATAGCGATGAGGGCGATGACGAGGACCCGCAGTCGCTGCACAAATACCTCTGCCAGGCGAATCCGGTAACCTTCCATGATCCAGGTGGCCACAATGGGGATGTTATCTCGCTGAATTTCGCCGGTGCCATTACTGCTGGGCTTGCCGCGTTCACTACTGCATCGCTTGTCGAAGCGAAAACGCAGGCACTAGTAACAGTTTAGCTCATTTCGGGCGGATGCGACGTCGTCTGCCTTTGGATTTAGCCCGCCGACTGACTTGGGGACGGCGGCATGATTTGCGATAGAAGGCGCGCTGGGCGACGGTTGAGGGTTGAGTCAATATTTGCTC
>WNFZ01002600.1_pt1 | contig 22782 bp, 19 predicted proteins | sample 5400081 | NCBI WGS metagenome assembly WNFZ01 (sample SAMN13153365, study PRJNA577476) | soil metagenome | isolation source: 80 cm soil or saprolite under grassland replicate 1 | place: USA:California | collected 2016-06-15
TTAACCGGCTGTCCTGGTCGTTCTTCTTCTTCAAGAGCTTTCTTAATCCCATGCTCTAAATATTTCTTTTTAGTTCGCCAAACAGTAATTCTGTCTACACTTAAAAAATCCTCAATCTCTGTAACTTTTTTTCCTTTGTTCAATAATAAAAGGATATTTATCCGATTGTATAGACGTAAACTTATCCTACCGCTATTTTTATATGACTCCAGGTAAGATAGTTCAGATTTTGTTAGTTTAATCAAAGATTGCATATTATGAAAGCAATAATTGACAGGTGGGGGAATAAAAATAAATCTGCGAACAATTACATTTTTCCGATACTGGAAAACAGCTTATCTCCACTGAGGCAATATGAACTCATTCAAAATTTTGTGAGCTTTATTAATGATTGGATGAAACGCATTTTAAAGAATCTTGGCATTGATAAAAAAGCTACTACCTATGTTGCCAGGCATACTTTTTCGACGGTTCTTAAGCGCTCAGGTGCAAGCACGGAATTTATTCAAGAAGCTCTTGGGCATAGTGATTTGAAAACAACAGAAAACTATTTAGACAGTTTCGACAAAGAGACCAAGAAGGAATTTGCTCACCGTCTTAGCGCTTTCAAAAAGATCCAGCAATTAGAAAATGAATTTGTTCAATAAACCATTAACCAATAAAGTAATGCCAAAGAATAAAAGTTATATATCCGACATAAAAATTGTTGAAGGCTTATACAATGATATTTCTTTTCTCATAGAACAGAGCAAAAAACATGTTGCATTGGTTGTTAACAAGGAAATGACTTTGCTGTATTGGTATATTGGAAAAACCATCAGCACTTCTTTATTAAAAACCAAAAGAGCAGATTATGGTGAATCAATTATTGCGACACTGTCGCAACAATAAAGGATTTACAGCACAAATATAAATCGTATGATTAATTTCTATAAGAAATTTAATGATGAACAGAAAATTGCGACACTGTCGCGACAATTGGAGTCACTTTATTGAATTAATTGTGCTTGATGACGCATTAAAAAGGGAGTTCTATCTGGAACTATGTAGAAGAGAGCGATGGGGCGTTCGCACTTCGCGGCAACGTATTTCAAGTATGCTGTTTGAACGAACAGCGCTTTCGAAAAAACCTGAAGATCTTATAAGAAAAGAACTTGAAACATTAAAGTCGAAAGGTTCGATAACTATTGACCTGGTATTTCGCGATCCTTACGTTTTGAATTTTTTAGGATTGAAAGATACATATCGCGAGAGTGATCTTGAATCTGCAATTTTAAACCAACTGCCGCATTTCATCATAGAGTTAGGAACTGACTTTGCTTTCATCGCCCGGCAAAAAAGAATAGTGATTGATAACGAGAATCACAAAATTGATTTACTCTTTTATCATCGTGGTTTAAAACGATTAGTAGCTATTGAATTATTATGTTGTGCACAACATAATAGATCGTATGTTGCGTATCCGGTTATGTGTTGTTGAGCCATTATTCTGCTAATTTAATCTCTCTGAAGCAACCAAGTGGGGGTATAATAAGGAAGACGATAATTTCATAGTAATTATTATTTTAAATTTTTCGTATTGACAATGCGAAACTATATTACTGTTAAAGGCTTCCGGAAGTAACAATCGTTGAGGAGGCAAAATGAATCGGTGGACATGCCCAATGGGCTTTATACTTTCAAAAAGATGAATTAAGTTTTAAAATGGGACTGTAAACTCTACTTCTTTCTTAGATAAAAAGACAAGGGTAATAACCTTCTTGAAGGGAGAGTGTTATATAGAATTCTCAGTAGAATCTTTCCTGATAAGTTTTTTGATGTTGAAAAAATTATGGAGTTGATTCAAACTTTAATGTGTTTACGGAAGCTTTATACAAGGAGATAAAAATACATCTCTGCAAACATATTATCATAAATGGATTTCAGGGTTTTATGATCGATGTTTCCTGCATTATTGAGTGATCCGAAACATGCAATGTTCCTTTTAATTTAATATCATCACTTGCGGCACCCACCATAACAGTAAACTCGCCGGGTTCAACAACGCGTTTCATATCTCGATTCCATAAACTTAAATCCTCAGGCGTGAGCGTAAAATGGATTGTTTTGCTTTCGCTGGGCTGTAGCTCAACTCTTGCAAAACCTTTTAATGCAATCTCAGGTGTGGTTACACTGCTTACAACATCGTTTATATACAATTGAGCAATTTCAGCTCCAGAAACTGTTCCAGTATTTTTAATTGTTACAGTCACATCGGTATTATTTGTTGCTGTTATTGTTTTTGGAGTGATAATAAGATTGGAATACTCAAAACTTGTATAGCTTAAGCCGTGACCGAAAGTAAACAACGGCGTATTTTTTTCATCAACATATCTATGATAAGATGTTGGTTTATGATTATAATAAAATGGTAACTGACCAACAGATCTTGGAAATGTGATTGGCAATTTTCCTGAAGGATTTATTTTACCTAACAATACATCTGCAACAGCAAGTCCACCTTGCTCACCCGCAAACCATGCTTCTACAATGGAAGGAATACAGTCAGCCACCCAGTCAATTGATAAAGGTCTGCCATTAAATAAAAGCGCAACAACAGGTTTCCCTGTTGCTTTTACAGCCTTAATAAGTTTTAACTGTTTATCACTCAAATCAAGATTGGCTCTGTCTTTCCCTTCGCCTACTTCATAAGACTCTTCACCTAACACGACAACAGCAACATCTGAAGACTGAACGGTTGCAATAGCTTCAGATAATAATTGTGCTGAATCGTCTTTTGCATCATAACCTGTTGCGTAATTAATGACGGCATTTGCACCGGCACGCTGCTTCAGCCCATCTAAAATAGAAATGCCTTTTGCATTAGGGTGCGAATAGCCGCCAACATATGTGCTTAATGCAAGTGGTCCAAGTAAAGCGATATGCAAATTGGTTTTATTTAACGGCAATGTTTTTGTATCATTCTTTAATAAAACAATACTTTCCTGCGCTGCTTTTAAAGCAAGCTGTTGATAGGCACTTGTGTGCGCCACTTTTTGCACAAGAGTTGTATCAGTGTACGGATGATCAAACAAACCCAGCAAAAATTTTACACGTAATATACCACTTACAGCTTTGTCTAAATCAGCGTCTGTTAATTGTTTATTTTCTATGGCTGATTGAATGGCTTGCTGAAATGATGCATGCTGAAAATCGTAAAACTGCATGTTCAATCCTGCCCCAAATGCCTGTGCTAAAGCATCGGCAGTGTCTTTGGTTACATGATGATTTACGAGGGTCATTTTTATGGCACCCAAATCAGATAACACAAAACCTTTAAAGCCCCATTCTTTGCGCAACACATCAGTGAGTAACCATTTATTATCAACGCAGGGGACGCCATCAATCTCACTATAAGCAACCATTATTGCCAATGTGCCTCCCTCTCTAACTGCTTTTTCAAACACATATAAAAAACTCGAACGCGCTTCCCTTTCTCCAATGTTAACAGATACGGGTCCTCACCATAATCTTCCTCCACCCTGCCCCATCGCGGATCTCGCGCTAAATCAAGCACAGGAGCCAATAACATATCAATACCATGGGCACGGGTTTCTGTTGCAATTGCTCTTCCGATATCATGCATTAATAGTGTATCCCATGCAGAAGATAATTGTAAAGGAATTGGAAAGGTTGTACTGCCTGCGCCCAAATAACCGTGCAATCCTTCTTCAATAAATAAAACAGGTATGCCCAATCTTGTATTTTCAATTGCATACTGTTGTATTTTATTAGTGATGGCTGCGCTCACCGGATAAAAATCATGTATTGAACCAATGCCTTCACTGCCTATTGACTGCTCTACTTTTGAAAGATTAAATGCAGTGGATTCATGACCTGTTGTATCTGCAACCTGGTAACCCCAGTACATATCCAGTTGTTTTATTTTTTCAAGTGTCGTCATGCGGCTTACCAAATCTTTTACTCTTTGCTCAACCGGTAAATGCGGATTTTTATACGGATAATTTATTTGCGAAAACAATGCATTGCAAATGCCTGATAAAATAATAAACAGGAATAACTTCATGAGTGTTGAATAAAGGATGAGGTATTATTTATTTATCGAATTTTGATTGCGTTGCGGCATTGTAAAGCTTAATGGTATTTCTCCACGCAACATCTTTGCGGCTTCACCTGTTAGCCACAGGTATAAATCAGAGGGACCTTCAACAGATAAAAATGAAACTTTATCGCCAACAGGCGGATTATCGCTGCACTTGAAAATGGCGGTGCCTTCATTTACTTCATCAAACATGGCAACATAAATCATTTGCGCACCGGAATTAATTGCGGTTGATAATAATTGCCAGTAAAACTTTCCGTTCTGCCTTGGTATGGAACCAACAGGTTTTATATCATCGGGGAAAGCATGCACACTTAAGTTATGCCATGAAAAACCGGGATATACACAAGGCATATATTCAATATTGTTTTGTTTGCACCATTGCATGTCAGCAATAATATCATCGCGGTAACGATTGATATCTTCATGCAACAGCGGAGAAAAACGTTGCACCATCCACGGCATAATAATATCAGCCTTCCTCATTATGTCGTGCAAATAAGGATCATGTACACAATCTGCATTTAATTCACGCCATGATGTTGGAACGCCAAGCATTACGGAGCAACCGCCATAAACAGGATCGTTCTTTAAAAAATCAATCAGTCTTTCTATCCCAATATTTCTAATATCATAAGGACGGTCGGGAAAACCGACGCCCCAGATCACAACAACCGGCTTGCCGTTTTCATGCAAATAAGTTTTCCTGCCTGATTGATTGGTTACTTTAAGTGAATCAACCAAATATTTCCAATCTGCGATTATTGAAGAGCAATCTTCACCGGATGCTTTTAACCCTGATAAATCATACATTACAGCAATGGCCCTTTTATATTTTGATGCAGCCTCAAGTGCATCTTTCAAAATTTTTACAGATTCTTTTTTACCATTGCCCGCCCTTGTAACATCAAAAAATCGCTGCATAAAAACGCCATCAATCCCGTATTGCTGCATCCACTTAAAATGCAGGTCAATGGTGCTTTTATCATAAGAACTGAAAAACTTCGCGGTTTGCCCGTTACTTAATTTAAAAGGTGTCTCGTATGTTTTTTCATATTCAGTTACATCAGGCCACACATCAATGCTGCTTTGCTGCGGATCGCCAAAAGCATAATGCCTTGCAGAAGAGCTATCGCCGGGCGCACGAAACCAGCCTTGATAACCGGCCATAATTAAACCGTGATACGTTGGATATAAAGTTTCACTGCCGTGTTTTGTTTGTGCGGAAATATTAATTGCAGAAAATACAATCAGAATAAAAAAGCCGAAGACTGCTTTAATCATCTTTATCTTATTGATTATTTTTTAGAAAAGAAAAGGTTTGAACTATCATGCCATGTTCAAACCTTTATAATTTTTAGTACCCCGGATTTTGCGACCACTGTGGGCTCTTTGATATGTCTTCAAAAGGTATTGGTGCCAAATATTTTTGTTGCGATACTGCGGGATTACTCGACGTAGTTGGCGGAATGGGATTTTCGTTACCAGCTCGTGTTGCAATGATTTGCGGCAACAATTGCAATCTTACGATATCAAACCAGCGTACACCGAATTCGCCGGCAAATTCATACGCCTTTTCTTTTACAACAGAATCGCGAAAAGCTGTTTGTGATAATCCGGGAGTTAACGGCGCTTCGCCTGCTCTTTGCCTCACCAGGTTTATAGCAGCATATCCATCGCTGGTTGGGCCTGAGCCGGCCATAGCAGAAGCCTCGGCATAATCAAGCAAAACAAGCGGATAACGAATGATGTCCAAAGCTTTATTTGTACTTGGATGAATATATGAAATGGATGTCTCTGTTTCACTTACACCATCGCCATTTAAGCCAGCCCTGAATTTTTTATAATACGGGTGCTGCACACGTGTCTCAGTAGAATTCCATGGAACAAGTTTGAAAGTATTATCAGCTTGCTTCAATTTAAATGTGGTATAAAAAGTGGCGTCTGTTCTTGTACATTTTGGCGCATTCAGATAAAAATTAACTTCAGGGTAATAATCATCCCAACCACCTGAGCCATCAAGCCCGCTTTCTTCCAGTGGCACACATGATGAGCCATAACTTCTTTGCGGAAGACCACCGCTTACGTTAAACTGCAAAGCAAAAATTGACTCCGGCGTGTTGTTTTGTGTAAACACCTGCGCATAAGGTGTGCTCAAATTATAGGCGCCTGAATTTATAACGGAATCTGCTTCATTTGCAGCCATCGCATAATACTGGGTTTGATTCAAAGGCCACCCTGCCATGGTTAAATACACATCTGCTAACAGCGAACGTGCTGCCATTTGATTGGCTTTGCCCGGTTGATTTGGAAATGAAACAGGCAGCCAGCTTTTTGCAATCTGTAAATCGCTTACGATTGATGCATAAACATTGGCAACAGAATCTCTTGGAAATGTTGCATCAGCACTAACAGGAGTTAATACAAGTGGTAAAGCACCAAATGTTCTTACCATATTATAATAACCCCAGGCGCGCAGAAAATAAGCCTGTCCTACAGATTCTCTTTTTAATTCATCGGTAGTATTAACCTTATCATAATTTGCCAAAACATTGTTGGCATTATAAATTGCGCGCCACGGACCTTCCCATTCTGCACGCATACTGCTGTTATCACTGCTTCCGCTTAACCTGTCAAAATCACGCATATCGGCTTTATTCAATCCCGGGTCTGTTGTTAAATCATCCGAACCAAAATAAGACGTCATGCGGCTGGTAAATCCGTAAGCACCATCAAAAGAATATTGTTCATAAATACCCGCCACGGCAGCATCCAGATCAGATTGTGTTTTAAAGTAGGTAACAGGTGTTAAACTTGCTTTTGGATCTTCACTCAATTTTTGACATGCAGTGCAAACAACAACCGCAAGTAATATATATAACAAAGAATTTTTCGTTTTCATCGTTAATAGTTTTTGTGTCACGTTAAATAAGTAATGTCAGAAACTTACTCTTAAACCGATGGTATATGTTCGCGGGTTTGGAATTACACCTGTTTCCAGGCCTTCTGCAAGCGCAGGATAAGCACCATAATTTGCATTGGTCACTTCAGGATCATAACCGGGATAATTGGTAATGCAGAACAGGTTTTGACCACTGACATATACTTCTAAACTTGAGATTTTTGCTTTTGATAAAAGAGATTGAGGCAAACGATAAGCTAACGATAAATTTTTAAGCTTGATATAGCTGGCGTCATATACCCACCTGCTGCTGTGAATAGAATTATTGCTTGATGGATCGAACGTTGGAATATCTGTTTCATGTTCAGGCGTCCATACATTTAATATATCTGCGTTTGTGGCATTTCGTGCATCGCCTTGTCCACCAAAAGTATAAGGGAATGTGCCTGAATAAATCTGGTTACCGTGTGTGCCCTGAAACATAACACTTAATGAAAAGTTTCCGTATGTAAAGTCGTTTATAAATCCAAAAGAATATTTAGGATTACCATTACCAATTATCATATAATCGTCGGGAGTATAAGCGTGGTCGCCGTTTACATCTACATATTTTGAATCTCCGGGTTTCATGCCATAATCAGCGGCTTTATCTACTTCGCTGCTTTTCCACGTACCTAAATATTTAAACCCAAAAAAATCGCCTAATGGTTCACCTACAACAAGTATTGAATTGCCAACTTGTGCAGAACCAACATTGCCGTTTATTACACTATCCAAACCGCCAAGATTTAAAACCTTGTTTCTGTTGAATGAAAGAGTAAGATTGGTTGTCCATATAAATTTACCGGAGCTTATTGGTGTGCCACTTAATGCAAATTCAAGACCTTTATTTTCCAAACTTCCTAAGTTGCGTTGGTAAGATTGTCCTCCGCCAATGTAGAAAAGCGACTGGTAGTTATATAGAAGATTAGTTATTTTTTTACGATAAGCATCAACAGTAAACGTGAGCCTGCCTTTTAAAAATGCGGCATCCAAACCTAAATTCGTTTCTGCATCATTTTCCCATTTCAAAGTTGAAGATATAGGCGCTCCTAATGAAGTGGCTATGGTTAATGTATTTCCATCATAATAATAACCTAAAGTTTGATTGGGTCCTTGCGGCCCTGTATTTATTTGAGCGATACTCGCATAGGAAGGAACTGCCTGGTTACCGGTAATACCCCAACTTGCTCTTAATTTAAGATTTGAAATTACTTTTGAATTGCTTAAAAAGTTTTCTTTTGAAATAAGCCATCCTAATGCGACAGACGGAAATGTGCTATACTTTTTTGTAAGATGCGAAGATCCATCTGAACGAACACTGGCAGTAAGCAAATATTTATCCTTGTATGAATAATTTATTCTGCCCATATAAGATTGTAATGCATCTGCTGAATAACCTGAACTTATTTTCTGTGTTTTACCTAAACCAAGATTGTAGTATCCAAGGGAGTAAGTAGATAAATTGGTAGATCTCGAAGTTTCATTTCTCCCTTCATACCGGTGCTGCTCATACAAAGCTGTTAGAGTAACAGAATGATCTCCGAACTGATGATTATAAGTTAAAAAATTACTGTTTTGAAAGCTCCATGATTTACCTGAACTCACCTGTGCATAATCATTCCCGATTAAACCGTCGGCAGTTTCAGGACCACGCAACGATTGTCCATAGCTGGAGTTCGCATCATACGTATTATTACTGGTGAAAGTGAGACCGTCAATTATGCGCCATGTTATAATTCCTGTTCCATTAATGTATGTGGTGCTGTTATCATCAAGCTGGTTGGTGGCTTGTGCAACGGGATTGGTTGCGTTGGAGCCATATTGTGATTTCAAAATAAAATTTCCGGAACCATCTCTTATCGGCGAAGTGGGATCCCATTGAAATGCCTGCGCAAAAGGATCAGTTATATCGCCTGCGTAGCCTGTGTTACGACTTTTAGGCATTAGTACATTCACATATATTTTAGCATCAATCTTACTACTGATTTTAAAATTTACGTTAGAGCGAAATATTGCTTTCTTGAAGTATTGATTCAGGATCAAGCCTGGCTGGTCAAGATAGTTAACAGAGAAAAGGTAATTTACGTTCGGTGCGCCGCCCGATACATTTATCTGGTAGTTCTGTATCCATGGTTTTTCTTCTATTGCGTCCTGCCAATCGGTACCAGGATTTGTTTTAAAGGCATCCAATTGTTCTTGTGTGAAAGCCTGAGAAGTACCGGTTGCAGCATTTTGTGCATTTAATGCTGTGGCAAACTGGTAGGCATTCATCAAATGCAGTTTTTTAGGAATTTCTGCTTTGCTAAACCACGGGTTTATATCAATTCGTGTTTTGCCGGATTTGCCTGATTTTGTGGTAATAATTACAACACCGTTAGAGCCTCTTGAACCATATATCGCAGTGGCAGATGCATCTTTTAATATTTCTATGTTTTCAATATCGTTCATAGAAATGGATTCAATGTTGGCGCCAATAAAGCCATCAATAACATATAATGGTTCATTTGAACCAGTGATAGAATTGGCGCCCCGAATTCTAATGCTTAGCCCATTTCCCGGCTGACCGCTGTTGCTTTGAACAGAAACGCCTGATACGGTGCCCTGTAGTGCCTGTTCAACACGGGTTAAAGGTCTCTTTGTTATTTCAGCTGAAGCGACTGTGCTGGTGGCACCGGTTACATCTCTTTTTCTTTGCGTGCCATAACCCACCACTATAACACTGTTTAAAGAATTTACATCCTGAGTTAAAGTGATGGTTAAGTTATTTTGGGCATTAATTGGATATTCACGCGTTTGATATCCAACATAAGAAACTACGACTACCCGATTTTTTCCGGCAACGGAAGTAAATTGAAACGTTCCCAGGCTATCGGTGATTGTAGAGATAGTTGTTCCCCTGATTGTTACTGTTGCTCCCGAAAGCGGAGCGCCGGTTTGGTCGGTAACTTTACCGCTCACCCGGTTCTGCTGTGCGTTTAAACGGATAAGAAAAAAAAGAGCAAGAACAAGTATAGTTAGTGGTTTCATATAACGGCAGTATAATTTGGTGAATAATGGCTTGCAATTTTAAAATTGGGGGCTTAACTGCATTATTAAAAAACCAGTTAATTTGGTATTAATCACAAAAAAGATCGTGTTTTTTGAAGAAGAAGGTTCAGTTTTAATTAACAAGTGATTAATCAGATAGTAAATTAATCTGTTGAATGGTTTTAAGTTGCTTTGAAGGTTGAAGCGCGTAATTAAAAACATAATTATTTATTACAAGAAAATCCAAACCCATTCTTATAAAAGCTTCATATGCATCTTTTGGTGAACAGACCAGCGGCTCCCCTCTTTGATTAAATGATGTATTTACCATCATACCGCAGCCACTGAGTTCTTTGTATGCTGATAACAACTTATAAAATTTTGGGTGACTATGTTTATTTACAGTTTGAATTCTCGCTGTACCATCAACATGAATCACCGCAGGCGCGTTTATATGGCTATGGCTTTGTGCAACAAACAACATGTATGGCGAACATTTTACTTCTTTAAAATACAATTCAACATCTTCCTCTAACACAGCCGGTGCAAACGGTCTGAATGATTCTCTTTTTTTTATTTTTCGGTTGATAATGTTTTGCATTCCGGGGTTAGTTGCATCAGCCAAAATGCTCCTGTTACCAAGTGCACGCGGACCAAATTCCATTCTATCCTGAAACCATCCAATAATTTTTCCTTGCTGTATTTGCTTGCTTATAAATTCAATTAGCGCCTCAAAACTTTCGTAGTACTTATACTTCGCGTTGTATTTTCGGATAGTTTTTTCAATTTCATTGTTTGCATACGAGGGACCTAAAAAAGCTCCTTTCATTGCGTCTGCATTCGTAATTTTTTTGGGTTGATCAAAGAAGATCTGATGTGCTGCATACGCTGCGCCCAAAGCACCGCCTGCATCTCCGGCTGCCGGTTGTATCCAAACGTTTTTAAAAATATTCGCTTCAACAATTTTTGAATTGCTTACACAGTTTAAAGCAACGCCGCCCGCCATAACAAGATTATCGCAGTGTGCAAGCTCAAAAGCAGTACCGGCAAGTGTAACCACAATTTCATTTGTGATTTGTTGTATCGCCAGCGCAAGATTTTTATTTGATTGATGTAATTCAGATTCAGGCTCACGCCTGTTTATTTCAAATAAAACGTTCCACTTTTTTTCTTTTATCATTTTTAAACCGGCAGCAAAATCGAAATACTGCATATTAAGTAAAATGGAACCATCTTTTCTTATATCAATCAGTTCATCTTTTATAATTTGTATAAACTTTTTTGTTTGAGATGATAAGGCATCGCCGTAAGGTGCCAAACCCATTACTTTGTATTCGGCGCTGTTTACTTTAAAGCCAAGAAAATAAGTAAATGCAGAATACAACAAACCAACCGAATGCGGAAAGTGTAACTCTTTTAAAATTTTTATCTGATTATTCTCTGCATAAGAAATAGTTGTAGTAGCCCATTCGCCAACTCCATCAATAGTTAAAATAGCTGATTTAGTAAACGGTGATGGATAATATGCGCTGGCTGCATGTGAAAGATGATGTTCAGGAAATAAAACCGGCACATTTGTTTTAGCTGCAAATTGCTTTATGTGTTTATTGATCTGTTTTTTAATGAACAGTTTTTCTTTCGTCCAAACAGGTAAAGCTTTTAAAAAAGAACGCAAACCAAAAGGAACAAAAGCATGATAGGTCTCCAGTAATCGTTCAAACTTTAAAAGAGGTTTGTCATAGAATGCAACTGCAGAAAGATCTTTATACTCAACACCAGCTTCGTGCATTACATACGCCATGGCATTTGCAGGAAATGATGCATCATTTTTTATCCTTGTAAATCGTTCTTCCTGCGCAGCAGCAATAATTTCACCGTCTACCAAAATTGCAGCAGCACTATCATGATAAAAAGCAGAGATACCAAGAATAATTATTGCCACCTTGATAAATCAAAACAATGAATAAATAAATGGCCCCAATGCAGATGTGCTGCTTAGAACAATTAAAGCAGACAATAAAGCAAGTATGATTATCAAAGGCAGTAACCACAATTTTTTACGTGTACGTAAAAACAGAAACAATTCTTTTAAAAATTCCATAGCAGCATTTTTAGAAAGTGTGTACTAAATCTCCCATTGAATAAACATGATTTCTTATAATCATGACTGATTGTTTACTCTTTTTAAATTGTTTTAATGCAAGATTATCTTTTCCAAACAATCTCCTTAGCAAACCAACGGGCACAACAATTATAAAGAATATTACACTTAATGTAACCAGAGAACTGACGATGCTTAATTTATCTGCCAGCAAAAACCAAACAACAGCAAACGGATAAAAAATTAAAGGAACAATTAAATTCAGCAGCAGCATAATCAATGCAATACCTATAAATATCTTTTGATTGAAATAAAAAAACAACAGCAACATTACTGCAGCACACAATTGCCCGAACTCAATGCATTGTTTCTTCTCTATTTTAATTGATGCACTCATTGCCGCATTTTTATTTTATTGATTAATGATGACGCGACGGTGTCACTTGCATTAAGGTTTAAAGCTTTCTTAGCATATTTTCCTGCACCGTCTTTATTCCCCATTGCATAATATGTATAAGCAATGCGGTTAAGCAATTGTGTATTCACGGAATCTTTTTGCACGGTTTCTTTTAATTGTATTACTTCTTTGGTTGCATTTTTCAGAGCTTTCAAGTCAAAGCCCGAAGACTTGTTATTAATAGCATAGTCAATATAAGGCATAGCTTTTTCAGGCTCATCTTTCTGCAAATACAAAACTAAAATGTCTCTTGCCTTATCAAAAGAAGGCGACAATGTGAACGATTTCTCAAAATATAATAGTGCATTATTAAAATCTTTCAACTCACCGCAAATGTTTGCAGCTTTTTCATACAACAAAGCATCGGTTGGATATTCTAAGACCAGTGCTTCCATTACTTTCTTAGCTTGTTGCAAATTGTTTTGCCGGATATAATAATCATATAAATTGTTCGTAGCTTCCACCCATGACGCATGATTAAATGCAATGTTGTAAGCAAGTTGCTCTTCTTCAGTAATCACATTTAAAGTATCTTTTTTTGAAACCTTTTCTGTTACAAAAGGCCACATTCTTTTTAAGTTAAAAATTTTATAAGCGCCGATTAATGAGTCAACAGTCGTAACAGGCATTGCTTGCACTAATTCATCAAGACTCATCGCATGTTGTGCATCAGTTTTAATAATACCTTGTTGCTTAAGTGCAGCATGGAAAGCATCAGATAAAACCGCGTATCCTTTTAGATTTGGATGCACGTGTTCTAAGAGCAATTCGTTCCCAATAATGTTATCATTCGAATATTTTTCAAAGAAAGATTTTGTATTAACAAAATGCGCATATTTATATTGTTTACACAGCGAATCAATCACATCATTCATTTGATGCGGCGCCCGAAAACGGAGCATATCCAAATCTACCGCTGCATTTAAATACACTTTTGCGTAGGCTTTATTTCCTTCTTTTAAAAAACAAATTCCCAAATAATAATTGCAATCTGCATTATTCGAAAAACTATGATTGGCTTTATCAAAATAATTAATTGCAAGCTGATAATTATTCCAGCCGAAATTTTTTAAACCTGAATCAAATGCACTTTTAAAATTCCCCAAATGCGAATTATCGGGTAATTGACTGATAAATGGTTTTAAATCTATTTGGTTTGAAACAAGATTGCTTACAAAAACCGGAATATGATGTTTGTTGAATACACTAAGTGTTATATTCATATTTTGCCTGAACTGCTCAACACCCTCATTAAATTTTGCCGAACCATAAGTTATGTTTTGATCAGCGGCCATCAATTCCATCCTATCCTTTGCAGGCAATTGTTTTGCTTTTGAGAACATGCCGGCAATCGATGTATAGCCATTGGTTAATAATTGCGTTATTTTAAAATCACGCAAAAACAAAATAGTATTTATTAAAAAGCGATTGCCCCCCAACTGCTGTGTTGAGCCAACACCAAGTGCGCCGTAATATTCATTTTGACCCGTATAAATTAAAACCGCATCGGGGTGATAGTTGACAACCTCTTTTGCAAAACCAAGAATGGTATAAGAATTTACTGCTGTTAAAGAAACATTGATGATCTCAAAATTTTTCCTGGGCATTTCGTGCATTAGCCTGTACAACAAAAGCCGGTGAAAAGAGCCATTGTGAAAATATGGGTAGCCAATGGTGGTTGATTCGCCTAAAACAAAAATCCTGATAGCGTTGGTGTCTTTGATTTTTTTAAATCTCTCCTGGTTGCCGGTGGTTGCTATAGTTTGGTTTTGAAAATATTTTTTTGAAGCGTCAGGATTCATTACGTAATAATCCTTGTTTGAATGATCTGTTTTGAACAAACTGTAATCATAACCATAATTAAATAATCTTAAACCGATCTCGAGCAACAACAAAAAAAGAAACGGAATAACGCATGCAATCAGCCTGAACAGCCATAAACGCCTGCCTGATACTTTCATATGCATAGGGAATGAAGCCCAAATGTATAGGACACCTGCTTAATTAAAAGATTAATTCAGGGGTTAATTATAAAATTATAATACAATTTATCTACACATACAGACATAGCCAATCATTATGTGAACTCGAACTGTTATGATAAAATGCATCCTACTGAGATGAGTTGCAATAAAACCGTTAGATGGGTAACAGAGTATAATTAAGGATTAATTGGGTTATTAATTAAAGACAATAACTTCTTTACCTTCTTAAAATGTAAGGTTGGTTACGAGTTAGAAACTCTGGTGGTTATGTGATTTTCTGAATCGCTTTTTATAGTTTGATTGAAAGATTTTTCAAACTTTTCTCCGTAAATCGCTTTATAATCTTTTATGTACTTTGAATAGGTGTTGTTGGCAAGCGCATGACGTTTTAGCTGAATTAAACTTTTGCATTTATATTCCAATGCATCTTCATTCAGTTGGTCAAAATAAAAAATACAATTGGCTATATGAATGGTAAGCTCAGGATTATCTGTGTGGTTATGCTTCAGAAAACCAAGACAAGCGGTGATGATAGAGTTGGAAATTTCAGCCTTAATATCATCCAGCCAATTATGTTCTGTTTGTAATAGGAATGAGCCTTTATCTGTAATTTTTAAAAGTTCTTCAATAAGACGTTTATCCATTTCAGGATAACTGTTTCGCAGGTTTACATAATTAAGATAATCGCAAAACACAGAATTTTCAACAATTTCGAAATGCCAAAAGCCCGATCTTTTTATAAAGCCGCAATTGCCCACACGTTCAAGAATTTTTTTAAGCTTTGCCATATTAACAGAACGATTGTTCTTTGCATCCTTCAATAATTTATCCCTCCATAAAATTTCATTTAATTCTTCTGAAGTTATGCCACGGCCATTTCTGAAAGTATAAATCACAATCAGCAAAAACAATTCTTTTATTAAAGGTGTAAACAGCTCAGTAACGTCAGTGCCCTCTCTATCAAAAACCTGAAACTGACCAAACAATAAAAAAGCGGAATGCATTTTTACTTCTTCATTGTGAGAATATACTTTGTGTGTAAATTCTTCGTAGGGGGGCATGTCTTCTAAAACGGACGGTATTGCAGTTTCATTTTCCTGAATAATATTATCTTCAGTTATATCAGCCGGCGGAGCAGTAAATGGTTTTGTTTTAGCTTTTCTTTTTTGTCGTATGATGAAAAATCCGGCTCCAACTACGATCGCTAAAGATAGAATAATAAGCGGAACTTTTTTCCCTGTTGGCATTACCGGCTCAGCAGTTGTTTCCACATCAGGGGGGAAATCAAGTGAAAAAATTTTTACCTGTGAATGTTGCTGCGTTTCTCCATATTTTGGACCGAATATAGTTACTGCAATAAGTTTTTCTGCTGTTGCAGAATAATATAAATCAGCAAAAGACTGAGCATCGTAAAATGAATAAGGTATTTTGCTCGCAACAAATTTTACAGTGGGTTTAGTTAATGAACCTTGTATAAGCTGCAAATGTGAATTAAAACTATCGTTGGGAAAAACCAGCCCGTAATATTGTTGATTCTTTGAATCAATTACCAGGCTGTTTGCAAAAGTATATTTTGAAAAAATAGTATCGAAATTAAAAAGTTTTTTAAATGTTTTTGACTTTATATCAAAAGCATACATATCAGAATAATTGCCGGGCTGCAGCATTTGTTCTCCAGTGGGACTGCCATAACCACCTATTATAAAAGCCGTATTTCCGGTTGCATTTAGGCCGAGCGCAGCCAAATATCTCGGCGGAAAAAAATCACCTTTCGTTTTTACAATTTTCCATTTTTTATCGTTGATTGAATAACACTGCACAATATTTTTATATTTAAGCTGGCCGTAACCGCCAATAATGTACAAAGAGGTATCTGCTTTGCTGATAAACTTATTTGCATGTCCATATTCTGTTTGGACAGAATCATACAAAGTATCATTCCAGTGCGCACTGCCAGGTTTATAAGTGATTACTTTTTTCTCGTCAATAAAAACATCCAATAACTGGTGTGTAATAGTATCATAAACTGCCTGGCTGCCCGGTAAAATATTGGCTGTTTTTACAGGATACCACTGCCATGCGTTTTGTGCAGTTTTTAAATTATATGTAAGTACGGAATCTGAGCCTGCGATATAAAGCAATTGAGATCGCGCATCAAAAGCAGTAACAGCATTGTTTTTAATATTATACACATTTACCAAACACCAATTTTGATGTGCCGGTTTTATCCAATTAGGATTTTTTACAGCAGCCTTTTGTTTATTTAACACATCAACACTTGTCGTACCTGCTGTTTCATTTAAAGACCAATAATATTCCAGTTTATTTTTATCAAAAAGTTTAATGTCTTTTATGCGCATAGGTGGAATATCACGCGTTTGATAATTATTATAATCGTTAGCACCCCAAAGAAATTTATAGTGTCTGCTCTTGAGCAAAACTTTTGTGCTGCCATAGCTTTTATTGTTTACGAACAACTGCAGTTTTTGCTTTGATTTTTGCATTACAACACTAATAGTATTCCAGTTATTGAATAAATGCGCGGAATCTAACGAGAATGAAATACCTGAAAAACTCTGATCATTAATTAAACGGAATTTAGTAGTTGACTCATCATAAATAATATCAATATTTTGCCGGTCGTTGATAATACGCAACACATATCCAAAATAAATTTGATGCCCTTGCACAAAATTCATGTCGAATCGCAGTTGTACAACATCCGAAAATTTTAAAGAGTCTGAAGGAGCTAATTCCAGCGATGTTCTTTTTTCGGGAAACGCCTCATGGCTGTTAAATTGAAGACCGTATGATTGAGAAAATGATTTATATATAAAAAAAACGGAAAGGCATATCGTTAACACAAGTAGTCTCATAACCAGAAGTAAAAATAGAGATATTTATAGTTACTGATAAAGATAACTTTTTACCAAAGCAAAGTCCTTAAATTGGCCTTTCCCCTTTGTTTCAAAGATCATGAAACAATGTTTTTTGATATTGTTAGGGAGGCTTTAAAGATATGTGTTGAAGAGTGCTTTATTTTTTAATATAATAAATGGGTTTGAATCTTCACCTGAAGCAATTTTTAATCTTTTGCATGATGCGGGCTTATCACAAAAAGCAGTAATGGAAGGCATGAGCCGTGGCGCAGTGTATGTATTTAACTGGCTGCAGAAAACCCATCAAAAGTAGCTTGTGTGTATGTTGACAATCCGGTACTCGATCTAAAAAGTTGGCCCGCTGGATTAGGGATACAACCAAGCAGTTCAAATGAATTGAACGAGATGAAGAAAGATTACAACATAACTACTGAAGAGCAACTCAAAAATTTTAAACAAAGCCCCATTGATAAAGTGGATGCAATTGTAAAAGGGAAATATCCTGTACTTAGTTTACCGAACCCAACTCCTATTGTTGATTTTATTATCAGCGCTATTTATTGATCACTATTACATGTAGTACTGTTGAGGAAGTGGATCTTTACATTTGCATAAACTAGGCTGGTCAGCTAAATTAATATAGCGTTGCCGGATTAGAATATAATGTTTCCCCCTTGAACCAATTTCAGTGTGAGCAAGATCAATGCCCCAATTTGTTTTTGTTAATTTTTTTTCTATTTTTTAATTTTTTAGTTGAAGTCCCATGGGTAAAATATCAAACTGCTCAATCTCTACATTATCCTTTTTAGATAGATGCTTCGCCTCGTCAATAGAGATTTCGGTATAGTAAAAATTATAGCATTCGTTAGTTATAATTTGCAGATAGTATTTACCCTTAACCTGCCATAAGCCAATTGAAGCAGGAATTAAATGTTCCATAATATTATTTTGTTTTGAGCTTGAGCTACCATTTTTTATAAAAAAATAGATTATTATCTAGCAGTTTATAAATATAGCGATACTGCCGCTATGGAAACTAAGATTATATTTCATTATCCAGAAAATAAATGGCTTCATTATTAAACAGCTCCGGATATTGAAAAAACGATCCATGCGCTGAATCCGGGTATAAGCTTAGTATCGCATTTTTCCAATTGCTGGAACATTAAAATAGAATTGGCTGAAGCAAACATGTGATCATTGCTTCCATTAATTATAAGTACCGGATGTTTGATTTTAGTAAGTAGGAGAGTGTCACTGTCCGGCACTTCACCCCAGCCAACAATTGCCTCCATCTGCGCCAAAAAAGTTTGATCGGTGAAACTTGGAGCCCAGTTGGGGTCTCTTTCCAGAAAGCGCTTTAGTACGGCATATCCTAATGAGCGGCTCCTTTCCGAGTTTTCAAAAAAGAAATAGAGATAGCGTTCCGCACCTTCTATGTTCTCGGCGCCTTTTACGAAACTGCGGAAATTATTTATGCCTTCACCGCCTTGTTGACACGTACCAACCAGGATTGCTTTACGGATAAGTTCGGGTTCATCGTGCATGATAAGCTGGCTGATAAAACCACCCAATGAGAACCTAAGGAGGTCTACTTTTTTTAGATTCATTGCTTTAAGAAAAGCTATAGTATCATTTGCCATTGCAGATACTGTGTTAGGTGTACTTCCTCCAGATTCTCCCACTCCTGTATTATCGAAAAGAATGACCTGCCTGTTCTTGCTCAACCCGTTTATGACAACCGGGTCCCAGCTGTCCATATTACCCGTGAAATGCTGAAGGCATAATAACGGGATTGATGACAGGCTTCCTATGGTACGATATGCTATCTGAATTCCGTTGACATCAATATATTCAGTTTTAGCACTCTCATAAGTAGATGATAAATATTCCATCGTTCTATTTTTTTGTTGTTTATGGCCCGGATGCTTATGATCGTTTATGGTCTGTTGTTACTGATATGTCCTTCCAGGCTTCAATATCTTCAGCCAATTGCCGGGCATTTGTCCTGTAGTTTTCCAAACTGTCGGGTGCCAATTGGTAAGTGCATGGGTGGGTTTTCTGCCTGCGCAAGCTGAACCACTACACCTGCCAATTTTTTTGGGTCGCCCGGCTGATGACCATGAAACGATGCAGACGCGATTCTTGCCTGTCCAACAGGCGTATTTTCATAATCATCAATAATCACTTCACCTTTTTTAAAGGATGTGCCGCTTAAAAAATCGGTAGTAAATAATCCTGGTTCTATAGCTGTGACTTTGATATTGAAAGGTTTTAGTTCGACGGCAAGACCTTGCGATATGTCCTCGAGAGCAAATTTGGTGGAACTGTACAACGCCCAGGCGGGCGGGACTGAAAAAGCAAAAAGAGAAGAAGTATTTATAATATGCCCTGACCTTTGTTTACGCATGTAAGGCAATGCCGCCCTAATAACGTTTAATACACCAAAAACGTTGGTGTCATATTGCTGTTTAACCTCAGTGTCTGTTGCTTCCTCAATAGCTCCCAGGAATCCGTAACCGGCATTGTTTACAAGCACGTCGATTTTTCCAAAATGATCAATGGTCTCTTTAATTGTTTTCCTGACTTTCGTTTCATCGGTAACATTCATGATTACAACTAATAAATCAGGATGATTGTTTAATGATTCCCTAAGCTTTTCCGGTTCTTTTCTTACAGTTGCTGCAACTTTATCGCCGGCTTCTAATGCTGCCTTGGTGATTTCCAGTCCAAATCCCGAAGAGGTACCTGTGACGTACCATACTTTTTGCGTTTTCATATTGTTTATCAATTGAAGTCTGCTCCAATGGGTTTCCCATGCCAGGCCCTTAAATGTCTCCAGCGGATTCAATAGTTCTTCGACGAGAACACCGTCCTGAGTTCTGAGGGCAACTCGCCCAGGCTCGAAACTCGAGCGCAAACCCTCTGGAAACATTTTCTCCTGGGTGGTACGTTGTTCGCGAAGGTTAACTATCAGATTGATGTCATTTGTGACTCCTTCCTGACCTTTTACTGTCCACAGGTATCCTCCGACGGAAATGTGCAGTTTCGCCTGTTTAAATTGTTTCCATCTTTCAAGTCCGCCATGGGTCTTGATCACAAGATTCAATAATTCATTACTGTTTTCCATTTTTTTAGATTATAGTGTTAAGTGATATTTGTGTTACAGACTAATTAATTCCCTAAAACTTTCTTATTTCTTATTTCTTATTTTCTAATTTTAATTTCTCATGGCTCCGGTTGACTTTGCTTTAATACATAATTATTCTCCATTTTGTTTATTGCCAATTGTACTTCGCAGTTGATCCATACATCCTCGCTTACCAAAACGCCACCCGTTTCTAACGCAGTGTTCCAATTCAATCCCCAATCTTTGCGATTAATTTTTCCATTAATATTGAAAGTTGCCTTGCGATTTTCCCAGGGGTCTTTTATTACTCCGCCAAATTCAACATCTAATTTGATTTGCTTTTTAATTCCTTTAATTGTGAGGTCTCCATACAATTCATAACTACCGTGTTTGTCAACTTTTTTATAAGTATTGCCGGTGAAATTTATTTCTTTGAAATTTTTTACATCAAAGAAATCAGCACTCCTTAAATGAGCATCTCTTGCTTCATCTCCTGTGTTGATAGATGCAGGGTTTAGCCAGAAATCAATTTCAGCACCCATAAAATCTTCTTCAGTACTGTAAATGCTTGCGTCAAATTCTTTGAAGGTGCCTCTGACATTTGCAACCATAAGATGTTTTATCCTGAAGCCAATTTCGCTGTGGGCATGGTCAATTCCCCATTTTGTTTTTATTAATTCCTTTTCCATCTTTTTTATTTTATAAAATTGTTTTCCACCTCATGCCTCAATTTTTATTCCGGGTGCAAATACTTTATCATTGCGAGTAAGCAGATAAGCTTGTCTCAACAACCTCTTCAGTTCTTAATAATTTTAAGACCTTCAATGCAAATTTTGGAGTAGGTGCCGGTTACAATAATGCTCACTATGCAATTGCATGAGGAAGAGAAAATTATAATGAAATACTGAAGACATTTTACTAAGCACTTTTACATAGCTTTCAAATAAGTTAACAGCTGATTCAAAAAATATTCTTCTTCTTGTAAATTCATTATCTCATTTGTAGTTGTTATTACATAGGCAACAAATAGAAGTACACCAACCTATTATTTTTTTGCTTCTCGCTTCTGTGATTTTTGTCAAAATTTTTTTTTGCCTTTTATCATCGTTTTCACCTTTTCTGCTGATGCAATTTAGCATTATGAAAAACAAAAAATTATGAAACACGCAAAATGGCTGCTCGATCCCGCACATAGTGTAGTGGGCTTTAAAATCAAACACCTGATGATTACGAACGTATCAGGTTCTTTCAAAAATTTCCATGCAGAAGTGGAAACAGAAGATGAGGACTTCAGCACTGCTAATATCCAGTTGAAAGCAGAGATAAGTTCAATCGACACAAATAACGCACAGCGTGATGCACATCTCCGCACCTCTGATTTCTTTGAGGCAGAAAAATATCTTGAAATGATTTTTGAGTCTACCAAAGTTGAAAAGGTAGATGAAGAAAATTACTTAATGTATGGGAATCTTACAATGAAGGGTGTTACAAAGCCGGTAAAATTAAATGTTGAATACAGCGGCATAACAAAAGATCCATGGGGCGGTGTAAGGGCAGGTTTCACAGTAACCGGTAAGATCAACAGGACTAATTGGGGCATCAACTTCAATGCGGTTCTGGAAACAGGTAATTTGATGCTCGCCGAAGAAGTAAAAATCAACAGCGAAATACAATTGGTAAAACAAGCTGCATTGGTCGCAGCATAATTCAATTAAGAATGCATGAAAGAGAACGGAAAATATTTGGTTGAATTTGCTGAAGACGGAGTGGTTCAGGTTGCGGAAGATCAATCAATCCTCGATGCAAGTCTGTCGTCAGGTATTCCACATTTCCATGTGTGCGGCGGAAAAGCCAAATGTTCTACATGCAGGGTATTAGTGATGAAAGGGGAAGAGTGGTTATCGCCACCTACTCAAAAAGAAAGTTTTTTGAAGAATCAAATGCATTTTCCACCGAATGTAAGATTAGCTTGTCAAACACATGTAACTGGTGGTCCCGTTAAGCTAAGAAGGATTATACAGGATGAAACAGATATTGGTCTGTACGTGGGAAGCGCCGCAGGTGACATAACACAACAATTAGGTGAAGAAAAGGAATTGGCTTTAATGTTTTTAGATCATGAGAATTTTTATGCAGTTTGTTGAGAGTCATCCCGCA
>WNFZ01003741.1_pt1 | contig 22777 bp, 27 predicted proteins | sample 5400081 | NCBI WGS metagenome assembly WNFZ01 (sample SAMN13153365, study PRJNA577476) | soil metagenome | isolation source: 80 cm soil or saprolite under grassland replicate 1 | place: USA:California | collected 2016-06-15
GGGATGCTATCCACATAGAGAGGAAAGCCAACGTGATTAGGTGAACAGAATCCACAGCTTCGAGGAGTTTGCGCATCTGAAACTCAGACTTCATCACACCGTAAAGGCGGATCGTCTCAGTTTGGATACCTTGTGAGCTGAGTTGCTCGAACAGATAACCACCCAACGCTTGAGATGTACTGGTCTTGCCGCGCGGACTCCCCACTAATAACAATGCGCGCCGTGCCTCGCTGGACCTTGAATCTGATCCCGTTTCGAGGGTAGGCAGCGCCACCTTGGCTAATCCTTTGCCCGACAAAACCGCATCCAGATTATCTTTCACCAACCTGTCGATATCCACTGCAGTTTGACTCTTGTAAAGTACTCCCGCATCGGCGGCGGGCACGTGCATATTTAAGGCATTGCGATAAACGAGGTGACGGAAAATATCTTCGCTGGTTATATCTTGATTAGGAAGCCAACCAAGGACAAGCAAACTAGGATAATGCTGGTAACGGGGCTGATGATGAATCTCGCCATCGATTCTGGTGAAGAATGGCGAAATATTCTGGATCATGTGATCCACCGTCCGCTTGAGCTGTGACGAATACCCACCAAACGTAATAGGCGTCAAATAAATTAATAAATCGCTATTGACCAGCAAGTGTGCAATCGCGCGGTTGTGGAATCAGCAACAAGGTCTGCTTTGTTCGAGCCATCAAGAATGAGAGTTTTCATAGAATCATCTCCGAGGTGAGTTATATGAGTCCCAGCGTTTTCATAAACGCGTCGAGTTCAAACTGAACAAAACCTTCCACTTGATCTCCTAGGAAATTTGGCATGTAACCGTATAGCTCCAGCGAGGTCAAGCCATGAATCCAACTCCAGGAGACGAGTGCCAGTTGCTGCACGACCGCGGGATAAGTTAATCCCATCTGTTTCAGGAGTTGGTAGCGAGCCCGCAGTCCAGGCGTCAGGGCTTTGTATTCTGGCGAAAGGTGGATTTTTCCAGCTTGATATGCATCCGCGATCACACCTGTCAGGATAAGAAAGCTGCGCTGAGAAGCTGGACCTGCCTCCTCAGGCATACAATAGCCAGCGATCGGCGTGCCAAAGATCAACATATAGCGCTGTGGATACGAAATCGCCCATTGCCGGTAAGCCAGACTGATCGCTTTAAAACGCCCAGCGTGGTCGTCAGCTGGACAAGCATCACGCGCGGACTCGAGCGCATCCCCAAATGAGATGAAGGCTTCGATAATGAGCGCGGTCACAAGGGAATCACGATCCTCAAAGTAACGATAAAGCGCTGGGGCAGTCAGATCCATTTCGCGAGCAATCGCACGCAGAGAAAGTCCCGCGGCTCCTGTTTCTCCAATCTGTTTCCAGGCAGTGGCAATAATTTCTTCACGAGTAGCAAGACGTATTTTTTCACGGCGGTTAGAATTCATAAAACCTCGAATTTGTTTACACTGTTTACATTTTATAACAGTGTAAACTAAAATAGTAGAGTAAATTGTCATCTTGCGCGCCTGACACTTTTCCTCATTAATCAAGTGAAGCGCTTATAATCAAACAAAATCATTTTGGGAGTCACACATGTCAAATGTCTACGCCTCCAACCACCCACTCGTTGCACACAAATTATCCCGCCTGCGAGATAAAAAGACAGAGCCCAAGAAATTCCGTGAACTGGTACGCGAGATCGCTGCGCTGCTTGCCTACGAAGCAACCGCTGATTTAGCGATCACACCGCGCGAACTCGAAACGCCTCTCGCAAAAATGACTGGGGCTGAATTGCAGGAAAAAATTGGTCTCGTGCCAATTCTCCGCGCAGGATTGGGAATGGTCGAAGGTGTATGGGGGTTGATGCCCAGCGCGGAAGTGTGGCATATTGGTCTCTACCGTGATGAACATACACTCAAACCAGTGGAGTATTACAATAAGCTGCCGGTCGAACCTACTGTCTCTGTATGTTTGATTCTCGATCCTATGCTCGCGACAGGAGGCTCTGCCACCGCGACCGCGGACGTGCTCAAGCGTTGGGGCGTAAAGAAGATCAAGTTCGTTGGTCTGATCGGCGCGCCTGAAGGAATCAAATTGATGCAAGAAAAGCATCCCGATATTCCCATTTATCTCGCGGCAATTGACGATCACCTCAATGAACGTGCCTACATTGTGCCTGGGCTTGGTGACGCAGGAGACCGTCAGTTTGGAACCGGATAGTTCAGTAAACAGTGATCAGTAGTCAGTAAGTTAGTGAAAGGAGTGAAGATATGAATCGCACCCTCATTCCACCCTATGAACCAAAACAATCAGAATCTGTTCGTCCGCCCATGATTTACATCGAAAAACAATTGAAGTGGGAATATAAGCAGATCGTCCGCAATCTAAAAAAAGAAAATCCGCCTGATGAAGCAGAATTAAATGCACTTGGCGAGGCAGGTTGGGAAATGTCAGGTGTTGCCCAACAGCCACCGCTCGCCTACTTTTACTTCAAGCGCTTGGTTGAAAAGTAGAGGATGTTATGACTTACAACCTCAAACTAGCTGAACGGATTCGTTCACAACTGGATGGTATTCCTTTTGTTGAAAAGAAAATGTTCGGCGGTGTTGGATTTCTGTTGAATGGAAATATGGCGTGCGGAGTAAACAAGGACAATTTGATTGTACGCGTCGATCCTGAAAAACATAACTCGCTTCTCAAAAAACCACACGCAAAACCTTTCGATATGACAGGCAGACCAATGAAAGGCTGGTTGGTTGTCGAAGCTGATGGAGTCAAAACTGACAAGCAACTCAGCGCGTGGGTCAAAGAAGGTGTTGAGTTTGCTTCGACTCTGCCAGCAAAATGAAAGCCATGCTTTTGCGAGAGATTACATCTCTCAAACAAAATGAAAATCCCCTTTCCTTTAAGGAAGTGCCTGAACCTGAATTAGGCGAGGGCGAAGTTTTGCTGCGCGTGACGCGATGCGGAGTCTGCCACACGGAACTGGACGAAATCGAAGGGCGGACTCCCCCTCCGCAATTGCCGGTCATTTTAGGACATCAAGTGGTGGGAGTAATAGAGAAAGGTAGTAGCGACTTTAGTCGCTCTGAAACGACTGACCCCACAGGGGTGCTTCGCGAAGTCGTTACCACGGGTGATAGAGTCGGCGTGGCATGGATCGCGTCTGCGTGCGGGCATTGCCAGTATTGTTTATCAGGCCAGGAGAATCTCTGTCCCGAATTCAAAGCGACAGGGCGGGATTTCAACGGTGGCTATGCTGAGTACATGAAAGTCCGCGCGGATTTTGTGCATCTGATCCCTGACGCAATCTCTGATTCAGAAGCCGCGCCGTTGCTGTGCGCGGGAGCGGTTGGCTATCGGGCGTTGAAGTTATGCAATTTGCAGGATGGGAAAATTTTAGGACTGATGGGATTTGGCGGATCAAATCACATTGTATTGAAAACGGCAAAATATAAGTATCCCAATTCAAAGCTCTTTGTATTCAGCAGAAATCCTCAAGAACGCGAATTTGCCTTGTCGTTGGGAGCAGCTTGGGCTGGCGCGATTGATGAAGTCCCGCCTGAGGAGTTGGACGCGATCATTGACACGACGCCTGTTTGGCGTCCAATCAGTGAAGCACTGAAGCATCTCAATCCAGGCGGGCGACTTGTCATCAATGCCATTCGCAAAGAAGAAGTAGATAAGGATGTCCTGTTGAAATTGGATTATCCATCGCAGTTATGGATGGAGAAGGAAATCAAATCGGTTGCAAATGTGACACGTGCAGATGTGCGCGAGTTTTTGCAATTGGCAGCGGAGGCGGGTATCAAGCCTGATTATCAGGAATTTGAATTGGAAGATGCCAATCAGGCATTACTGGAAATGAAGCAGGGAAAAATTCGCGGCGCGAAGGTGTTGAGGGTGAAGAACTAAGCGATATACTATACTAATCGAGAAGAACGTTTTGCAGTCAAATTCTCCAAAATAGTCTAGCGTATGGAGGTTACCTATGAACAGTTCACAAAAAGCCGCTGGTATTGGGATTTTGCTTCAAGGAATATTCTTTGTCATTGTGATAGTGCTTATTTTCGCGGTTTTACCCAACTTTGGCTTTCAAGGACCAAATGACTTTGCAGATCCAGCCAAAGTCTTGCCCTTTGTTGCCAGCCAACCTCTGGTGGCGTTTTGGTTATTTCCCGGAGACATCCTGTTTGCGGTCTTTCTCCTCCTAAGCGTTGTTGGATTGCACGACCACTTGCAAAGCCAATCACCTGCCGTTATGCGGATGGCGACAGCCGCAGGCTTCGTGGCCACTACGCTGATTCTCGCTAATGGTACCATCGGCGCGAGCGTGCTCCAATTGGCTCGAATGTATTCACAAAATCAAGATGTTGCTCCAACCGCTTTTTTGACTCTCAGCTTGGTATCCTCGAATGGAGTAGGTTTGGTGAGTGGAGGTATCTTCGCCTACGGGTGGTGGGCAGCACTCGTCAGTTGGGTTGCTCTCCAAGCAGGAACCTTCCCTAAAGTCTTGAACTATATAGGGATATTGTTTGGGATAGCTGGTATTGGTGCCATTATGATACCGCCCTTAGGCTTTCTAGGGCCAGTAGTTGGAATAGTATGGTGTGTCTGGCTAGGAGCCATACTCTTGCGGCCATAAGAAATAGATAGTCGTCAATGTTTTCTTTTCAAGCAATTGGCGCAGCCCAACCCGGGCATTCAACGGACGCTCATCGTGCCGCAAAATTCGCGGCGCGAAAGTATTGTGAATATGACCATTCAAAAAGACACCGAACGAAACGAAACAAAATATTTACATAGGTTTGCGGACTTCTTAAAGAAACGCGTATTGGAAATTGGTTGCGGTGAAGGGCGATTGACGTGGCAATATGCAAAGGAGACGCGCTCCGCCATTGGGATTGACCTTGATAGAGATGCATTGCGCGTTGCTACCATTGACAGACCTTCTGATTTGGAAAGTCATGTTTATTTTTCTCGCGCAAAATCAGAACAACTTCCATTTTCAAAAGAGACGTTTGATATCGCGATCCTCGCGTGGTCACTTTGATGAATTGAGCATGAGGGCATGGTTCATGCCCTGAATGAAATTCGGCGCGTTCTCATATCAGATGGTATCTTGATTGACCTACGCCCCATGTTGGACCGCTGGCCCATCGAAGTAGCCTCTGCACGCGAAATCCGCGAGACCGGCAGAATGCTAGATTTTCCTCTAGGTCTGGCAGATGACGAGGCCGCAAATCACTCCATGGTTAACGCTGAACAAAAGGGATGGTTCATTCGAGAACAACAGGAGTTTTTTTCGTTTTTCTATTCGTGGGACTCACCCAGCGAATTAGAAGAATGGATTGCCGCCGAATGGCAGGATTTCATTGACATGGATGAAGAAACCAAACGCGCTACGCGCTCTGCCTGGGCGTTGGGAGATGCAGACTCTCAAGTCCGCGTGAGAGTGAAGATGCTGATTACGAGATGGAAAAAAGTTACAGACGCCGACCCGATTTAGTATCGAAGAAATACAAGCGCTCAGGGTCAATCTCGATATGTACTAACTGCCCGATATGAAGTTTTACATCCATGGGGCAAAGACCCGAATAAGTGAAACGTCCTGTGTGAACGTGAACGATTTGAATATGATGTACAAAGTCGGATTCGAACGTATCCACCTCAGCCCGAAGCTGAATCCCATTTGTGGCGGGTGTCTCAGCCGATATGTTTACCGCCTCACGACGCACTCCCATTGTGACGAGCTGCCCATTCTCAACAACTGAGAAGATATGGTTCGGGATTGAAAAAGAATAATCGTCCAGAACCAGTTTCCGCCCTGAGATCGAGCCGCCTGAAAACAAATCCATGGCTGGCAATCCCAAAAATCCTGCCACGAACATATTGGCAGGATTCTTGATCAAATCCTTATAGGTACCAACCTGTTCAATTTTCCCTCTATGCATGATGACAATCTGATCAGCCAGTGCAATCGCTTCCACCTGGTCGTGAGTGACATAAAGACTGGTAATACCAAAACGATGCAGCAAACGTTTGATCTCAGTGCGAGTCTGCACACGTAGTTTTGCATCCAAACTGGAGAGTGGTTCATCGAGCAGGAAGAGGCGTGGCGCACGGACGATTGCGCGCGCAATCGCCACACGTTGTTTCTCCCCACCAGAAAGCGTACCAGGTTTGCGCGGCAAAAGCTCATCGAAACCAATCCCCATTAATTCGGAGGTGTAACGAATACGCTCACGTGTTTCTTCATCGTCAATCTTATGCAGCTTGAAGAAGAAAGATAGATTCCCTTCATTATTAAAGTTCGGATAAAGAGCATAGTTTTGGAAGACCATCCCAATATAGCGATCTTTGGGCGGAATATTTTGCACATCCTCTCCATCATAGAATATTTGCCCGGAGTAATCATTGATCAGGCCAGCGACCACGCGCAGCAGGGTGCTCTTTCCACAACCTGAAGGACCAACGATGACAAAGGTTTGTCCATTGGGAACAGTCAAATTTACATGGTCAAGCGCCTTCACGCCTTTGACATTCTCCACAGGTAAATCTTCCAGGTTGCGTTCTCTTTTAATTTCAAATACCCGGCTCACCGGATCGCGCAAAGGAGTAGAATAGTCGAAACTGATATCGTGAAGTTGAATCTTTGCCATGAGTTTTCTCTGGAGATCAATGAAGATTGTATCACCAGCGAAAAACAAAGAAGTGCGGAAGCAATCCTCTGTAGGGTGATATACTCTGAAAAATGATCAGACGTTTCATTGAGATTTGCTTTATTCTGGCTGATCCTTATCTCCCCGCTGCTGCTTCTCATCGCAATAAAGAATCACCCTTCTCTCAACCAGACACTCGAATTAGAATATCAAGAAAACCAATCAACCGTTTCAGATCTTCAACTGGTCTGGAAATCCATTCGGGCGTATATCTCTAGTAAAGGAAATGTTAAAGCGAGAGGTACATCTGATCTCAAAATTGAAAGTAAATCAAGCAAGCAGTGACAGGAATTTACCAACAAAGAAAAGAGGAAAAATGATTTCGAACGTGGAAGTAAAGCACTTATCGTTAGAAGAACTTGAAGCGGGCAGGCAGGAAATTCTCCAAGCGCCCAAAGATCATGGCGTATTAAAAATGATCGTGAGGCGCCCTCATGTGGATGAGAGAGAAGTGTTGACCAGCGGTGAGCTCAACGAAGTCGAAGGACTGGTCGGTGATACATGGAAAGTTCGCGGAAACGCGCACCTACCAGACAGCTCGGCGCATCTTAATCGACAGATCACGGTCATGAATGCCCGTGCAACTGCTTTATTAGCACAAACGAAGGAACGTTGGCCCCTGGCTGGAGATCAGCTGTACATTGATATCGATCTCAGCGACAACAATCTGCCGCCCGGATCAAGGCTCTCTGTCGGTTCGGCTATTATTGAGGTGTCTGCAATCCCACATACTGGCTGCAACAAATTTTCATCCCGCTTCGGCGAGGAAGCGCTGAACTTTGTCAATTCACCGGAGGGGAAACGCCTCCACCTGCGTGGAATTAACACGCGGATCATTCAAGGTGGAGTCATTCACGTCGGAGACATCGTCAGAAAAGTTTAGAAAGATTTGGTGTGAATGCTATAATCCAAAGCGTTCGTTCGAATTCGCAGCCGCCTCACATCCCAATTTAGGACGTTAGGCGGTTTTGATTTTATAGCAGGTTTACTCTTTGTTTAGAGACAGGAGACAGAATGAATCCGAAACCTTCAAAACAAGAGACCGAGGAATTGCCTTTGGCGAAAGCCACTGAGATGTTACTCTCAGAGAGCCGCATGGTCTATGCTGCTCACACTTGGGCTCTTCACTTTGTTTATCCTCTTGTGGTTTGTGCTGCCTCATTCTGAAGCGTTGAAGGGAGCGCTTGGCGGCGAGCATTAACTCCGAGACCCGCATGATTAGACCATTGAAAAAAATTGACGTTTATCTCGAGATTGGCAAGAAACGAACCTTCGCCGGTGCAAGGGACTGGCCAGGCTGGTGTCGAAGTGGACATGATGAAGAGTCAGCATTGCAAGCCCTTTTCGATTATGGACCCCGTTATGCGCGCGTCCTGCGTAATAGCCGGCTCGGGTTCCAAGCACCAGCTGATATTTCTGCGTTCGGGGCGATGGAACGGCTTACGGGTAATACAACAACGGATTTCGGCGCGCCGACCATTGCCCCGTCGAGTGATGCAAGACCAATCAACTCGACTGAACTTCAGCGCCTTCAAAGACTATTGAAGGCATGCTGGCGAACATTTGATGTCAATGTGAGGACAGCTACTGGGAAGGCGCTTCGCAGCGGGCCTCGCGGAGGTGGCCGCCAATTGGAAGGTATTCTCCAGCACCTGCTCGGCAGCGACGCGGGCTACCTGGCACAGGTTGGTTGGAAATTTCAGCAGAGCGAGGATGAGGATCAGGAACATCAACTGGAACAAACCCGGCAAGCCATCCTAAGCGCGCTTTCAGCTGCGGCACGCGGCGAAATCCCTGCCAAGGGACCGCGGGGTGGGATCCGCTGGAGTCCGCGCTACTTTGTGCGCCGTGTAACCTGGCATGTACTCGATCATGCCTGGGAGATTGGGGATCGCATCCTTTCAGAATAAACCAAACTGCACACAATCTGGTCAGAAATAATATCCAAATTAGAAACGATCATTGTCAGCAAACGCTATTTAAAGCCCACTTGTTACAATGACAAATTTGTAGTACAATTGTTCTATAAATCTCCAACGTGCTTACAAATTTAGTTAAAAGACCGCACGTGCCCACACGGGGGCATATCCCTTTTCTGTACCACGTGTAACAAGCATCCAAATAAGCACGTTTAATCATAAGGAAGTGAAATATGGCTCTTTATTTTGAGAATCTAGATGATCGCACGCGGCAACTGATGCTGGATGAGATGGAGTATGACATCTCTCATAATCAGCTGCACATTAGTCCTTTCTTGAGTGGGCAAGGTCAGAGGGATTATGCCAATTTATTGCGCGAGGCCATGCAAAGCGGAAATGACGAAACGCTGGCGGACAGCCTGCGAGCGCATCGACGGATCCTCAAGACCCTGCCGCGTCGTAATCCCAAGGCAGGCGGCTATTTGATTGCCGCCACGCCTGAGAATGCGGCGCAGGTATTGGCTGAAAGCGAGTTCAATCGTTACTACATTCGTGCCCTTGCCCGCCGTGCCATCGAAGATGGCATCTCGGAGTTAGTGATATACCGGGCCAAGCCTGTCAGCAATCCTCGACCTGAGTCGGAGGCGCGCATTGAAACCGCCCTCTCCCCTGAAGAATTGCTTGAGGATTTAAGAGCTCATCCGGGTGACGAGCCACCGACCCTCGGCGTGCCTTCCGGCCCAAATTCCGGTCTGAGCGTGCGACTACCATAGGAAGCAAGCTTTCATTACGCGAGATCAAGCTGCGGGTCATGTGACCGGCGCTATGCGAAAATCCAATTGTGTTCGACTGGACGCAAGAATCTAAAATCTATTCTAAATTTAAGCCGCCTGGCATCCAGTCAATTTTGGATGTCAGGTGGTTTTGATTCTGCAAAAGGATCATCCCTGCAATGAACGACAAGATGGAAATCCAACAACTGAAAGAACAAGAAGATATCAAAACTGCTCTGAAGCAGACCACAGGAACGAAAGAGGCAGAACAAAAACCTGTCGCCAAGCTAGGAGATAAACTCTGGTTTGGGACATATCTCTTTGTGCTGCTCGGACTTCTTGCTCTTTATTACTTTTTAGGTTCAAATCTCATTCCAACAGAAATTAAATATATTTCAGCAGTCCGCAGCTTGCTGGTTGGCGGTATGCTTATCGTGCTCACCATGGCTATCGCAAAAAGTATTCAGGTCTACTGGATCAGCCAAATTGAGAATCGACCGGCGCGATACAATCTCACGCGCGTCCTTAATCTTTTGACATTTCTGGCGGTTGTCATTATTGGGCTGTCAATTCTCACTGCCAACTGGTATACGACACTCGTTTCGCTGGGGGTATTGTCTCTGATCCTTGGCTTTGCACTGCAAACACCAATCGCTAGTCTTATCGGCTGGTTCTATCTACTCATCCGGCAGCCTTATCGAGTTGGAGATCGCATTCAGATTGAAGATGCGAAAGGAGATGTGATTGATGTGGGTTATCTCGATACCACTCTATGGGAATTTGGTGGGCCTTACCTCTCTACTCAACATCCTTCGGGACGGATTGTCAAATTTCCGAACTCACTTGTATTGAGCAAAATTGTTTATAACTATAGTTGGCCCTTATTCCCCTATATTTGGAATGAAATTAAATTCCAGGTGGCTTACGACAGTGATTTGGAATTTATCAATCAAACCATGCGGCAGGTGGTTGAAGAAGAACTAGGTGAAAAAATGATGGATCTCGTTCAAGTCTATCGCGAGCTCCTGAAACAAACACCCGTAGATCAATTAGAAATTCAAGAACGGCCCGTTGTGCATTTTCGTGCCAGTGAAAATACTTGGCTGGAAGCTATTGTCCGCTATCTTGTTCATCCAAAGGAATCAGGACGTGTCAAAACCCGTCTGACCAAAAAATTATTAGAAAAATTGAATGCTGAACCTGAGCGTGTGTTATTCCCGAAAAGTAATTTGCGATAGAGTGAATCTCCGGTGGGAGCACAGTCCCGCTTCCTTATTGTATTTCTATTCCGTAAGTGCTATAGTGGTTTTGCATTTTTCACAGAAGTAGTAGCGGAATTAGAAATAAAGAGGTAAGAATGGAAGCGAATGAAACCGGGGCAGACCTGCCCCAGGATATATCCTCTCCCGAGGAGACATCAACGCCAACACCTACACCAAAGCCATATGTGCTTAATCCCAACGCGCCAATTGCGAAATACTGGGAAAAGCCACTTTACAGCGTAGCCACGGTGCCTCCATTGGACCTAGGTTATGAGACGAGGGAAAGGCATCGGATTTTTGCTTTACTTCTTTTTGCACTCATGCGACGCTTCTTCAACGGCAACAAGAACGGATCGCGTGGCACTTATCCTTGGCGCGAGAAACAGCGCGATAACGACGGTCGCTACACTGGTAACGACTATTTGGGCCACAACATCGGTGCGATTGCGGTTGATCTTACTGGCGAAGTGATCGACTTCGATTTCAATCACAATCAGATTTTCGGTAGCTCCGCCGAGCATGCCGAGGCGCGGCTCATCCGTCGTGTTTTCAGTCTCACTCAGCTCTACGATGGCTGGGACACCCGAATGCCCGGCGATCCGCCGCGTACACGAGGTTACTCAACCTTGCTTGGTGGCGTAACCGTTTATACATCCCTTGAGTCGTGTGCACAATGCTCAGGTGTGATGGCGCTTGGCCAGGTTGGTCAGGTCGTCTACTTACAGCGCGACCCGGGCACTTATCACATCGGAAACATCCTTTGGAACCTCACATCGCGTGAGATCGGCGCAGCCGAGGCTGCGGAAGTCAAGGCAACTGCACCGCGGCCAATTCCAGGATCCGAAATTGATTTTCATTACTTCAATGAGTTGAACACGAAGTATCGTGACTACTACAGCGCTGTTAGGAATAAGCCCTTTCACATGATAGAAGGCAAACAAGCCGATTGCTCTAGTGCGCTTACCTGCTTTCTCTGCACCGACGAGGCGCTAGACATTTTTGACCGCGCCCGGAAAGAGTTCTTTGCCCTCTCTGAAGGCAATCTAAAATATTCGGATTTTCGGCCGGAAGGAAAGCCACAGCCCATGACTAACGCAGAAGCACTTAGCCGCGCTGCACGTTTCTATGACTACGCCTCCGATGTGGGTCGCCGCGGCACACCGCACAATTTGTAGCAAGAGACCTGCAAGACCGACTGCACACACAATAGTGAAATGAGTTTCTCTATGGTCAAAAAACAGGCAAGCCAATCAACTGCAACAAAGATCGAGACAATAGATCAAATCTCTGCGGGCGGTGTCGCCTTCCGCTGGAAGGATTCAGAACCAGAGATGGTCATTGTGTCCGTCAAGCCCAAACTCAGATGGCAGCTACCGAAAGGGATTGTCGATCCCGGCGAATCCCCCAAAGAGACTGCTGTGCGAGAAGTAAGAGAAGAAGGCGGGGTTGAAACGGAATTACTCTCTTTGATAGAAACCATTGAGTATTGGTATAGAAGTGTAAAAAATGGAAAACCAGTGAGATATCACAAGTTTGTGCACTTCTATTTGCTAGAGTATCGTAGCGGAGATGTATCTGACCATGACCATGAGATCGAAGAAGCGCGGTGGGTTAGCTTTGACGAGGCGGTGGAGATGCTTGAATTCAAGAGCGAGCGCGAAGTAGTAGAGAAAGCACGAGAATTAATCATCAAAGCAAAGTAACGCAACAAACTAAGCACATACACATCGTTTTATCCAACAACTGATTATGCTCGAATCCAGCCTGTTTTCCCGTTGTTTTGTGAGGGGTCAGTAGTGTAAAATCTCAACCATTGGATATACAAATAAACTTTAATCAGGAAGGAAAAAATGATCGGTCGTATATGGCATGGTTGGACAAAACCAGAAAATGCAGACGCCTACGAATTGCTTCTCAAACAAGAAATCTTCCTAGGTATTCAAAACCGTCAGATTGAAGGTTATCGAGGCATCCAACTTTTCCGCCGGGACCTGGGGCCAGAGGTCGAGTTCATCACGATTATGTGGTTCGAATCCCTCAACGCTGTGCGTGCCTTTGCCGGAGAGGATCACGAGATGGCTGTGGTTCCTTCAAAGGCAAGAGCATTGCTCGCGCGGTTTGATGAGCGTTCCCAGCACTATGAAGTCAAAGCCGAGATGAAGGCATAACCATCATCAAGGGAAATATTTATCCGAACACAATTCACAAAAGGAGAACAACATGAGTGGAAGATTATCGGGAAAAACAGCTTTGATCACAGGTGCCAGTGCAGGTATTGGTTGGGCAAGCGCGCTAGCGTTGGCCGAAGAAGGAGCCAACCTGATCCTCACTGCGCGCAGAAATGAACGTTTGGATGAACTTGGTATAGCAGTGCAAAACGCCGGTGGCAAAGCAGTGAATCTTGCCGGAGATGCCAAGGAGGAAGAAACAGCCCGTCGAGTCGTTGATCTTGCGATCAAAACATTTGGTTCTATTGATATTTTGATAAACAATGTTGGCATTGGGAACTATAAAAACTTGATTGAGACTAGCGCCGAGGAATACGATGAAATGATGGATAGCAATGTGCGCTCCACATTTTTATTCACGCGGCATGTAGCACCTATAATGATCAAACAAGGCTCAGGGACGATCCTCATGATCTCATCCATGGCTGGAGTCTATGGATTCGGCGGTGAAGCTGTTTATTGCGCTACCAAGTTTGCACAGGTGGGCTTTGCGCAAGCGCTGGACAAGGAACTGCGTCCACACGGCATCAAAGTTGGCGCCATTTGCCCAGGCGGAGTCAAGACCGAGTTTGCATTGGGAAAAGGAAGAACCGAACAAAGCGTTGCGGCTTCAGGAATGCTCAATCCAGAAGATGTTGCTGGAGTGGTCCTGATGGCTTGTACCCAATCGCCTCACTCAAGGATCATCGAGGTGCAAATGCGCACAATGGATGAGGCTCTAACATAGTATTTCCAGTGTTTGCCATTTCGCCGTGTAGGAAAATTCTGAACACAAAATCTATATGGATATCAATTTCAGAACATATCAAAATAAACCAATCCGAATCAGCAACGATCACTTGGAAATAGATTCTCATCGCTTTGAGCCGAACGCCGAATTGAGTTTTGGGGACCCCATTGGAACTATTCCCGCGCGCTCTATTGTTCAAGCGATGAGTGAGTTCGCGCGTATAAGCAGTAATCATTGCAATCCGCAACTTGCGGCACTGACATTCGCTGCCACTAAAAATTTCAGGGTATTGGATTGGTACTTTCCAATCACGCAAATGTTAAGTGCGCCAGAACTGGACCGTTTTTATCAACTCATTCAAATGATCGCATGGCATCCCAACTTTGATATTCAACTTATCGGTGAAAACCGCGCTGATCTGACGGACCAAATGCCAAGCAGCATCAGATACATAGTTGCAGGTCATATTGCAGAAGTGTTTTTCCAACGCCAGAATGTTCTTGAAAAATTCATCTCCGCTCCTCGACACTTTCAATTGTACACAACGCCGCGTGCATTCGAGCAGGACGGCGGCATGGCGGGCGGCGATTACAACCCTGGACGCGAGAGCATCCAATTGGTTTTATCAAGACTGTTCGAAGGATTCTATGGAGAAACGGCGGGAGTCTGTCCCTTTTTGCATGAGCTTGGACACATGCTTGATCATTTTGATGTTAGAACTGGCAGGATGGGACAAGTCGAGGGATTGCTGCCCGGTTTAAGCACAAGAGATGGGGATGCGTTCAATCTACAAGCAAGAAGCCTCTTCATAGCAGGGAAATCACTCGAATTGGAAAGATATCTAGCTTTGTATCATAGAAAATTCAAGAGAGGCAATAAACTCCCTATTGGACATCCTTATGTTTTTCAAAATGATGGTGAATTCATCGCGGGATATTTTGAAATGTTTTTTCGAAACCCAAATTGTCGTTCTTTCCTCCACGCATTTTGCGGCATAGAGATAAAGCGCTGCTGACCAGGTCTGCCAATTTTGCCCTTTGGGTTTGCCGTTCTGGGCTTTCAGCCATTCGTTAAAACCAAATTTCAATTTTTTGTTGAGCTTTGTATTGGAGCTCTTGACCACCTCGGTTAGTACCAGGAGCTTTTCCTCAGCCAGTTGATATTTTTTGGCAGCTACCAAGGCGGTGATGTAAAACCCAACAATAAAAGGCCAGATGCCGCCATTATGATATTCGCCCGGCATGTTAAATTTTTTGTAACGTGAGTGCCAATCGGGTTCTCCCGGCTTAATAAAAGGGAAGAAATTCGGTGGTAAATCAAGGGCCAACTGTCCTTTTTTCTTCATACTCAAACATTCCTCTTGCCAGGCTGTTCCCCAACAGATCGAAACGCTCACTGCTATAAACTTTATAGGACCAGAGGGCAAAATAAGGCTTATGAGGCACCACAAGTCCCTCATGAACATGACGATGGATTATGCCTCCTGTGACTGTAAAATGCTTCATTTGCTTTAGCAACTGATCTGCTTCTTCATATTGCTTAAAAAGGCGGAGATAGCTATAGACAAGAGTATTCACATAGAGCCCATAGCCCATCACCCATTGTTCATCACGCCAATCACTCGTTGGCTGTTGTGCCACCAGATAGTTGTCCGCAGGGCTTTGATATGCCATCCAGATCAAGGCTCTCTGGGCAGCATTTTTGAGGAAGCTCTTTTCACCAGTCAATCTCCTAAACATGCCAAGCGCCAGCAAAAACAACGGTGTGGTATCACTTGCTCCACGATCATCTTTATCATGAACCAATGAAGGGATATGACCATGCTCTGTCTGATTTTTTGCCAATGTTTCCAGAACTTTCCGTATGCTCTCAATTAATTCCTCATTTCCAGAAACCCCAATGCCCAGGAGTGAAATCATCAAGTCTCTGGTATAGGGCTCTGGGTATCCCCATCCAGCCGCACGAGGCAGTCCCTGATATGGCCCTTTCATATTATGAAGCAACACTTCGAGCGCAGCCTGTTTCGCCTCTTGAATATCCTGCCCAAGCGTAGTTTTCATAAATAGAATACCTAATTTATTCCCAATTTTTCGTGAACGATTTCCACAAACCGTTTGGCTACCACGCGGTAATCAAAATTTTTCACAACACGCGTCCTGCCAGCCTGACCCATTTTTTCGCGCAAGGCTGGATCAGTCATGAGTGTCATCAAATCGTTGGCAATATCATCAACACTGGCTCGATATTCTGCAGTTCGTGGAGGTTGAAATACGACCTTGCGTTTGTTTTTAAAGCCTGATTCCTTGCCCAAAATAGCTTCGTTTAGGACAACTTCCTGTGCAATATTTGCTAAAAAGGCAGTTTCAACATGGATCAGTGTATCGAGCATACCCATGGCTTTGATCCCAATGACCGGTTTCGCACAAGCACCGGCTTCCACCTGTGCCATACCAAAACCTTCTAAGCGAGATGGCGCCGCATAAATATCGCATGCCCCAACTAGATAAGGCATAATATTTCGTGAAGTCGTATAAGTGATAAAATTGACCTTCTTTTCAATTCCCAACTGCGCAGCGATTTGTAAATCAGTCACATTCTGATACTTCGTCCGGGCTTGAGGCCACACCTTGCAAACATATTTCCAATTGGGAGCCTTGCTATCAATGCTCCCCAATGCCTGTAAGACTTCCTGAGCCCCCTTTGAAGCCGCATCACCCCCAACCGTTAGAATCAGCAACTCCTCCGGGGAAATACCCAGTATCTCTCTTATGGTTGTTATCTTTTCATCATTTTTTTCATACGGTCTAAATACGTCGGTGTTGCAGCCTACCGGTAACACTTCGATATTATCGCCTTTAATCCCATCCCGAATATACACTTCCTTCACCCAATTAGATGTGACCAGGATCAAGGGCAATGCATTCAGTACTTCACGGTAGTTGGCAACATATCCATCTGCAACCAGCCATGGCACTGGTTGAACACCATATTGCTGAGGATGAAGCACCAGTTGAGGAGTATGCCCCCAATAGCCAACACCAACGACGATATCTGGTTTGAACCAACGATAGTACCATTCCTTCTCCGGAGCGGATTCAAAATGAGCCGCATGAGCCTCAATCCCCAATTCTAGCAGGCCTTTATATAGCAAATCTCCTTGAGTAGACAGTCCTGCAGGAGGTGGAGGGTAATCATATAACAGTAGAACTTTCATGTTCAAACACCTTGTTATCTAGCCACTGTTTCGCATTACTTGAATTTGTAAATTGCCAAAATGCCTCTGCCCGAGGTGTTGTTTCTGCTTCAAAGCCGTTTTTTCCAAAACCATAGCTTTCAGTGATAAGATTATATTTTCTCTGCCAAATTGTCTCGGGCAAGACGCGGTAGATGCCCGCAGTTTTTATTGGCTTTGGAAGATATTGTTTTCTTCCATCTTCATATGCAAATATCCAAAGTTCATTGGCAGTGAGCATCCCATCATTCCAAAGCGTTATCACAGCTTTACCAATTTCCTCATGTCTGCGATGACGAGTATACTCTCCGGCAGGATTATGGGAAATAATGAGGTCAAAGTGCTTTCGGGGTAATAGTTGTAAGATCATTTGCTGAACCTCATTTTCAGACAGAGGGTTTTGTTCCGGACCATCGTCCAGATCACCCATTTTACCCTCAGCGCCCAACGCTTTCAGGGCTTGAAAGAACTTGGGAGCACGGTCTAGATCGCTGGCCCGACAAAGAGCTATAACAAACCAATGCCATGAAGGTTGACTCAGAATGGTTCCACCCACCCATAAGGTTTCATCATCTGGATGGGCAACGATTACTGCAACTGACTTAAATTCTTGTTTATCCCCTATATTCATAATTTGGGATCTCCTTTGGATATAGTATTTGGTTAAACGTGTTTAACGGGAAAATTAAATATGTGACACGCTGAGCAGAGATAATAAAGCGTTTAAGGCTGCCTGCGCATTCCGTGGCATTATCAATAGCTTTTACGCTATATCCACCCCAGTGCCACGTGCTAATAATTTATGAATTAACGCCGTTGGCAAAATCAATAAAACATGCACAAACCCGCTCAAACCAAAGATCACTGCAACAGAACTTAGAAAGTTGCTGAGGCGGGGAGCAATGTTACTTAACATCCATGGACCCGCACCAACCAATAAGGCAATCGAAATTAACACACCTATTGAAATCAGCAACTCCAGCCAGGCGTGACTATCAGATTCCGACGGCATCATGGTGCTACTGACTGCAAAGGCAAGATAAAACCAGAGATAAAAGTCCTTTACGCGCGGCAGAGCCCGCACCCCCATCCAGAACAAATCGAATTGTCCATTGCGGAAGACATCCCACAACACACGCAATTGCAATTGATAGATTGCAACATAGGCAACAAAAAGAGTTCCAACAATCAGTGGTGCAGCACCAATCAACGAATCACGTACTACATCTGCTCTAGCGGTCTCGACATAGCCAAGTTGCAAACGTCCATCGGGTAAAGATTGCGGAAATATGGAAAACTTTCCAGTTCGCACCTGCAAAATTTTCGCCACTACAAAATGACTCAACTCATGTAAAAACACACCTGGCAAAAAGAGAATCGAGAAGATTCCCATTGTCAATCTGATGTCGCGCGTCAAAATCAAAAATACGGCTTGTATCTCGCGATGCAAAATCCGCTGAAGCACGATCAGCGGCACGAGCATAAGGATAAACCAGACTAGACCTAAGAGTTGGGTCACGTGTCAACCCGTCATTGCGAGCGAATGTTAGTGAGCGAAGCAATCTCCATTGAATTCGGGGATTGCTTCGTCGCGAAGAACGTTCCTCGCAATGACATTAACGTTGGGCAGCTTTTGTGATCGCTACGAATTCATCAGGCTTGAGACTGGCGCCGCCAACCAACGCTCCGTCAATATCAGAATACGCAAAAAATTCAGATGCATTGGATGCAGTCACCGACCCACCATACAGGATTCGGATCAACGCGGCGTTTTCTGTTCCAAACAGATCAGTCAACGCCGGACGAATGACCTGAGCATGCACCTGATTCGCGTTTTCTCCGCTGGAGGCTTTTCCCGTCCCTATCGCCCAAACAGGCTCGTAGGCAACGATGATTCGCCTCACGCTAGCGGGATCAACGGGATCAATTCCAGCCAAGCCAACTTTTATTTGACGGCGGACAACTTCAGACGTAAGCCCTGATTCGTATTGATCCAGAGTCTCACCCACACAAACAATTGGCATGAGTCCGAACTTGATGGCGGTGGAAACTTTTCGATTCACAGTTTCATCTGTTTCGCCAAAATAAGCCCGGCGCTCGGAGTGACCACTGATCACGTAATTGCAGAATTCCTTCACCATACTCGGCGCAATCTCTCCAGTGAACGCACCTTTCTCTTCCCAATGCATATTCTGCGCGCCGAGACCGATACCAGAGCCTTCGAGCATCGCAGCTAACACAGGGATCGAAATGAAGGGTGGACACAAAACTTTTTCGACATTGGGGATTTCGCGCAGTTTTGCGCTCATCGCAGAGACCAGCTCGCGGCCTTCCACGACAGTCTTATTCATTTTCCAGTTTCCAGCAACAAGGGGTGTACGCATAAAAGTTTCCTTTTTAACCACAAAGGACACAAAGGTCACGAAGGAGAATAGATTTTAACCTTTGTGCTCTTTGTGTCCTTTGAGGTTAGACTTTTTCCTAGGATTTATTTATCCATCAACGCGGCAACGCCGGGTAATTCTTTTCCTTCCAAAAATTCAAGCGATGCACCGCCGCCAGTTGACACGTGAGTCATTTGCTTTGCAACTCCCGCTTTCTTGACTGCGCTCGCGGAATCGCCACCACCAATCACAGTGGTTGCGCCTGATTCTGCCAGCAACTTCGCGAGAGCAAATGTCCCTTCAGCAAACTTTGGCATCTCAAAGACACCCACGGGGCCATTCCAAACAATGAGCTTAGCTCCGTTCAAGGCTTGCTTATAAAGCTCAAGCGTTTTCGGACCGACATCCATCATACGCCAGCCAGGGGGAATTTTATCCACATCAACGACTTGAGTGTTCGCTTCTGCCTCGAATTTATCCGCGATGACCGCATCCACTGGCAGGATCAACTTATCGTCCGCTTTCGCCATGATCGATTTCGCGGTTTCAAGCGAGGACTCTTCCACGAGGCTATCTTGCATATTGAGTCCTTTTGCGGCAAGGAATGTATTTGCCATGCCGCCACCGACGATTAACTTGTCCGCTTTAGCGAGTAAGGTTTCAACGACGAGAATCTTGTCACTGATCTTTGCACCACCGAGAATCGCAATATATGGATGTTCAGGATTCGCAACCGCGCGGCCGAGATATTCCAATTCCTGTTCCATAAGGAAACCAGAGACCGCGGGCAGAAAACGGGCAACGCCTTCTGTAGAGGAATGTGCTCGATGAGCTGAGCCAAACGCGTCGTTCACATAAACGTCTCCCAGTGCAGCCATTTGTTTCGCGAGTTCCAGATCGTTTTTCTCTTCGCCCGCGTGGAAGCGCGTATTTTCCAGCATAAGCACTTCGCCGGGCTTCAACTCTTTCGCCATCGCTTCGACTTCGGAACCGACACAATCGGGCGCCATCTTAACGGGAATTCCCAAATGGGAAGCTAATACTTCGGCAGCGGCACGCAGGCTGAATTCCGGGGTTGGACCGCCTTTCGGTCTTCCCAGGTGACTCATCAACATCAGCGACGCGCCTTGATCCAAAACATATTTGATCGTTGGCAATGAAGCTTTGATGCGCTTGTCATCCGTCACTTTGCCATCCTGCATGGGAACGTTGAAGTCCACGCGCATGAGGACACGTTTGCCCTTGAGGTCAATGTCTTTTACGGTTTTCTTGTTCATGAGATAGGTAAGTAGACAGGTATACAAGTACCCACGTGTTTACCTGTATACCTGTTTACACTATAGATTCTTAGCCATCATCGCCGCGAGATCGGCTGTGCGGCAGGAGTAACCCCATTCGTTATCATACCAGGCAACGATCTTGGCGAACGTGCTCTTTTCCTTGCCAAGCATCTGAGTAAATGGCAGGTCAACAGATGAGGAGTGTGGGTCGCCCTTATAGTCAATGCTAACGAGTGGCTCGTCCACAGCCTGCAGGATGCCCTTGAAGCGCGGCAGTTGGGCGGCTTCGCGGTAGCACTGGCGCAGTTCTTCGGTTGTGGTCGCAACCTCGAATTCAGCGGTCAAGTCGATGACAGAAACCGTCGAGGTGGGTACGCGCAAGGAATAACCATCGAGTTTGCCAGCCATGTCGGGGATGACAAGCTTCAAAGCCTTTGCTGCGCCGGTTGAAGTAGGGATGATGTTCATGGCGGCGGCGCGAGCCCGACGCAGATCAGAGTGCGGCAAGTCAAGGATCTTTTGATCGTTTGTATAGGAATGGATCGTGGTCATGAAACCGCGCACGATCTTGAAATTATCATGGGCAACTTTCACCGCAGGAGCGAGACCATTCGTGGTGCAGGAAGCATTGGAGACAACATGATGGACCTTGGGATCATACTTATCTTCATTGACCCCCAGCACAATTGTCAAATCTTCGCCTTCCGCCGGTGCGGAAATAATGACTTTCTTTGCACCGCCTTTGATGTGATTGACTGCGCCTTTGACGGTCTTGCCTTTTTTGTTCACGCCATCTTCCTTGATCGTGAACAATCCGGTAGACTCAATGACAATATCTACACCCAAATCACCCCAGGGGATCGCAGCAGGGTCAGTCTCTTTGAAAGCCTTGATCTTCTTGCCGTCAATTAAGAGTCCCTCATCAGCAACTTCAACTTTTCCATTGAAGCGACCATAGTTCGAGTCATATTTGAGGAGGTGGGCCATGGTCTTCATATCGCCGATGTCATTGAAGGCTACCACCTCGAGTTCGTCTGGATATTGATCGCGGATCGCCTTAAGCACCTGACGCCCAATCCGCCCAAATCCGTTAATACCTACTTTTACAGCCATTTCAAACCTCCGAGATTTATTCTTTGTGATGAAGTATACAAAACGATTGTATCACACAGAATTTTGAGAAAAAATAATGACAAATGTAACTTTATGTCAAAGGTCCCGTGTATTCATCAAGGATCTCAATCAAGGTTCGCGCTAGTTTGGCTGAATCATGTCGCCATGGATAAGCCGCATCCGACAGATCCGAACAATACACTCGTGCATCTGCCTGTGTCTTTTCATCGGCGCGCACCCATTGTGAACCTGCATTGAGTTGACCCTCATAATTATCGTTACACAAGATTTTGTCAAATAGATTATCCCCCACATGTTCTTCCAACGCACGGATGTGATCATCACATGAATACAGATCTGTTTCGCCGAATTGCGTTGCGATATTACAAACGTATATTTTTAGCGCCCGGCTGGCTTTGATCGCGCCAAGCAAATCCTGCACCAGCAGATTGGGCAAAAGACTCGTGTACAAACTACCAGGTCCCACAACAATGAGATCAGCATTGAGGAGCGCCTTCAAAGCAGGAGGAAAAGCTGGCGCGTCATTTGGTTCAAGCCACAAATGGCGGACACGTCCCGCCCATTTCGGGATGGTGCTTTCCCCCTGCACCCGAACTTGATTCGGTATATTAGGCAGTTGCATATCTGCGACTAGTTTCACATCCCGCAATGTGGATGGAAGTACGCGTCCACTTACAGAGAGCACTCTGCCAGATTCGGCGATGGCTTCTTCGAAGCTCCCTGTAATCTCTGCCAGCGCGGTAAGGAATAGATTCCCAAAGGAATGTCCATCCAAGCCACCTGAACCTGAACCGCTGAATCGATAGCGGAACAGTTGTGTGAGCATTTGTTCATCATTGGAAAGAGCAGCGAGACAATTGCGAATATCGCCTGGAGGAAGAATTCCATAACTCTCGCGTAACCGCCCCGATGATCCGCCATCATCTGCAACAGTGACGATTGCCGTCAAGTTGCGTGTGTAGGTTTTCAAACCGCGTAGCAGGGTTGCCAATCCGTGCCCACCGCCGATGGTCACAATGCGTGGACCGCGTTCACGGCGGCGATAATTGGCAAGTTCATCCACAACTGCGTGCCCCGGACGAATGAATGGTCTCAACAACGAGCGGTTAAGTCGAAAGATGCCATAAG
>WNFZ01004878.1_pt1 | contig 22772 bp, 15 predicted proteins | sample 5400081 | NCBI WGS metagenome assembly WNFZ01 (sample SAMN13153365, study PRJNA577476) | soil metagenome | isolation source: 80 cm soil or saprolite under grassland replicate 1 | place: USA:California | collected 2016-06-15
GCGGCTCGTCGAGAACCTGCTGGTGCTCGCGCTGGCCGACGACGGCGCCGCGATCCGCTCGCCGCGGGTGGTCGACCTCGACGAGCTGGTGCTGCGCGAGCTGCGGGACCTGCGCGCCCGCGGCAGGGTGCGCCTCGACGTGAGCGGCGTCGCCGGTGGCCGGGTGGTGGGCGACGCCGACCAGCTTCGCCGGGTGGTGCGCAACCTGCTCGACAACGCCGAGCTGCACGCGGCCTCCGCCGTTCGCGTCGAGCTGGCGCGGACCGGCCCGGGCTCCGTCGTGCTGGCGGTCAGCGACGACGGTCCCGGGATCGCGGCCAGCCAGCGGGAGCGGGTCTTCGAGCGCTTCGTGCGCCTCGACGAGGCCCGCAGCCGGCGCGGCGGCGCCGGGCTGGGACTGGCGATCGTGCGCGAGATCGTCACCGCCCACGGCGGGACCGCCTGCGCCGAGGAGACCGAGGTCGGCGCCCGGCTGGTGGTCCGGCTGCCCGCCGCCGAGCAGAACGGAGCCGGGCCGAGCTGAGCGGCGATCAGGCCGGCTGCGCGGGCTGCGTCTGACCGTACAGGTCCTTTCTGGAGGTGTAGCCGCGTCTGTCCAGTTTGAGTGCCTGCTGGCGGACCTTGGCCAGGGCGCCCGGGTCCAGGTGCACGACCTTGACGAGCAGCAGGGTCTCCTTCTCCGTCTCCTCGGTCCCGGCGAAGTCGGCGCGGATGTTGCCGACGTCGGGCGCGTAGAACTTCCGCTGGTGGGCATTCGGCTCTGACGGGTTCCACTCGTCGGTCACCAGCACGTTGCTGTAGCAGTCGACGGGGACGCAGGTCCGCTGGCCTGTGCGGTACACCCGCGCGGTGTCCGAGAAGTCGATCGCGGGCGCCCATCCCTGCAGGTAGTTGGGGGCCCCCACGCGCGGGTCCGCGCGCATGATGACCCCGGCTCTGGCGCCTGCCAGGCCGGTGATCCAGGTGTCCGGGGCACCGGTGAACTTCCCCGCCTCGTACTCCTCTGGGTACTCGCCCATGTTCCAGACGTTCCCGTAGTCGTCCTGGGCGTGGAAGGCGAGCTCCGCCTCGGCGAGCTCGCCCGCGTTGTAGTCGAGGTCGTAGAGGACCACGTTGCGCACGCCGTCGATCGCCTTGGTCAGGTCGGTGACGGTGAACACCACGCGGTGCTCGACGCGCTCGCCGTCCTGGTTGATCTTGCCCACGTAGACGAACTGCGTGCCCGGCGCCAGCGGGAACCATTTGTTGCTGATGTCGGTCGAGTGGCCGAACCTGGTGCGGTCGTAGCTCTTCTCGGTCGCGTCTTTCAGGACGGGTAGCGGGGCGGCGGACGTCGAAGGCGGAGCCTGCGCCGCGCTGCTGGTCCTGGCCGAGCGGCACGCGCCCAGCACGAGCGGCAACGCCAGCGCCGCGGCCACCAGGAGGCGTACAGGTCGTTTGCTCATGAGGCCCTCCCTACGGGCGACCTCCCACGCCTGCCGAAACGCAGGTACAGGGACGGCACGACAAACAGGTTGAGCAGGGTCGAGGTGAACAGGCCACCGAGAATCACGATGGCCAGCGGGTGCTCGATCTCGTGACCGGGAATGGCGCCGGTGATCACCAGCGGCACCACCGCCAGCCCCGTCGCCAGCGCGGTCATCAGGATCGGCGAGAGCCGCTCGCGCGCCCCGCGCAGGACCAGGTCGGGACCGAAGGTCTCGCCCTCGTACCGCTCCAGGTGCTGGAAGTGGTTGATCATCAGGATGCCGTTGCGCGCGGCGATCCCCATCACCGTGAAGAACCCCACCAGCGAGCCGAGCGAGATGACGCCGCCGCCGATGTAGGCCGCGAGCACGCCGCCGACCAGCGCCATCGGCAGGGTCAGCAGGCTCAGCGCCGCCAGGCGGAAGCTCCCGAAGGACGCCTGCAGCAGCAGCAGGATCCCGATCGCGGCGCCGACCGCGAAGATCATCAGGCGCTTCTGGGCGGCCTGCCGCTCCTGGTACTCGCCGAGCACCTCGGCGTCGTAGCCGCGCGGGAACCGGACCGCCTTGACGCGGCGGTCGATCTCGCGCGCCACCGAGCCGAGATCGCGCCCGCGCACGTTGGCGCCGACGTCGATGCGGCGCGAGTTGTCGTCACGCTCGACCAGGTTCGGCGTGGGCTTGACGGCGACCGAGGCAATGTCGCCCAGACGCACGTGACCACCAGCGGGCGTGTCGATCAGGAGGTTCTGGACGTTGGTCACGCTCGCGCGCGCCTGCGGGATGCTCCAGACCTGGACGTCGTAGGCCTTCCCGGCCCGGAAGACGTCGGCGACCTCCTCGCCCGCCACCAGCGTGGAGGCCGCCCGGCGGACGTCGCCGGGCTTGATCCCGTAGTGCCGGGCCTTGGCGAGGTCCACCTGAACGTCCAGCTGCGGCACGTCGACCACGAAGTCGGCATGCGCCTCGACCACCCCCTCGATCCCGTGCAGGACCTCCTCCACCTCCGCGGCCCTGCTGCGGAGCACCGCCAGGTCCGGCCCGTAGATGCGCACGACGATGGCCTCGCTCGTCCCGGTCAGCACCTCCTTGATGCGCTCGTTCAGGTAGGTCTGCACGTCGGTGTAGACGCCGGGGTAGCCGGCGACGGCGTCCTGAAGCTCGCCGACCGTCTTGTCGTAGTCGGCTTTGGGGTCGACGCTGATCCAGTTCTCGCCGAAGTTGACCCCGGCGATCTCCTCCCCCAGCATCGCCTGCCCGATGTGGGAGCCGAAGTTGCGGATCCCGGGGATGGAGCGCAGCTCGCGACTGCCCTGCGCGACGATGCGGTGCTCCTCGGGCTGGGAGGTGCCGGGGTAGGTGATCCAGTGCATCAGGAAGTCGCGCTCCTTGAACTGCGGGAACAGCGACTCCCCGAGGAACGGCACCACCGCGACGCCGGCGATGATGAACACGGCGACGGTCGCGTACGCCCAGCGCGGCCGCCGGATGACCCGCGTCAGCCCTCCGGAGTAGACCCGTTTCAGCCAGACGACCAGCGGGGACTCGCGGCGCTGCAGCGATGCCCCGCGCAGCAGCAGCAGCGCCAGCGCCGGCGTGACGGTCAGCGCGACCACCAGTGAGGTCAGCACGGCCAGGCCGTAGGAGAGGGCCAGCGGCCGGAAGAACGAGCCGGTCAGGCCCTCCAGGAAGTAGACCGGGATCGCGGCCACCACGATGATCAGGGTCGCGTAGATGATCGGGCCCCGCACCTCGAGCGATGCCTCGAGGACGATCTTCGCCGTCGACTTGTCGGTCCCCTCCCCGCGGTACTGGCGCAGGCGCCGCAGGATGTTCTCGATGTCGATGATGGCGTCGTCGACCACCACGCCGACGGCGATCACCAGCCCCGCCAGGATCATCGTGTTGATGGTGGTGCCGCGCAGGTAGAGCACGAACCCGGCGCCCACCAGCGACAGCGGGATGGCGACGAGGCTGATCAGGGCGCTGCGCCACTCGAACAGGAACAGGCCGAGCACCAGGATCACGAACAGGCAGCCGAGCAGCAGCGCGTTGGTGAGGTTGTGGAGCGCCGACTCGATGAAGCTCGCGGGCCGGAAGATGGTGGGGTCGACGTCGATGCCCGAGAGGCCGGGCTGCAGCTCCCTGAGCGCCTGCTCGACCCCACGGGTGACGTCGAGGGTGTTGGCCCAGGGGAGCTTCTCGACGATGAGCATGAGGCCCGGGCCGTCGTTGATGACCGCGTCCCCCGCGAGCGCCTGGTGGTCCTCCACCACGCGGGCCACGTCACCCAGCCGCAGCGGCTTGCCGTTCTGCTTCTCGATGACCACCTGGGCCAGGTCCTTCGGCGTCGCGACGGGCATGATGTGGCGGACCTGGAGCCGCTGGTTGGGGGTGTCGACGAAGCCACCCTTGCCGATCACCGCTCCGGTGGAGAACTTCAGCAGGCCCACGTCGACGGCGTCCGCGGTGGTCTCCATGACCTGTTCCAGCGAGACGTTGTGCGCTCGCATCTTGTCCGGCTCCGCCTGCACCTGCAGCATCTGCAGCCGCTCGCCCCAGATCGGCACGTTCGCCACCCCGGGGACCCGCAGCAGCCGGGCCCTGATCGTCCAGTAGGAGATCATCGACATCTCGATCAGGGAGCGGTTCTTCGACGAGAGCCCGATCTTCATCACCCGGCTCGTCGCCGACAGCGGTTGCAGCATGACCGGCGGGGCCGCCCAGGTGGGCAGCGTTGGCAAGACCGTCGCCATGCGTTCCTGCACCAGTTGCCGTGCCTGCAGCAGGTCGGTCCCCAGCTTGAAGATCAGCTCGATCGAGGAGAGCTGCGGGACCGACTGGGAGCGCATCACGTCCAGCCCCGGTATCCCGTTGAACGCCTGCTCCAGCGGCACGGTGACGAGCTGCTCCACGTCGGCCGCGGAGAGCCCGAGGCAGGCGGTCTGGATCTGCACCCGCGGCGGCGCGAACTCGGGGAACACGTCCACCGGGACGTGGCGGAGCTGGGTTGCGCCGAAGACCATCATCCCCACCGCGAGCGCGACGACGATGTAGCGGAACCTCAAGCTCGATCCAACGATCCAACGCATCATGGCCGGATGTCTCCTTGCGCGCCGGTCACTCCTGGCCGACGCCGAGCTCAGTGCCGAGCAGCTCGGCCGCGCCGACGGTTACGACCCTGGTGCCAACAGCTGGGCCCTTCAGAAGGATCGCCTCGTCCTTTTCGATCAGGTCGACCTCGATGTGCTGCCGCAGGTAGGTCAGGGGCGCGGGGCTCGTGAACGTCCAGGTGTCGCCGGTCTCGTCGTAGAGCACCGCCGCGTAGGGAATGATCTTCCGGGCGGCTGTGCCGGCGCGCACCTGGGCGGTCTGGATGCCGAGCCGCTCGGCCGCCTGCTGGGACAGGGTCACGCGGCTGAGGTCGGTGCCCTCGACCGGCTCGACCTTGGCGCCGCGGTCGCCGCCCTCCTCCTCCGCCGCCTGCCCGCGCGAGCACGCCGAGACGCTCAGGCCCAGCGCGACGACGAGCAGTATCAGTGCGGCGGCCCTCCATCGATAGCTGTGCTGCATTCGCTTCCTCCTTCCATGCGCCTTCAGCTTGTCTGCTCGATCACCTCGAGACCGAGGCGAGGGCCAGCTCCGCGTCGGATCTGTCAGGCAGCGAGCGCGGGGCGAACCGTAGGTACAGGAACGGCACGATCAGGGCGCTCACCAGCGTCGCGCTGGCCAGGCCGCCGAGGATGACCACGGCGAGCGGCCGTAGCACCTCGAGTCCGGCGACGCCGCTGAGGAACAGGAACGGGAGCAGGCCCAGCCCGGTCGTCAGCGCCGTCAGGACGATCGGCGTGAAGCGTTCCTGCGCTCCCCGCATGACGAGGCCGGCCCCGAGCTCCGCGCCGTCCTCCTGCTGCAGTAGCTGGAAGTGCCGCACCAGCACGACGCTGTTGCGGATCGCGATCGCCAGCACCGTGAAGAGCCCGGCGAACGAGCCGAGCGCGGTGACCTGGCCGCTGCTGAACGCGAACGCGGCCAGCGCTCCGCCGACCAGCGCCAGCGGCAGGGTCAGGAAGACCAGTGCCGCCAGGCGCCAGCTCCCGAGGGCCGCCTGCAGCAGCAGCAGGATCCCGATTGCGGCGGCGACCGCGATGCTCAGCACCCACTGCTTGTCGTGCTGCCGCTCGGCGGCCGCGCCGAGCACCTCGGCGTGGTGCTCGAGCGGGAACTGGATGCTCCGCACGCGCTGCTCGACGTCGTGCGTCACCGCGCCGAGCGAGCGCCCATGGACGCCCGCGCTGACGTCGAGGTAGCGCGACACGGAGTCGTGCCTGATGACGGCCGGATCCGGCGCCAGGCGCACGCTGGCCACGTCACCCAGGCGCACATGGCCACCGCCGGGGGTGTCGATCAGCAGGTTCTGGATGCTGGTGAGGCTGTGGCGCGTCGGGGGCGCTCCCCACACCACCACGTCGAACACCTTCTGCTCTTCGAACAGGTTGCCGACCGTGATGCCCGACAGCAGCGTGGTCGCCGCCCGGCGCACGTCGCCCGGCTTGATCCGGTAGCGCTCGGCCGCCGTGAGGTTGACCTGGATCTCCACGGTCGGCTCGGTGGCCTGGACGTCCACGTGCGGCGCGGTGACGCCGTCGACCCCCGCGATGGCCTGCCGCACCTCGTCGGCCTTGCGGCGCAGCACCTGCAGGTCCTGGCCGAAGACGCGCACGACCAGGGGATCGTTCGCGCCGGTCTCGACCTGCCTGATCTGCTGCTCGGGATAGGTCACCAGATTGTGGGTCAGGCCGGGGTAGCCGGATATGACTTCCCGGACGGCGGCCACGGTCCGGTCGTAGTCGGCCTTGGGGCCGATGCTGACCCAGAGCTCGCCGGAGTTGACGTTGACGACCTGGTCCGAGGTGATCGCGCGCCCGACGTGGGCGCCGACGTTGCTGATGCCCGGGATCGACCGCAGCTCCCGAGTGGCCCGCTCGGTGATCCGGTCCATCTCCGGCTGCGACATCCCTGGCGCGCCCTGCCACTGGATCAGCAGGTCGCGGTCATGCAGCGGCGGCAGCATCGAGCGCCCGGCGATCTGGGGCAGCACGACGATGCCGGCCAGCGCGATGACGCCGATGAGGGCGAAGGCCATGCGGGGCCGTAGGACCAGCCGCGTGAGCGCCGCGCCGTGGCCACGCTCCAGCCAGCGGGCCAGCGGGGACTCGCGGCGCCGCAGCGGCGCCTTGCGGAGCAGCAGCAGCGCCAGTCCCGGCGTGACGATCAGCGCGACCAGCATCGAGACGAGCACCGCCAGCAGGTAGGAGACGGCCAGCGGCCGGACGAACGAGCCGGTCAGGCCCTGCACGAAGAAGACGGGCACGGTGGCCAGCGCGACGATCAGCGTCGCGTACAGGAGCGGGCCGCGCACCTCGAGGGAGGCGCGGAGGATGGTGGCGAGCGCCCACCCCTCCCCCGCCTCCCGGTCTCCGTCGAGGTCCTGGCGCGCCCGGGCCTGCCGCTGCTCCCGCAGCCGCCGCCTGATGCTGTCGACGTCGACGATCGCGTCGTCGACCAGGACGCCGAAGGCGATCGCCAGCCCCGCCAGCAGCATCGTGTTGAAGGTCGCTCCGCGCAGGTACAGCACCAGCGCGGCCGTCACCAGGGCCAGCGGGATGGTCACCAGGCTGATCAGCGCGACGCGCCAGTCGAACAGGAACGCGCCCAGCAGCACGACCATGAGGACCAGGCCGATCAGCAGCGCCAGAGCCAGGTGACGGGTGGCCGTCTCGATGGTGTTGGCCGGACGGAAGAGGCTGGTGTCGATGGCGATGCCGGACAGTCCCGGGCGCATGTCGTCGAGCGCCTGCTCGACCCCGCGGGTCACCTCGCGGGTGTTGGTCCCGGGGAACTTCTGGATCACCAGCATGAGGCTGGGGCCGTCTTTGGCGATCGCGTCGCCGATGAGCGGCTGGTGATCCTCCACCACCTGGGACACGTCGCTGAGCCGCAGCGTCCTGGCGCCGGCGTCCTCGACAGTCACCTGGGCCAGGTCCTTGGCGGTGGTGATGGGCGAGATGTGCTGGATTCCGAGCCGCTGGTTGGAGGTGTCGATGAAGCCGCCGGTGCCGGGCGTCGAGGCTTCCGTGAAGCTCAGCGGCGACACCCACAGCGCGTTCGCGGTGCTCTGGATGACCTGGTCCAGCGAGATGCCCTGCCCGCGCAGCTTCCGCGGGTCGACCTGCACCTGGAGCTGCCGCTCCCGCTGACCCCAGATGGCCACGTTGGCGACGCCGGGCACACCCATCAGGCGCGGCCTGATCTTCCATCGGGCGAGCACCGACATGTCGATCAGGGACACGTCCTTGGATGAGAGCCCGATCATCATGACCCGGCCGGTCGACGACAGCGGCTGCAGCATGACCGGCGCCTTGGCCACGTTCGGGATGCCGCCGGGCGCCTGGATCAGGCGCTCCTGCACCAGCTGCCGCGCCTTGAGGACGTCGGTCCCTGGCTGGAAGACCAGCTCGATCCGCGACAGCCCGGGAAGCGACTGGGAGCGGATCTGGTCGACCCATGCCACGCCGTTGAGCAGGTCCTGCTCGAGCGGGACGGTGACCAGCTGCTCCACCTCCTCGGCCGAGAGGCCGAGCGCCTCGGTCTGGATGTCCACGAGCGGCGGCGTGAACTCCGGGAGCACGTCCATCGGCGCGTTGCGGAGCTGCATGATGCCCAGCAGCAGCAGCGCGGCGGCGACCGGGATCACCAGGAATCGGAACTTCAGACTCGACCCAACCATCCAGCGCATTGACCAACCCCCTCCGGAAAGGCGACGGGCATGGGGCCCGCCACCCGCTGCGGCGAGTGGGCTTTCTCAGGGCGTTGGGGCTACGTGACAGCGGCGGGCAGCACCGGTGCCGGCGCCGGGTCAGGTAGCGGGGTCGCACCAAAGCGACGAGACCGGGAGTGACACCCATATCTCCCCCGAGTCCCCCGAGGTGCCTCTCCCAGGCAAGCTACTGCTCAAGCCATGATCCGGTCATGCTGTAGAACGAGTCAATTATGCAAATGCGGTACCTTCCGTACTGCGAGCCGGCTGGTCTGAAAGGATCAGTCACGCCGACCTATCTCAAGTACGCATCGGTCGAGCCGGCGCCGGCCTTGAGCCGCCTCCGGTCTTGAGCCAGCATCGGGCCGAGCCCTCCGTCCGCCCCGCCACCGCCATTGCCATTGTGAGAACGCGCTCGTGAGCTCTCCCCTCCCCGGCCTGCGGATCGAGTATCCGCAGGCGCTGCCGATCAGCCAGAAGAAGGACGAGATCCTGGCCGCGATCCGCGACCATCAGGTCGTGATCGTCGCCGGTGAGACCGGCTCCGGGAAGACCACCCAGTTGCCGAAGATCTGCCTGGAGCTGGGACGCGGCATGCAGGGCCGTATCGGGCACACCCAGCCGCGCCGGCTGGCGGCGCGCACGGTGGCCGCGCGCGTGGCCGAGGAGCTGGGCACGCCGCTGGGCGGCGCGGTCGGCTTCAAGGTGCGCTTCAACCAGCGGGCCGGCGACGGCACGCTGGTGAAGCTGATGACCGACGGCATCCTGCTGGCGGAGATCCAGCACGACCGTCTGCTGCGCCAGTACGACACGCTGATCGTCGACGAGGCCCACGAGCGCAGCCTCAACATCGACTTCATCTTCGGCTATCTGAAGCGGCTCCTGCCGCGGCGGCCCGACCTGAAAGTGATCGTCACGTCGGCGACCATCGACCCGGAGCGCTTCTCCCGCCACTTCGCAGACGCGCCGGTGATCGAGGTCTCCGGCCGCATGTACCCGGTGGAGGTCCGCTACCGGCCGGTCGGCGAGGCGGAGGAGGACCGCGACCAGGTGCAGGCGATCTGCGACGCGGTGGACGAGCTGAGCGCCGCGGGGCCCGGCGACGTCCTGGTCTTCCTGAGCGGCGAGCGCGAGATCCGCGACACCGCGGACGCGCTCTCCAGGCACGGTCCGCGGCACACCGAGATCCTGCCGCTGTACGCGCGGCTGTCAGCGGCCGAGCAACAGCGCGCGTTCCAGCCGCACACCGGGCGCCGTGTGGTGCTTGCGACCAACGTCGCGGAGACCTCGTTGACGGTCCCGGGCATCAGGTACGTGATCGACCCCGGGACCGCGCGCATCTCCCGCTACAGCTACCGGACCAAGGTGCAGCGCCTGCCGATCGAACCCGTCTCGCGGGCATCCGCCGACCAGCGCAAGGGGCGCTGCGGGCGCACGTCCGCGGGGATCTGCATCCGCCTGTACACCGAGCAGGACTTCCTGTCGCGCCCGGAGTTCACCGACCCGGAGATCCTGCGCACCAACCTCGCCTCCGTCATCCTGCAGATGACCGCGCTCGGGCTGGGCGACGTCGCCGCCTTCCCCTTCATCGACCCGCCGGACCAGCGCAACGTCAAGGACGGCGTGCGCCTGCTCCAGGAGCTGGGCGCCTTCGACCCGGCCGCCGGCCAGGCGCGCAAACGCCTGACGCCGCTGGGCCGCAAGCTGGCGCAGCTACCGGTGGACCCTCGGCTGGGACGTATGGTGCTGGAGGCCGACCGTAACGGCTGTGTCCGCGAGGTCATGGCGATCGCCGCAGCGCTGTCGATCCAGGACCCGCGCGAGCGACCCGCGGACCGGCAGCAGGCCGCCGCCGAGAAGCACAGCCGCTTCGCCGACAAGGACTCGGACTTCCTCGCCTATCTGAACCTCTGGCAGTACCTGCGGGAGCTGCAGGAAGAGGTCTCGTCCAACCAGTTCCGCAAGCGCTGCCGGGCGGAGTTCCTCAACTACCTGCGGGTCCGCGAGTGGCAGGACGTCTACAGCCAGCTGCGGCAGGTCGTCAGGAGCCTCGGGATCCCGCTGAGCAGCGCGCCGGAGGACAGCAGGGGAATCCACATGTCACTGCTGGCCGGCCTGCTCTCCCACGTCGGCCTCAAGGACAGCGAGCGGCAGGAGTACCAGGGGGCGCGTAACGCCCGCTTCTCCATCTTCGCCAGCTCCACGCTGTCCAGGCACCCCCCGCAGTGGGTGATGGCGGCCGAGCTGGTGGAGACCTCACGCCTGTGGGGGCACGTCGTGGCGCGCATCGAGCCGGAGTGGCTCGAGACGCTCGCCCCGCACCTGATCAGGCGGACCTGGAGCGAGCCGCACTGGGACAGGACCCGGGGCGCGGTGATGGCCTACGAGCGGGTGACCCTGTACGGGCTGTCGATCGTGGCCTCCCGCAAGGTGGGCTACGGCCGCATCGATCCCCGGCTGTCGCGCGAGCTGTTCATCCGCCACGCCCTGGTCGAGGGCGACTGGCAGACGCACCACGAGTTCTTCCACCGCAACCTCGAGCTGCTGGAGGAGGTCGAGGAGCTGGAGCGCCGCGCGCGCCGGCGCGACATCGTGGTGGACGACCAGACGCTGTTCGACTTCTACGACCAGCGGGTCGGCGAGCAGGTCGTCTCCGCCCGCCATTTCGACAGCTGGTGGAAGAAGGTCCGCGCCACCCAGCCGGACCTGCTCAGCTTCCCCAGGTCGATGCTGGTCAGGCAGGGAGCGCATGGGGTCGACCAGATCGACTATCCGGACCACTGGCAGCAGGGCGACCTGAAGCTGCGGCTCTCGTACCAGTTCCAGCCGGGCACGCAGGCCGACGGCGTGACCGTGCACATCCCGGTGGCGGTGCTGAACCAGGTGACCGGCGACGGCTTCGACTGGCAGGTCCCCGGCCTGCGGGAGGAGCTGGTGACCGCGCTGGTCAAGGCGCTTCCCAAGCCGCTGCGCCGCAACTTCGCCCCGGCCTCCAGCTACGCGACATCGGTCCTGGAGCGGATGGAGCCGCAGGCCGGGCCACTGCTGGAGGCGCTGGGGCGTGAGCTTGAGCGCATGAGCGGCGTGGCGGTCCCGCCCGAGAGCTGGCAGATGGACCGGGTGCCGGGCCACCTGAAGATCACCTTCCGGGCCGAGGACGACGAGCACCGGGAGCTGGCCGAGGACAAGGACCTCGGGCGGCTGAAGCTGCGGCTGAAAGGGAAGATGCGGGCGGCGATCTCGGCGGCGGTGGACGGCATCGAGCAGCAGGGGCTGCGGAGCTGGAGCTTTGGCACGCTGCCGCGGACCGCCGAGCACAGGCGGGGCGGCCGCGTGGTGAAGGCGTACCCGGCGCTGCTGGACCAGGGGGGCAGCGTCGCCATCGGCATGCTCGAGACCGAGGCGGAGCAGCAGCGCGCCATGTGGCAGGGCACCCGCCGCCTGCTGCGGCTGAGCGTCCCCTCGCCGCTCAAGCTCGTCCTGGCACGCCTCGGCGGGAAGGCCAAGCTGACCCTCAGCCAGTATCCGCACGGCAGCGCCGCGGAGCTGTTTGACGACTGCATCGCCTGCGCCGTCGACGCGCTCATCGCCGAGTGCGGCGGCCCGGCCTGGGACGAGGAGGCCTTCCGCAAGCTGCACGACAAGGTCCGTGCCGAGCTGCCCGGCACCACGCTCGACGTCGTCACCAAGGTGGAGCCCATCCTGGCGGTCGCTCACGACCTCGAGGAACGCCTGGAGCGAACCGCCAGCCCCGCGCTGGCGCCAGTCCTGGCGCCGGCGCTGGCGGATGTCAGGGCGCAGCTCTCCGGACTGGTCCACCCCGGCTTCGTCACCGCCACGGGATGGCGGCGCCTGCCGGACGTGCTGCGCTATCTGCGTGCCATCCACAATCGTCTCGACAAGCTGCCCCACGATCCCCAGCGCGACCGCGAGCGGATGCTGACCATCGAGCAGGCGCAGCGGTCCTACCGGCAGCTGCTGGACAGGCTGCCGCCCGGCACCCGGCCCGGGGAGGCGCTGCTGGAGATCCGCTGGATGATCGAGGAGCTGCGGGTCAGCTACTTCGCGCAAGCGCTGCCGCCGGCGCTCAAGCCCTTCGCCGCGGTGCCGCCGCTGATCTCCGACATCGACCTGTCGGTGGACGATCGCTGGCTGTATGTGTCCTGCTGGGGCACCGGCGAGCTCAAGCAGTACGACGTCAGCGACCCCTTCAGGCCGCGCGAGACCGGCTCGGTCAGGCTCGGCGGCATCGTCGGCGCCTGGGTGGCCAAGCTGGACGCCGATCTGGAGGGTGGTGGGCTGGCCGCCGATGCGCGGTTCTTCCCCCACGACGGCGACTTCCGCGGCCTGCGGGTGCACCAGACCCGGCTGCAGGGTGGCGACGCCTCCAGCGACTCCTACTGCTTTACGAGCTGACCGCTTACCGCGGCGACGGCTACCGCGAGATCCGCACTCGAGGGCGGCGCTCAAGCTCCGCCGCTCTCGGGTGAGCCATCGGCTCGAGCTCTTCCGCCGGGTCGATCCTGCGCAGCTCGCCACGCAGCGGTCCACCCGGCGGATCAGCCTGGACCAGCTCAGGCGCGCAGACGTGGTCCCCGGTCCAGGGGGCGTTGCAGTCGCCGCAGATGTGCCGGCGCGGCCGGTGCTTGACCGTTCGTGGCCCCTCGAACAACCAGTTGGGCAGGAACGGCAGCAGGAACATGGCAGCCAGAGCTGCCAGGCCGAGCCACGGAGTTGGAGCGTGCGACATCAGGTCCTCCTGTTGACAACCCACGCCCTGCCACTACCGCGCAAGGCACCCGTCCCTGACTGACCGGCGACGGCGGTTGTCAACCATCCAGCAATGCCTGGGGAGCGGGTTCAGCACATGCGCCTCCCCGTCAGGCTTGGACAGCTTGCGAATCGAGGCGGCGGACGACAGCCTGTGAGCAGTGATGGCGAAAGACGACACGCTCAAGACCTACCGCGCCAAGCGGGACCTCCCTCGCTCACGCGAGCCGAAGGGTGGGCACCGGAGGAGCCGCAAGCGGCCAATATTCGTGATCCAGAAACATGCCGCATCAAGCTTGCACTATGACCTCCGGCTCGAGGCGGGCGGGGTGCTCAGGTCGTGGGCGGTCCCGAAGGGTCCGTCGACCGACCCGGGCGAGAAGCGGCTGGCCATGCCGGTCGAGGACCACCCGCTCGATTACGCCGGCTTCGAGGGCGTGATCCCAGAGGGCCAGTACGGCGCCGGCACCGTGATCGTGTGGGACACCGGCAGCTACTGGACGCTCGGCGACGAGCCGATCGAGCGGGCGCTGGAGCGTGGCCATGCCGCTGTCTGGCTGGAGGGACGCAAGCTCCACGGGGGCTACGCCCTGACCCGGATCGGCAAGGGCAAGCGCGAGCGCTGGCTGCTGGTGAAGATGGACGACGAGGGCGCGGATCGCCGCGGCAACCCAGTCTCGAGCCAGCCCGAGTCGGCACTGAGCGGCCGCACCATCGAGGAGCTGACGGAGCAGGCGTGAGGCGCGGCGCTGCCTAGAGCGGGATGAATCCACAGGTCGCGCAACGAGCCACCAACGCCGTGTATTCTGAACGCGGGTCCTGGATAGAGTCACTGCGATTGCGGGAAGGAGGCGCCATGACCGAGCCTGCACCCCAGCCGGCTAGCGCCAGCCGCAAACGCCGCGGCCATGGTCAGCCGACGCTCCCGGAGCGCATCACCGCCCCCCTCACCCCTGAGCAACTCCGCGCGCTCGGCAGCGATGACCCGTGGGGCAGTGACGAGGAGTTCGAGGCATTTCTCGCTGACCTCGCCGACACCCGTAGCCGGGACTGACCGAAGCCCGGATGGCCCAGCCACGCGTGGTGCTGGACACCGACATCGCCAGCCGTCTGTTTCGAGGCCAAGACCTCGAAGCTGACGAGCGGCAGGCGCTCACGACCCACATCCCGGTCCTCACCTTCGTGACAATCGCCGAGTGGGCCAAGTGGGCGCACAAGCGCAACTGGGGCACCGCGCAGCGGGATCGCATCCGGAGCTTCGCCGGTCGGTTCGCCCTGCTCCACTGCTTGGTCCCGGTGATGTACGAGTGGGGGCGGCTGCGTGCGATGGCGGAGGTGGACGGGCATCCAGTGCCGGCCAACGACTGCTGGATCGCGGCTTGCTGCACGCACAACCAGCTCCCGATGCTCACCCGGAACCGCAAGGACTTCGACCCGCTCGCTGCGCACGGCCTGACGCTGTTGTGATCATCGAGATGCATGACACGCCGGCGCGGTTTCCGCGGCGCTCACCAGGGGCGGGTAGGCTTCCATCCCAGAGGAATGGAAGGTCGTTCAGGATCATTCGCCTGGTCAGGGGAAGCCCAGATCATCTCTTGGTTGAGCAGGTATCCGCCGAGGCACCTTGACCGCCACGACGACTGTGGATCTGCGACCTGCGTTTCAGTGGTGTGAACCAGGAGTGGCATGCCGGACGCGCCCCTCGGGGTCGTCGTAGTACGGGTCAACCACTCGCGGACGCTCAGCCCGGACGCCCTCATAGACCCTGCGTAGGCGCTCGCTGCGGATGTAGTGGCGTCCTCGCGTCTGTCCCTGTGCGATCAGGAGACCAGCGTCAACCATCCTGCGCAGATCACGGCCGGCGGTGCCTGGCTCTACGTCAGCGTCAGCTTCGTATTTGCTTCGCCGAACACGAAACCCAACTGCGGCGTCGTACAAGGCTGGCACGGTCCGTTCTGGCAAGGCTTCGCGGTCGGCGAGCGCTTCGAGTTCCCCCCATAGCCTCCGGGTCTCCTTGACACGGCGCAGCACTGTCTGCGCCTGAATGCTGTGGGCCCGGAGGTTGAAGCTGACCCAGGGACTCGCGTCATTCCCTGGCTTCCAGCTCCCGCCACCGACTTGGGCCAGCACGGCGTAGTACTCCTGGGTGTTACGTCTGTTGCCGAGGTACTCCTCGATGCTGCTGAACTCGGGGGCAAGGATGCCGTAGCGGGCCAGCACGAGGGTCTGTAGCGCGCGGGCCATGCGCCCGTTGCCATCCTTGAACGGGTGGATCATCACCAGGTTCAGGTGAGCCATCGCGGCGCGTACAAACATCGGCTCATTGTGATCAGCCTTGAGCCAGTCGATGAGTTCGCCGACCAGACCGGGCACGAGCTCCGCGTTCGGGCCCTCGTAGACATTTTCCCCCGTGTCGTCGTCATGTACGTAGATCGGCCCTGGGCGGAAATGGCCTGGCAGCGTGGTGAGATCATGACTGAGCATCATGTAGTGCAGGCTGCTCAGCAGCGTCGCGTTGTACTCGAAGTGGGGCGCACTCGAGAGCTGCTGGACGTAGCTCATGGCGTTGCGGTAGCCGACGATCTCGGCCCAGGTGCTCCGGTCGACGTCGAGTGGTTCCTCCTCGTCAACGGCCGCGAGCGCATTGTCAAGGGAGACTTCGTAGCCCTCGATGGTGTTGGAGCCGCGGATGGCTCGCGCTTGCAGGTTACGACGTAGGTTGCCCGTCCAGCGCCTGGGTTGGCGCAGTGCGGACCGCAGGCTGCGCCGATAGTTGCCGAGTTCTTGGAGGACAGCCTTGTCGCGGTCGCTCAGGGCTGGAGTCTGGAACAGCATGCCGGCAGTGTGCAGATGAAGAGATTATCTCGTCAAGTGTCGAGATGATCTCTTCATCTCTTCTGTGGTTCGCACAGGGCCCGACTGGCCCGCGGCCCAGCCCGACGACCGTCCCGCCCAGAGTCCTGCTTGACACCCGCCGTGCGCCCCGGCAGCCTGGTGGCATGATCGTCGTGTATCTCACACGCAACCGCGCGCTGGACTACCAGCGCGTCATCTCCTGCGCGTGTAGCAGAACCCGGCGGTCGTCGCGCGGGCTCTAGGCTCGCTTCCCGTTCTCCAGCACTCTTCGACCGCCGGGTCCTGGGCGTGTCCTGCCCGCGTGCTCCCAGGCATCGAGGAGATCGAAGCATGCGAGAGGCCTGACCGAATGAAGTCCCTCAGGAAAGACCAGACGCTCAACCAGATCGAGCGCTGGAAGCTCGAGCGCCACCCGCTGGACGTGCGCGAGGCGGTCCTCGAGCGCTACGCGACCGAGGGGCCGGACGCCATCGGCGAGGTCCCCGGTGAACTCGAGCGGCTCAAGTGGGTGGGGCTGTACCCGCAGCGGCAGGGCGGCGACGCCTTCATGATGCGCATCAAGATCCCCGGCGGGCAGCTACGCGCCGAGCAGGCCAGCGTCATCGGCGAGGTGGCCGAGGAGTTCGCCCGGGGACCCGCGCCGAACCCGGTGTTCGGCCAGGGCTTCCTCGACCTCACCACGCGCCAGGACATCCAGCTGCACTGGCTCCGGATCGGCAGCGTCCCCGAGATCTGGCGCCGCCTGGAGGCGGTGGGGATCACCACCGTCCAGGCATGCGGCGACTCCGCCCGCAACGTGCTGTGCTGCCCGGTCGCCGGCCTGGACGCCGACGAGGTGGTTGACGCCTTTCCGGTGGCGCAGGCGATCTCCGACTACTTCACCGGCAACCGCGAGTACGCCAACCTGCCGCGCAAGTTCAAGATGAGCGTGAGTGGTTGCCGCGAGGACTGTGCCAAGGCCGAGATCAACGACATCGGGCTGCAACCGGCACGGCTCGCCGACGGCACCCTCGGATTCAACGTCCTGGTCGGCGGCGGCCTCTCCGACGGTCCGCGGATAGCCTCGGACATCGACGTGTTCGTCCGTGCCGACCAGGCGGTGGAGCTGACCAGAGCGGTCGCCCAGCTCTTCGGCGAGCTCGGCGACCGCGAGAACCGCTGGACCTCCCGGATGCGCTACCTGGTCCAGGAGCTGGGACCGGAAGGCTTCCGCGAGGAGCTGGAGCGCCGCGCCGCATTCCCGCTCACCCCCGCCGGCGAGGCCCTCACGCGCCGTTACCGCGGCGACCACGTCGGCGTCCACCGCCAGCGCCAGCCCGGGCGCAACTATGTCGGGCTGAGCGTCACCGTCGGACGCATGCCCGGCAGCGACCTGGTCGAGACGGCGCGGCTGGCCACGGTGTACGGCTCGGGCGAGCTACGGCTCGCCACCGACCAGAACCTCGTGGTCGTGGGGGTCCCCGACGACCGGCTCGACGACCTGCTCGCCGAGCCGCTGCTGGCCAGGCACTCGCCCTCCCCGGGCCCGTTCGAGCGGGGAGCCGTCGCCTGCACCGGGAGCGAGTTCTGCCGCTTCGCGATCGTTGAGACCAAGGCTCGAGCGGCCAACCTGGCCCGCTGGCTGGACCGGCACGTCGACCTCGGCGGCGAGGAGATCGTCCGGATGCACTTCTCCGGCTGCTCGGCCTCCTGCGCCCAGCCGCAGATCGCCGACATCGGCTTCCGCGGGGAGATCGCCCACCGGGGAGACGAGGTGGTGGAGGCGGTGGACATCGGGCTCGGCGGCAGCCTCGGCACGGACGCGGCCTTCATCGACTGGGTCGAGGGCGCCGCACCCCTCGAGGGGATGCCGGAGACGCTGGCGCGGCTGCTCGCCCGCTACCGCACCGAGCGCGGCGACGACGAACGCTTTCACCAGTGGTGCCGGCGCATGGGCAACGACGAGCTGCGCGCGACGGTCCGGGACGGCATCCCGCAGGAGGCAGGCTGATGGCCGGGTTCAAGATCAGGGAGGAGATGAACGGCATCTCCGAGGCGCCAGGCAAGGTGTGGTTCTGGGACCTCGAGGACGCCGTCATCGACGCCGACCGCTGCATCCAGTGCGGCACCTGCGTGGCCGTCTGCCCCAGCGACTCGATCGGCATCGGTGAGGACGACCTGCCGGCACTGGTCAAGATGTGCACCGGGTGCTCGCTGTGCTGGGACTTCTGCCCCAGAGGCGGGCTGCGCCACGAGGCGACCTGGAAGCTCACCGGCAACCCGGGCGACGGGCTGGCCGCGGTGACGGAGCGCTACAGCGCCCGGACGCGGTCGTCGATCCCCGGCGTGCAGGACGGCGGGGTGGTCAGCGCGATCCTGATCGCGATGCTGGAGGCCGGCGCGCTGGACGGCGCGCTGCTGGCGCGCCCGAGCGCCACCGAGCCATGGAAGGGCGAGGCCTTCCTGGCCCGCACTCCCGCCGAGGTGGTGGAGTGCGCCGGCAGCTTCTACAACCAGACCATGGCGCTGGGCCACCTCGACCTGAAGGGCCTGGACCTGCCGCCCGATCCCCGCATCGCGGTGGTCGGGACCCCCTGCGAGATCGAGGGGATCAGGGCCATGCAGGCCCGACCCTGGTACTGGGGATCCGCCAGGGTGGAAACGGTGGTGCTGACCATCGCCCTGCTGTGCACCAAGAGCTTCAACTACGAGAAGCTGATGGTGACCGAGATCGAGCGCAAGCGCGGGATCCCCCTGGACGGCATCGGCCGGGTCGACGTGATCCACGGCAAGCTGATCGTCCAGGACCACCAGGGCGAGACGCTTCTGGAGGAGCCCATCCGCGACTTCCACGGCGCCGCGCTCAAGGGTTGCGACGAGTGCGCCGACTTCCTCGGCAACGCCGCCGACCTCTCGGTGGGCAGCGTGGGCAGTGCGGAGGGCTGGTCCAGCGTGCTGGTCCGGACCGCCAGCGGCCGAGCGGCCCTGCAGCGCGCCGAGCCGCGGCTGGAGCTGCGGGAGCTGGAGCGGCCGGAGGGGCTCGAGAAGCTCGAGGCGCTCGACAAGCGCATCGCCTTCAAGCACCTCGCGCGCAAGTTCGATCCCGAGGCACCGCTGTTCGTGGACTATGAGGAGCATCTCGAGGCCTACAGCGGCAGCGACCGCGCCCCGGTGGAGAGCAGCCGGTGACGGCGACCATGGCCAACCGTGGCCTGGAGCTGCCCCTGCCGGCGGAGCCGGTCGCGCTCCGGGCGCGGACGCGGGCGTTGGCGGAACGCGCCCCCGCGGAGGGCGCGGCCCTGATCGACGGCGGGGAGTGGATCGCCGACACCCTCTGGAGCTGCTGGGGAGCAGCGCTCGAGGAGGCGGGGATGCGGCGGGCGCAGCTCGTCCAGATCGCCATCGACTACCGCATGGAGCTGTGGCTGTGGGTGATGCGCGAGCGGACCTGGGCGCAGTGCGTGAGCGGCCTGCGCGGCCGCGTCCTGCGCCGCGTCACCCGCTGACCGCGGACCTCGGGGCCCCGGTCTCCTCGGCCTCCTCGGCCTCCGGCAGGCGGATGACCTGGCCACTGGCCATGACCAGGCCGTTGTGGCAGCGGGCCTCGACCGTGCCGCCAGCGAACTGCTCGTCGTACAAGCGACGGTAGAGGCCGTCGCGCTGGACGAGCTCGGCGTGGCTGCCCTGCTCGACCACCCTGCCGTGGTCCAGCACGAAGATGACGTCGGCGGCCATGATGGTGGAGAGCCGGTGGGCGATGGCGATGGTGGTGCGCCCGCGCATCAGCGGGCGCAGGGCCGCCTGCACGATGCGCTCGCTGGCGGTGTCCAGGGCGCTGGTCGCCTCGTCCAGGATGAGCACGCGCGGGTCCTTCAGGATCACCCTGGCGATGGCCAGGCGTTGCTTCTCACCCCCGGAAAGGCGATAGCCGCGCTCCCCCACCACGGTGTCGTAGCCGTCCTCCAGCTCCATGATCCGGTCGTGGATGTAGGCCGCCCGCGCCGCCGCGACGAGCTCCTCACCGGTGGCGTCGGGTCGGGCGTAGGCGAGGTTCTGGCGGACCGTCGCGTGGAACAGGTAGCTCTCCTGGGTCACCATGCCGATCGCGTCGGCCAGGCTCGCGAGCGTGAGCTCGCGCACGTCGGAGCCGTCGAGCTGGACCGCGCCCCGGGTGGTGTCGTACAGGCGCGGGATGAGGTACGAGATGGTGGTCTTGCCGGCCCCGCTCGGCCCAACGATCGCCGCGAGCATGCCCGGCTCGACCCGCAGGTCGACGTCACGCAGCGCCCAGCGGTGCCCGCCGTTTGGCGCCGCGTCGGGTGCCCCCTCGGGCGTGGCCACGGGCCCCGCCCCATCCCCGGCGGCCGACGGCGCGCCCTCGTAGGCGAACCAGACGTGGTCGAGCCTGACCTCGCCGTGCACCTGGGTCGCGGGCAGCGCCCGGGCGCCGGGAGCGTCGACGATGTCGGGATGAAGGTCCAGGTAGGTGAGGATGCGCGAGAACAGCGCCAGCGAGCTGGCCACCTCGGTCGAGATCTGCAGCGTCTGGCCGATCGGCATGAACAGCCGTGCCTGCAGGGTGGTGAAGGCGACCAGGGTCCCCGGGCTGAGCTGCCCGCCCCGCGAATAGGTCAGCCCGGCGACCAGGTAGACCAGCGCGGGCGTGATCGAGAAGAAGGTGGAGACGGTGGCGAAGAACGACCGGCCGATCATCTGCTGGCGCCCGAAGACCTTGGCCAGCAGCATCCCGGAGACCGACAGCGTCTCCTCGGTGATGGCGCTCATCTCGGTCAGCGCTTCCTGGGTCTGGCCGGTCACCCGGCGGCGCGCCTGCCCGACCCGCCTGGTCAGGTAGACGAACAGCGGCATCAGGAACAGTGAGAGAAGGGTGAGCTGCCAGCTCAGCACCAGCATGGCCACCAGCGTGGAGATCAGGATCACCATGTTCGACAGCGCGCTCGAGGCCGTGTCGGTGATGACCGTCTGCAGGCCGCCGACGTCGTTGGCGAGCCGGGACTGGATCTCGCCGGTACGGGTGGCGGTGAAGAACCGCAGGGGCATGCTCTGGAGGTGCTCGTACAGCGCGGCGCGGAGGTTGCGCATCACGCTCTGGCCGACCGAGTTCGTCAGGTAGGTCTGGTACACACCGACCAGGCTGGACACGATCGGGATGGCGATCATCGCGGCGACCAGCGCGACCAGCAGCCCGAGCCTGGGCTGGGGGGGCGGGCCGAACAGCGCCTTGTCGAAGGTCGCTCTGATCAGCAGGGGGTTGGCCACTCCCAGCCCGGCGGTCACCAGGATCGCCAAGGTGACGACCGCGACCTGCCGGCGGTAGGGCACGAACAGGCGCACCGCCCAGCGCAGCAGGCGCCGGTCGCTCATCGCCGCCCGCAGGCTGCGCTCCGGCTCCTCGCCCCCACCACGCATCCCACTGCCGCCGTACCAGCCGCGCATCGCCATGCCCGCTCCTCAGCACGCTCCTCGTCACCGGGTCCCACTGTAGCCACGGCTCAATCCTTTCGGCTGCCCTCCTCCCACCGCACGCACGCGAGGAAGGTACGGACTCCGCCGGCGGCTCGCGCTCAGGCGGGATAGACCGTCACCTCCGTGGCCTTGGCCGCGGCCCAGACCTGGCCGCCACCCGCCAGGCGCAGCTCGCTTGCCGCCGCCGGGGTGACCTCGGCGACCAGCGGCACCACGCCGGCCAGGCGCACCCGCACCCGGTCGCCGACCAGGTCGAGCGCCTCGGGCAGCTCGACCCGGGTGCCGGTGGCGCGCCCGCGCAGCAGGTTCAGCCCGACCAGCTCGGCCACGTAGCGCGAGCGCGGCCGTGCGCTGATCTCGGCCGGCGCGCCCGCCTGGCTGACCCGGCCACCCTCCAGCACGACCAGCCGGTCGGCCAGGGTCATCGCCTCCACCGGGTCGTGCGTGACCAGCACCCTGGTCCCCTGGTAGGCGGCCAGATGGCGGCGCAGGTCGCGGCGCAGCTCGACGCGGGCGTAGGCGTCCAGCGCGGCGAGGGGCTCGTCCAGCAGCAGCAGCCGCGGGCTGGTCGCCAGCGCGCGCGCCAGCGCGACCCGCTGCGCCTGCCCCCCTGACAGCGCGCGCGGCCGGGCGCCCGCGTAGCCCTCCATGCCCATGCGGGCGAGCCATTCCGCGGCCTGCCCGCGCGCGGCGGGGCGCCGGACCCCGCGGGCGCGCAGCCCGAAGGCGACGTTGTCGAGCACCGACAGATGCGGGAACAGCAGGTAGTCCTGGAACACCATGCCGATCGGGCGACCCTCGGCGGCGACCCGCACGCCGGCCAGCGGGTCCTCGAGGACCTGCCCGTCCAGCACGACACGACCACCCTGCATCGGGATCAGCCCCGCCAGGACCCGCAGCAGGGTGGTCTTCCCGGCCCCGTTGGGCCCGAGCAGCACCAGCAGCTCGTCGGTGGCCACTTCCAGCTCGGCATCCAGCTCCAGCGGGCCGAGCGTCACCCTAACCGCCGCCTCGAGGCTCATCGGGCGCGGCTCATGCCGTGGGGAACCAGCGGTCCCGCAGGATGACCAGGACCGCCAGCGAGACCGCCAGCAGGATCAGGCTGAGCGCGATCGCCGCATCGGTGTCGGTCTCCAGCGCCAGGTAGACCGCCAGCGGCATGGTCTGGGTGGAGCCAGGCAAGTTGCCGGCGAAGGTGATCGTGGCGCCGAACTCGCCCAGCGCCCGCGCCCAGCACAGCGCCACGCCCGCGCCGAGCGACGGCGCGATCAGCGGCAGCGTGACGCGCCGGAACACCAGCCAGCGGCCGGCGCCGAGGGTGGCGGCGGCGTCCTCGAAGCGGCGGTCCATCGAGCGCAGGCCCGCCTCGACCGTGACCACCAGGAAGGGCAGCG
>WNFZ01002872.1_pt1 | contig 22738 bp, 31 predicted proteins | sample 5400081 | NCBI WGS metagenome assembly WNFZ01 (sample SAMN13153365, study PRJNA577476) | soil metagenome | isolation source: 80 cm soil or saprolite under grassland replicate 1 | place: USA:California | collected 2016-06-15
GCGAGCGGCGTGTGCCTGTTCGAGTCGCGGCGGAGGCGCGCGTAGCGGGGGCACGGCGTTTCAGCACCGCCGCGATCTCCTCGATTTCCGACGCGGCGCTCTTGCCGAACGGCACGCCGCTCCTGTCGTACCAGTAGCGCGCGTTGTCGAGGTCGCCCTCGATCCGGTGCAGCAGGCCGTGGATGCGGAAGGCGAGCTTGTCGCGCATGCCCATGACGATCGCGTGGGCCTTGTCCCATTCGTTCTTGCGCAGATGGGAAAGGGTCTTGCGATGCTTGTCGGCCGACCGGGTCATGAAGGCGGTCGAAGAGTCGCGGAGAGTCGCGGTCGTCATCGCAGCGGCTCGCCGTTGCAGAAAACCTCGACCCGATCCCCGAATTCATGGCGCAGCGCGCCGAGCAGGCGGGTTTCCGTGTTCCGTACGCTCGGCGGTTTGCCGCTGCCCAACGCGCCGAGAGCGAACGCGACCTCGCCTGTTTTTTCGTCGATTTGCGCCCAAGCTCCCGCCTCGGCGCGATCCAGCGCGTCGGTGACGACCCTGAGAATTTGCGCGGAGCTCAGCTGCGGGTCCCTGGAGGCCACGCGATAGTCGAAGCCGACGACGTTCCCGCAGGCGGCGAGGAGAAGGCAGATGACGGCGATAAGTCTGGCGTACGAAATCATGAGCCGCCTCGCCTGTTCTCCTTCCGCACGACCAGTTTCAGCCCCGACCAGATGTCATCGACGGCGCAAACCTTGATGTCGACGAGACCCATCGGCAATGCCACTTCTCTTATCGTGTCTTCCGTGATGTCGGTGGGTACTTTAGACGATTTTTTCGGCCAGGACACCCAGATCGATCTATCCTGTTTAAGCTTGCTCAGAGTATCCCGGAGCGCGGCTGTCAGGTGCGCTCTTTCGGTGGAGAAAATGTGAACGATGTCGGTGTCGCCGTCGATTTTCGGCACCAACCGTGCTCCCTCGGGGAAGGGGGCTACGAGCTCCAAATAGTTTTTCGGCGCGCCCGAGAGAAAGAGCTTGCTGCCCTCCTTGATTCCGAGCTTCCGCGCGAGCGGAGTACCTGAGTATCCGGCCATGATCGGGTTGTCAGGCAGCAACTGCAAACACTCCCAGATTGCCTCCCGCAAAAAAACGCTTTGTCATCGCGTTTCGTTCGCGAGTGCCGAGCCATCCCTCCAGGCCGCCACTACTCATGAATTCTTGGTAATTCTTGTAATGTGCCGGATTGACGCGACCGAGCCGTTTTTCGTCCTTCTCGATAAACCGGCCGACGAGCCGGCTATGCCATTTCGAATCCGTAGGAACGGTGAAATCGAGGGCGATCAACAGACCCCCGAGCCTAACAGCGCGGCGCATAGCCTCCCATACGGACTCGCGCAGAGGAGGGTCCATCTCGTGCAACGCAAGACTTACTATCGCGGCGTCGAATGCGGCAGCGAACGGCATTTGAGATGCTTCGCAGAGCACGAAATGGGCGCCGCGATGTTTCGTCTTCGCACGATCGAGCATTGTCGGAGAGGAATCCACGCCGGTGACTTCAAAACCCGCCCGCGAAAGGCGACAACCCAAGCAGCCGGAGCCGCAGCAAACATCAAGAACGGTGCGTGCGCCGCCGTTCTTCAACATTTGCAAGATGGCGGTTCTGGCACGATAGAGGAAAAGCCCTTGCACCTGCTCTGCGATGGGCAGAACTTTCCCCAAGGGCTCGTAGAAATCTGGTTGACTGTTCCTGTTGGTTGTTTCGGCGCTATAACTCATTCCTTAGACCCTATGTCGGCTAAACGATTGTTGAGAGCCTGGCTAGGCGATGCTCGGAAACCTTGGCGCAAACGCCTCGTGTTGAACACCGATGGCGTTAACCATGAATGACACCGCGTGATACAGACCCGCCAGCATGATCAATTCTATCAATTGGTCCACAGAAAACTGCGCGGACATCTCTTCCCATAACGCGTCATCTACTCGATTTGTGTCGTGAAGCTGATCGGCTAGGCGAATAACCAACCGGTCCTCGAGGCTCCAGCACGTATTGTCCGCGCTGCCGCGCACGGTGGAGTGGATTTGTGCAGGAGTCCATTGCGCCTTGGCGCCGAAGCTTGCGACGTGGACACCCCACTCGTATTCGGCGCCGCAGCGCGCGCAGGTGCGCAAGATCATCAGCTCGCGGCTGCGCAGCGAGATGCTGCCTCTGTCCAGCAGGCTGCCGGCTATCATGCGTTGCAGGACGCGCGGATTGCGCGCCACTGTTCGAAACAGGAGCAGCGGCGGAGCGCCGCGCATGAGGTTGTCGAATTCTGCCTGCACGTCTGGCGGATATGGGGGATCGATGGGCGCAATGCGGGGCGCAGACATGGTGGTGTCTCGATTTGCTTCGATTTTTTTCTCTGGCGTGGTACTCCCAGCTGCTCCGGAGTCACTCAACGTCCGTGGCGAGGTGCGCGGGCAGGCAAGCGAAGCGCCGCTTGCCTAGTGTCGCATTCGACCGCCCGGTTATGCGTCTCTACAGCTTGCGTGCCTGTTCCCACATATGCTCCTTTCCCACCGAGCGTAACCACGTATCGAACTGCGAACGGTACTGCTCGAACGGCTCTGCAAGTTCTGTGCGCGGGTCTTCGCTTAGCGTGTAAGCCATTCCCTCGATGAACCACTCAGGGCCACGATGAAACCGATACATACCAAGACGTTCATTCTGGAGATGATGGATGAATTCGTGACGTATATAGTAGGGTTTCCATGCGCGTGGGCCAAATACGGTGCCTAAGGGCCCCGTGGTCTTCGCGGTAGATCGGCCAAGGCCGAAGGACTGCGCGCATGCCTCTGATTCGCAAAAGACCACATGGGGTCTTGACTCGATTCGGCCAACCTTTGCTTCAACAAACTGAATTGCTTCGTCATAAAGCTCCGCCGCGTCCCGATTGCGAGACGAAGTGTCGGTGCAAATCTCATTCGTGATGCACGAGACGCCCGCGAGCGAAGGGGCAAGCAGCCGCACCGGCTTGTAGAAAGCCCAGGCAGCAAACGGAACGCATAGCAGAGCGACCAATGCGACGCGCTTCAGGAAGGCTAGCTCAAGACGCATAAATGCTCGCCTTGAGGGCGCGCGGCCGCATGGCCGAGCGTCCGCTCTCGAGATACGGGGTTAGACGGTTCGCTTTCGACCACGCCATTCCTCCGCCAGCAACGCCCATCGCTCATGATCGCGCCATCGACCGGAGATCTTAAGATATCGCGGCGAATAACCTTCCCGTCTGAAGCCAAGTCGCCGGAACAATGCGATCGAGGCAGAATTCTTCAGCTGGATGTTGGCCTCAAGCCGGTGCAAGCGAAGCTTATCAAAAGCGTGGCGGATCACAAGCGTTAAACCCTCGCTCATGTATCCGCGGCCCGCGTGCGGTAGAAAGGCGTAGCAACCGACGTATGCGCTCTGAAACAGCCCGCGCACGATTTCGCTGAGATCAACGACCCCCGCCAGTTCTCCGGAGGAGCGTAGGACGATGAAATGGCCTTGACGTGTCGACGTGCTCAAGCGTGCAACGTATGCGCGAAATGCCCGTGGGGTGGCCGGGGGAGAAGCCCAAGGCCGCAGGAGCGTTCGACTCCGACGAACCGACTCGAGAAACTCACGTTCGCGGCTTAAAGAAGGTTTCTCCAGTTGAACCAGCATCTTGAAGCAGATTACTGCCTAAACGAATTGGGTAGCCGGCGTGCCGCCGTGGCACATGCGAGAAAGAAACCATTTGCCCGACGCGTCCGGTTGACGCCGGTCAGGCCGCATGTGCACCCGAGAGCGGCATATTCATGTACGTGCTGACCACCTTGAGTCCAAACTTTCGATAGAGGAGCTGCGCCGCCGTGTTCGAAGCGAACACGTTTAGCGCGAGCACGGTGCATCCTTCCGCGCGTGCACGATCGGCGATCGTCTCAAGCGCAGCAGTCGCATAGCCCTTGCGCCGATGCTCGGGCGACACCGTGACGTTGTTGAGGTACGCCTCGCGCGACGCTTTATCAAGACGAAGCCACGCGATTCCGACGTGCACGGCGGTGACCGTGTCCACGATCCGGAAGAAGTGGTGACCGAGCGTGTGCACGCCTTGCGGCAACTGTTCTTCGAACTGGCGTCGAACAAATCTCTCTGCCTCGACATAAGGGATATGATCCGCAAATGCGCGCTCCGCGGCGTAGGGCGGGCGAATCGTGTCGAGGAAACTGCCCAACTCGGACTCGGCAATACTCTCAAGGCGAACGGAAACGACCATCTCGAGGCGGCCTAAGGTATGACGTGAGCGGCATGCGCCCGTGTCACCGGCACTGGCAAGGCGAACGAACGTGGCCCGCCGTCGCGTGTCCACTCGACGGAATGGTCAGGTGTCAATTCTTGCACTAGTCGAGGTGCTCGATTTGTTCCGGCAGTTGAACCCAAGAGTGCTTGCGCTCTTCGTAGACGGATATGGTCGGACTTGGAAAAGTTGGTTCAGCAAATGCGCCAACCGGTACCACGACGCTGTCGTCTCTTCCTTCGATTTGGTAGTGAACGGTCGAACCGCAAAACGGGCAGAAGTGAAAAGTGATCTTACTTCCGCGGTCTCCGACTCGAACATATTCGCTCGAGACCCCGGCGATCGTTACCCCTGCTTTTCGAAAGCGGGCCTGGACACCGAACGGACTGCCTGTTCGTCTCTGACAGGCGTGGCAATGACAGACAGAAACTCTGATGGGCTCTTCGTCAGTGACGAAGGTGAGTTGACCGCAACTGCAGGATGCGTTTCGAGTAGTCATAGCGCGTGTCAGAGGTTCGTTCTGCCTTGTGTTGTTGGACGGCTGCTTCATGAGCTCTACCACTTGAGCGTCAATGGTAGGGCAGGTCGCAAATCTGCCCTGCCCTGTATGGATATTGGGTGAGCCCTCGGTAAGTCCCAAACCGACCAGATCTTCGGCCTCCGGAGCACCGGCCGAGCAAAACACGATCAGGTGGTCAAGATCGACCGACATTGCCCCCGCTTTTCAAAGAACACCAGCGATAAGTTCGCCGACAATCGTTCACTGCGCGAGGAACGGTAACCAAGCCTCTCATACAGCCGAATATTGCCCTCACTTTTGCTCCCGGTGAATAGCTCGAACTTGGCCGCCTCCGGAAACATGGATTCGATAGTTTGCATTAAACGGCTTCCGATGCCCTGGCGTTGGTGTTTGGGGTGAACCATCAACCGTCCGATCGAGCAGACGCCTTCTCGCTGAATCGCTCGAACAGAACCGACCATCAGTTTGCCACGACACGCTTTGAGAATCTTCATTTCGGCGAACTCGGCGCGCAATTCGGCGAGCGTTTGGATGAGCGGCGGGATCGACCAATCATTGTAGAGGACGGCCTCCGTGTGATATGCGAGCTTCTGCAAATCTAGAATCGCTGGCGCGTCATCGATCGTTGCCGATTTGATTTCCATGTATTGTCCGCTCGAACGATTGGCTAGAGCGCGTCTTCGTCATTTGCCTTGAATATCACGGCGCATCAGCATCTCGCCGGGCTCGACCTGGTGCTTCGCGTGCTGCTCTGGCGAAGCGAGGGAGAAACCCAGGCGCTCGAGCAAGCGCATAGAGCGGAGATTTCCGCGCTTGAGCACCGCAGACAGGCAGCGCACTTGGTAGTGCTCGACAAGCTCGGAAATCATGACTTGGACAGCTTGGCGCGCGAGGCCGCGACCCCAGTAAGCGCTGGACAACTCGTAGGCGATAGCTGCATGGCCGTCGGGGCGCACCGTTGCTTGAACATAACCGATAAGCTCGGAAGTCGGAACGCGGATGACCCAATTGAGCCACTGTTCCTGACCGTCGGCAGACAGCCTTGACTCGAGCTTCGTAAACCGCGTGCGCAACCATTCGAGAGACGGCGGCGGCTCGTTTTCGAACTCGTAGATCGCCGGGTCACCGAGGACCGCGAACATCTCTTGCGCGTGCGCGGCGGACTGAGGCTCAAGCGTGAGGCTGGCAGTCTTGATTATGTGCATACGCGCATAACGAATGAAAGGGACTTCCCTCTACTCGGGGCGGGCGTGGCCCGCGCGGCATCGAAGTGCCACTTCCATCCCAAGAAGCAAACTCTCACCGGGTAGTTGAGGAAGAATGCGTCTTGTCCGATGAGCGTTTGATGAAGATCCGGGCCCAGAACCAAGTCTCGAACGCGACGCCAGCCAGGAACGCGACGGCACCTGCGCCGGAGAGTCCCGCGATGTAGAGGGCTATGGCGACCAACAAAAGAACTGCGGTGATTGCGTGATACTTCATATCTCGCTCTCCTTTGTGAAAAGCCTCGACGTTCAAGGTAACACGCGATCGCGAGCGGCGAGGTGCACGCTGGCGATGTTACGAGATTAATTAGCATGGCGGTGAACGAAGGCACGCTCGCGGGCCTCGGCGCGGACTGAAATGTTAGTACCGTGTCGCTGGCCAAACGCGTTCGTTCCTTCGCTTGATTGACGGGCGGCGCAACCTATTCCGGCTCGCCGGGAAACTGCGCAGCACCTTCGGGAAGGATGATCCCCGGCAGCATGCGCGATGTCCAAATGTGGATGGCCGGCCGAAGATCAACCGGCTCGTCCAATGAGCCGCCCTTTACGCTGATCGTCTCCGCGGCGCCGCGCCGTTGATGCCACAAGCGGGATCCACAGTCGGGGCAGAAAGCGCATTCCAGCGTGTGCCCAGCGTCGGTTGCGCGTGACCAGAACTTCGGCGTGCCTCGCGTTAAGCGAAACGCCGCGCGCGGCACGATGACCGATATGCCGAAAGCGGAGGCCGCCTGCTTCCGACATTCTTTGCAATGGCATACATACAGTTCCAGCACGCTGCCGGAAAGCTCATAGCGGATTGAGCCGCATTGGCAACCGCCGTGCGAAATGCTGTCACTCATCCGCTTCCTCCAACCTATCTCGCCGATCCATCTTGCCCAGGCCCCTTGTTATGCGACTTCATTGAGCACATCGCCGACAAAGATGGTGCCACTAGACAAGACGTCGGCTCGGAGCCCAGCTCTATGTAAGAATTTCGCTACCACCGATGCTATGGACAGACCTGTCGATTCTAGATTTGCACCCAGGGTCGCGCACGGCTCGCACAGCTGGACGCCACGGAACCGAACCGTTCCGATAGTGAATTCTTTTCCGACAAGACGGGACAAGCGAACGCCGCGGGTGACAACGTTTCGCCGTGTGCTCAGGAGACCGATGGAGCTATTGTTCTCCAGGTTGAAGCGTTCGATCTCCTCGGCCTCGATGAACGTAATGTCTTGGCCCGGGTGCTTCTTCACGGCGCTGAAGTAGCGGTCGCCTTCGATACCCGCTCGGGCGACAACGCGGGCAGCCTGGGCCTGCTCCAGTTTTCCGCCCGCTTCACGGGCTATGCAGATCAGCTCAACGCACATACAGGCATTCTGCTCACGCGAGGAGACCGCCGTCAACGACGAGACTGTGGCCAACCACGTAGGAGGATTCTGGTGAGCTTAGCCAAAGGATTGCATTCGCAATTTCCTCGACCTTGGCGAGCCGGCCAATAGGAATGGCGTGAGCCAGCTGCTCCTGGTGTTCAAGCAGTTGCTCCTCGGTGAGATGAGCCGTCCGGCGCATGCGACGCGGTGTTTCGGTGGCGCCCGGGCAAACTGCGTTGATACGTACACCGCGCGCAATGTATTCCCTTGCAGCCGAGCGAGTAAGCCCGATGACAGCGTGCTTTCCGGCGCTGTACATTGAAGCTGAAGGCGCGCCGGACAACCCGTTGACAGATGAAACATTGACGATGGTGCCTCCGCCAGACCGAAGCATGGCCTCAATTTCGTACTTCATGCAGTTGAAGACGCCGAGAACATCGATCGACACTGTGTTGCCGGCATCCTCGAAAGATATTTCGTGAGCGGCGGCGGGTCTCGAGTCGTATGCTGCACTGTTGACCGCGCAATTCAATTGACCAAAACGATCTACAGTAAAGGCGATGAGTCCGGCGACGGACGACGGATCGCCCACATCACATTTGTGGAAGCTGGCATCGCCGAACGTGCGGAGCTGCAATTCGGCCGCCGCACCCCGTTCCGGGTTTCGCGCGGCCACCACTACCTTGGCGCCGCTCGCAACAAACGCCTTTGCGGCAGCAAGGCCAATGCCCGTGGTTCCACCAACAATCAATGCAACTCCGCCGTGAAGACCATGCATGCGGCTGCCTGCTAACGAGGCTGTAGAAAAAGTCCCCGACTCGGAAAACACCGGGTTTTAGGGGGTACATTTACCCCTCCCACAAGCGCGATCGTCGAATACAGAGAGGTCGATTTTTTCATCATCGTGGCGTAATCAGAGCGACAGGACTTTTTCTACAGCCTCAACGTTCACAGCGAGGGGCGGCCCTTGCGCGCGTCCCTCTCGACTGTGGGGTTAGAAGGCAGCTCAGCATTGCTCATAGAAATCATGCAGAGATGTCAAACTCTCGAAGCGCGGCAGTCAGGCTCGTCTTTTTGTCGGTGGATTCTCCGCGGGTCCCAATGATGAGAACACATGGAACGCCAAACTCGCCTGCCGGAAACAAACGGCGAGTCGCACCGGGGATCGCTACTGCGTTCGCAGGTACCGCTCCGCGAAGCTCTATTGCAGAACTCCCACGAACGTCGAGGACCTTTGTTGAAGCGGTCAGCACAACCCCTGCGCCAAGCACCGCGCCTTCACCTACGTGAACTCCCTCGACAACAACGCAGCGGCTTCCGACAAACACATTGTCTTCGATGATGACCGGATTGGTCTGCAAAGGCTCCAAGACACCTCCGACGCCAACGCCGCCCGCAAGGTGCACGTTCTTCCCGATCTGCGCGCACGAACCGACCGTCACCCATGTGTCGATCATGCTCCCCGCACCCACATATGCGCCGATATTCACGAAGGACGGCATTAGGATACAACCCGGTTCGACGAAGCTGCCCCGACGCGCGAGCGCTTGAGGGACGACGCGGACGCCTTCCGTGCCATTCCAGCTCTTGACTGGAATCTTGTCGCAGAAATGGAAAGCACCTGACTCCACAACTTCAGGCTTCTGGATTCTGAAGTAGAGCAAAATCGCTTTCTTAAGCCACTGGTGCGTGTGCCATCCGTCAGGACGTTTCTCGCAGACTCGCACCTGACCTGTATCGAGCAGGTGGATCGTCTCGTGAACCGCGCGGATTTGTTCCGTATCCAGGCGGTCTGTTCCATACGCCGCGTCGATGCGTTCCGCAAGGGTGACCATTTCTTTAGTCATGCGAAGTTGGTGGCCCGATGGAATTGCTGCCTTCTAACGTTGCCTTCGGCGGCGCGCTTCAGCGCGTCCGCTGCAAGGCGGGGTTCCGCCCACAAGCAGTCCTCACTCCTGGAACGCGCGCGGCACGGCACGCAATGAAAGGTACGGCCCCCTTACCTCTGCGGAAACGCGGTGTCACGCTGCACACTGCAGATCTGCACACGGTACTCAATGTAGAAGTCTCTCCGTCCCTTTTTCTTAGCGTCGAGATGTTCGGGATGGAGACTCCAAGCCCGTTGTGCCTCTTCAGACTCAAATTCCACGATGGTCACTCTTTCGCCGTCCTCCGCGACAAAGCCCTTGTGTGAAATGTAGCCCGGCATTTGTTTGGCAATTGCGCCCATCCGGCTAGCCCACTGCATGTACTCTTGTTGCGCCTCGGGCTTCACTCGAGAACGAAACACGGTAACTATCATCATTGCCCTCCTAAGAAGGATCTCACCGCGCCGCGCAAGTGCCACCGACAACTTTGCTTCATGGCAGACTGTGCCCCTGCGACCTCACCACGGGGGCCGCTTCCTTCTGGGGGCCGAACATTCCACTTCAGGGCGGGCCGCTTGCGGCCGGTCCGCTGCAGCGACGGGTTGGGCGGCGCAAGCGAAGGCCTGCGGGCTCACTTCGAGCTCCGGACCGGCTGCCACGAAGCCCTCGCAGGCATCACCCGGACATCGCTGATGAGAACCCGCTCATTGGAGCCGTCGGCGTCGATCACCCAAATTTCGGCGGTTCCGCGTCGGTTGGTGTCGAACAGCAGCTTGGTGCCGTCAGGCGACCAGACGGGATTGTCGCTCGATGCAGGAGCCGGCGCTCTGGTGAGCTGCGTCTTGTTGCGGCCGTCCTGGTCCATGACCCAGATCTGGCCGTAGGCGTGCTCGATCCCCGCCCAGTAAGCAATCCTCTTGCCGTACAGCCACGCCGGAGCGTTGGCACTGCTGCCCTTGGGCGTGTACTCATTTTTCTCGGGGAAAGTCAGTTGTTTCTTTTGACTTCCGTCGCTGTTCATGACCCAGAGCTGGCCAAACCCTGTCTCGTCGCCTGACCAGAAGGCGATCCTGTTGCCCTCCGGCGACCAGACCGCGGCGGCGTTGCTGCCCTGTTTCGTCAGCTGCCGTTCCGTGCCGCTCGCCAGGTCGACGACAAAGACTTGCCGAACGTTCTCAAGTTGCCGGAAGAACGCCAGCTTCTTGCCGTCCGGCGACCACGCGGGCAGGAAGCCGACGGTGACCTTTCGTCGCGCGGTTCCATCCTTTCCCAGGATCCAGATCTCCGGAGCGTCGTTGATAAGCCGCATACAGGCGATCTTGTCTCCGTCGGGCGACCAGACCGGCCAGAGATAACCGCCGGGGCCTGTCGTAAGCTGTTTGCGGTTTTGCCCATCGGAGTTCACGGTGAAGATGTGTGCGTCCGGCCAAGGCTCAGGTCCGAGTTTGCTCCCCGGAGCATCGGCAAAGGCGATCAAGCCGTTACCGGGCGGCTGTGTTCCGTCTTTCGCGCCCCACACCACTCCCGAATTGGAGAGCCCGAGGATTGCACCGATCAGCAGCGAGAGTACTCGAATAAGCATAGTCTTGGCCCGTCACCCAAGCGCCGCCCAACGTGGAAACCACCGGCGCGCGGCCGATGACCTTTCCAGGGCACGGCGCTTCCCGCGCGTCCGGTGCGTTGCCGGGTTAGGCATCACCCGAGCGACTATTGAAGCGTTGCCATTCTTGGATTTCAGCGATGTGCGCTTGGTCATGCTGATGCATGAACGTAGGCATATCGCAGAGGGAGACGGTGCCCACACTATCTTGAGTGCCGCTGCGGACCCAAGCCTCTGGTGATAGCGCCTGAAGGGTGTGAATGTTAGCCTCACGAGCAGCCTCGAAGGTACGTAGGCCCGCAGGAAGCGAAAGTGAACGGTAGTTGCGTTCGTGCGCGACTTTCGTTCCATCGAAGTCCGGAAGATGAGGATTCGCTTCCGTTTGCAGCCGCCGGATGCGAAGACCGAATCCCTCGCGTTCCAGATCGGCCAAGTGCCAGACTTGTTCCACGGGCGAGAAGGAGCCGGCAGGGCCAGGCGTTTGTGCCTCTTCCGGCGTGAGCGACTCGAACGCCTTGCGAAGGAACGTCTTCGTCGACGCGAGCGATTCCATCAGTTCGTGCCGCTGAACCTCAGTGAGCTTCATGTACTGCACGTGGCCTCCTTGATGAGAGTGATGCCTAACGTTTTAGTGAACGGCGGGGTGGCGCGGCAACAAACGAGGGCACGATGCTGGCGGCCCGTCCGTTCGACCTAGGCATCGGTCATCGAAGCGGCGCTGAGGCACCGGCTTTGGGCACACTCGTACTGAACATGTCGCGATGAATTTGCCACTCGTCTCCAACGCGCTTCCAGACCACCATGTATTTGCCACGATCGAAGGTGGAACCATCGCTGCGCTTGCGCGTATATGTACCGACTTCCACCGCGGTCATTCCATTAACATCTAGCTCTTGCGTCTGAAATTCCAACGTGTGTCCCTGGACAGCGGTGAATTTGAACACCGACTCGATCGCAGCACGTCCGCGAATTACATCCATGTTTGCGACGAGCATTTGAGCATCTTGGGTATAGCAACCCGAAACGCCTGCTGTGTCATTCATTGCAAACAGATGCAAAAAGCGTCGCTGGACGGCTGAGATCTCTGTGGTGGGATGGCCCTTGGAGTTCATGGAGGATGTCCTACCCTAGAGTGTGCCGATTGGAGCCTACGTCTTGGTGAGCGGCTGGCCGCTATGGAAGGTGAGCGTAGCACGGCGATTCCGGCCTATCCACTCCACCTAAAGTTATGCGGCATGTGTCTCGATCTCCCTGAGGCTCGGCAACACGTAGTCGACGCTCTCATGCTGACGTGGCGCACATGTAACCCAGGCCGTCGCAATACCTACGCGCTTCGCGCCTTCAATGTCGTAGGTCAAGCTGTCCCCAACGAAAAGTGCCTCGTGGGACTGCGCGCCGACACCGCGTAGCGCCTCTCGATAAAGAACGGGTGATGGCTTGATGCTGTGCGAATCTGAAGAAAAGACTGCATGCTGAAATACCTCGCTGATCCCAGTACGCGAGAACTCGGCAAGCCACTCATGCTTGGGTGCCCAGATGTTGGCGACCAGCGCAAGCTGGTGGGTCTGCGCCAGCCTGAGCAGTAGCGACGCGGCCCATCCGGGCACCCGGCCGAGCTCGTGAAGTGCGAAAACGCGCTCGAGCAGAACCGCTTCAGCCTTTGGAGGGTTGGCGTAACGTTTCAAGCCTTCGGCAAGACTGGGAAAGTCATCATAGCAAGCAGGGTCCGCGTAGTTGCGGCTCATGCCTTCGTAACAGGCGCGAATGTAGTGGGTGACCTCAGCGGCCGAGAGGGAACCGCCGCCAACGTCGAGATAAGTGCGGTAGAAGTCTTCGTGTGCGGCGAATCGATCCTCGTCAATCATGAACGTGCCGTTCATGTCCAGAAGCAAAACTCGGTATCTATCCAAGAGCTTCATGTCGAGACGCCGTCTCTTGCCGCATAACATGATCATAATCCGAATATGATTCAACCAATGCTCCTTGAATCATGGGCTTATCGTGGCGTTCTGCTAGGTACATTACGTCCACAGCAATACAGGGGTGAAGAAGCTTGAAGCGGCGCTGAATTCGTCTGGCGGCATTCGCCGCGGCTGTCTCATGTGGCGGGGAGAGGAAATCACTTGCTCGGCCTTCACCGGTCCTGTTAGAATTCAAGCACTTCGACGACCGCCTTGGCGGTCGTTTTGTTTCCCCGCGAGTCGAGTCGCCGAAACGTCGGCTCGCACGAGGGGCGACGAGGCGGTGTGCAATTCCGCTCTTGTCGACAATTCGGTCAACCCTGCCGCACCAGCTTCCGCCGCGTCGCAACGGCGGACCGAGCGGGCGGCTTCATCCATAGGGATAAGGCATGCGACATTACGAAGTTTGTTTCATCGTTCATCCGGACCAGAGCGAGCAGGTCCCGGCGATGATCGAGCGTTACCGCGCGACGGTGACCTCGAGGAACGGCAAGATCCACCGGCTCGAGGACTGGGGCCGCCGCCAGCTCGCTTTCCCGCTCTCCAAGGTGCACAAGGCGCACTACGTGCTCATGAACATCGAGTGCGACGCGGAGGCGCTCGGGGAGCTCGAGCACTCGTTCAAGTTCAACGACGCGGTCCTGAGGCACCTGATCATGAAGATGGATCGCGCCTGGACCACGCCTTCGCCGATGATGAAGGAGGAGAAGGCGAAGTCGGTCCTCGGCCCGGGCGAGGCGCCGCGCGGCGAAGCGCCGCGCAGTGAGGCGGCCAAGCCCGCGGAGCTAAAGCCCGCGGAGCCGGCGGGCGCTTGAGCGTTGGCGCAAGCGAACCGGGTCACGGTCGCAGGCCAGCTGATCGAGCTGGACGCGCTGCGGTATACGCCGGCGCGCGTCGCGGTGCTGAAATTCAGGCTCCAGCACGATTCTGTGCAAACGGAAGCGGGCGGCGAGCGCAAGGTGAGTTGTGAGATTGCCGCGGTGGCGTTCGAGCGCGAAGCGAAGCTCCTCGCCGCGGCGAAACTGGGAAGCAGCGTGACGGTAACCGGATTTCTCGCCGCAAAGAGCCGTTCCAGCCGGACGCTCATGCTGCACGCGACGGAAATCGAATTCGCAGAAGGAGAGTAGAAATGCCTCCACCCAGAGGCCGGGGCGGTTTCGGCAAGAAGGGCAAGGGAAAGGGCAAGGGCCGCGACAACAAGCGCGACCAGAAGGGCTCGAAGCAGCTCTTCAAGCGGCGCAAGTTCTGCCGCTTCACCGCCGAGAAGATCGAGTGGATCGACTACAAGGACGTCGAGCTGCTCAAGGACTTCATCGGCGAGAACGGCAAGATCATCCCGGCGCGGATCACCGGCACGCGCACCCATTACCAGCGCCAGCTCTCGGGCGCGGTCAAGCGCGCGCGCTATCTGGCGCTCCTGCCTTACACCGATCTGCACTAGGAGCGCGCGATGCAGGTGATTCTCCTTGAGAAGGTCGTCAACCTCGGGGCCTTGGGCGACGTGGTCAAGGTGAAGGACGGCTTCGCCCGCAACTACCTGCTGCCGAAGGGCAAGGCGAAGCGCGCGACGCCCGAGAACCTCGCCGAGTTCGAGAAAAAGCGCGGGGACCTCGAGCGCGTTCAGTCCGAGACGCTCGTCGCGGCGCAGGAGAAGGGCGCGAAGCTCGAAGGCCTGACGATCCAGATCACCCAGAAGGCGGGCGTCGACGGGCGCCTGTTCGGCTCGGTCACGACCTTCGACATCGTCGAGGCGCTCAAGGGCCAGGGATTCGAAGTCGAGCGCTCGATGATCCGCCTGCCGCAGGGGCCGCTCAAGACCGTGGGCGACCACGCCATCGCGATCGCGCTGCACACCGACGTGCTGGTCCACGTCAAGATATCGGTGCTGGGGGAAACCCCGCAGCAGTGACGAGCGCAAGCCGTTGATGCAAAAGGGGCCGCTTTCACGCGGCCTTTTTGTTTGTGCGTTGGTGTGGGAAGCGGTAAAGTCAAGCTCTTACTACTGACAGCTTGTAACCAGCTTCCATGGCCCAGCCCGCGACGCAAGCTCCGGCCGATTCCCAGCTGCTGAACCTCAGGGTTCCGCCGCACTCGATCGACGCCGAGCAGTCGGTGCTCGGGGGCTTGCTGATCGACAACGGCGCCTTCGACAAGATCGGCGACATGGTCGTCGAAGGGGATTTTTACCGGGACGACCACCGCCGCATCTTCCGCCACATCGCCCGCCTGATCGAAAAGGGCAAGCCCGCCGACGTGGTCACGGTGGACGAGTCGGTCAAGGCGGGCGAGGACAAGGACAAGACCGGCGGCATCGCCTACCTCGCGGCTCTCGCCGGCAACACGCCCTCGGCGCACAACGTTCGGCGCTACGCCGAGATCGTGCGCGAATGCGCGATCCTGAGGAAGCTCATCGAGGTCTCGACCGAGATCGCCGACAGCGCCTTGAACCGCATGGGCAAGGAAGTCGGGCAGCTGCTCGACGAGGCCGAGTCCAAGGTCTTCCAGATCGCCGAGGCCGGCGCCAGGACGCGCCAGGGATTCATCGAGATCCAGCCGCTGCTCACGCAGGTCATGGAGCGCATCGACCTGCTGTACCACAAGGACAACCCCTCGGACATCACCGGCGTTCCGACCGGCTTCGCCGATCTCGACCGGTGGACCTCGGGACTGCAGCCGGGCGACCTGATCATCATCGCCGGAAGGCCGAGCATGGGGAAGACCGCGCTCGCGCTCAACATGGCCGAGCACGTCGCGGTGGAAAACAAGCTTCCCGTGGCGGTGTTCAGCATGGAAATGTCGGGCAGCCAGCTCGCGCTGCGCATGCTCGGCTCGATCGGGCGGCTCGACCAGCACAAGCTGCGCACCGGGCGGCTCTCCGACGACGACTGGAATCGCCTGACCACCGCCGTGGGCAAGCTCCACGACGCGCCGATCCTGGTCGACGAGTCGGGCGCGCTGAACGCGCTCGAGCTGCGCGCGCGCGCGCGGCGGCTGCACCGCCAGTACGGCACGCTCGGGCTGATCGTGGTCGACTACCTCCAGCTCATGCAGGCGTCGAGCGAGGGCGAGAACCGCGCCACCGAGATTTCCGAGATCTCGCGCTCGCTCAAGTCTCTCGCCAAGGAGCTGAAAGTGCCGGTGGTGGCGCTGTCGCAGCTCTCGCGCGCGGTCGAGCAGCGCACCGGCTCCCGGCGCCCGATCATGTCGGACTTGCGCGAGTCCGGAGCGATTGAGCAGGACGCCGACCTGATCCTCGCGATCTACCGCGAGGAGGTCTATACGCCCGACACGCCCGAAAAGGGCATCGCCGAGATCATCATTCTCAAGCAGCGCAACGGTCCCATCGGCATGGTCAAGCTGACCTTCCTCGGGGAATACACGTCGCCGCCGCCGCGTTCTTTTGCATGGCGCCGCTTGCGCTTGCGCAGGGGACGGCGGATTCCGCCGCCCTTGCCGAAGCCGCATCGAAGCCGGTTCTGGCGGGAAAAGTGGACTTGGTCGAGGGCGACGTGCGCTTCTTCGACAAGAACCGGCGGCGGCGCCTGCCCAGGCTCGGCGATCCCCTCTACGAAGGCGAGAGCATCGCGACCGGCGCGAACGGCGAAGTGCATCTCGGCATGGAGGACGGCGGCTATATCGGCGTGCGTCCCAACACCCGGATGCGCATCGTCAGCTACAAGGCCGAAGGCGGCCCGGACGATCGGTCGGTGATCGGCTTGGTGGAAGGGTCGTTTCGCTCGGTGACGGGCTGGATCGCAAAGCTCGGCCGAAATAGCGACATGGTGCGAACGCCCACGGCGACGATCGGCGTGCGCGGCACCGAGCACGAGCCGCTCGTGATTCCCGAAGGGAGCAAAGCGGGCGAGCCCGGCACCTATGACCGCGTGCACTTGGGCGAGGCCGTGATCCGGACGCCCCAGGGCGCCGTGAACGTGCGGCCGGATCAGGCCGGGTTCGTTCCGCGGCGCGGCGCGGTGCGCCCGCGAGTGCTCGACCGCGTCCCGGATTTTTTCCGGCCGACGCGAAACGAAGGCCGCTTTGCGGGCCTGCACGAGCGCGTCCACGCGCAGCTGGACCAGCGCCGCGAGGAGCGCCGGCAGTCCATCGAGCAGCGCCGCAAGCCGCAGCTCGATCAGCGCGGCGAGCGCAAGCCCGCCGCTGAACAGCGCCAGGAACAGCGCAAGCTGCGGCAGGAGCAGCGCCGGCGACAGAAGACCGAGGATGAACGGGCGGTCGAGGAGCAGCGTCGCGAACGGCTGCAGAAGCAACGCGAAGAGCGCCGCGAGCAGGCGCAGAAAGCGCGCTTCGAACGAGAGCACAAGCAGCGCGAACTGCAGGAACGCCGGCGCGAGGCGGCGGAGAAGCAAGCCGCCGAGCGCGGCGCCAAGGCCGAAGAGCACGCGAAACGCTAACGCGCGCGCAAGGCGGATTGAGTGCGCTCAAGCGCTTGCCCGCGAGCTGAAAGCGCGGCTGCGCTTCAGCGAGCCGAGGCCCGCCGGGTAGATCGCGCCCTAGCCGTATCGCTTCAGCCGGCCGGGATCGAAGAGCTGGTAACGGTTCTTGCCGGTCGCCTTGGCGCGGTACATCGCGAGGTCGGCGCGTTTAAGAAGCCCGTCGGCCTCCTGCCCATCGCGCGGATAGAGGCTCAAGCCGACGCTCATCGTGACGCGCACCCTGTGGCCGCGCAGCTCGTAGTCGCCGCGGCAGCTTGCAAGGAGCTTCTCCGCCATATTCCCCGCGAGCTCGGGGTCGAGGATCTGCTCGAGTATGGCGACGAACTCGTCCCCGCCCATGCGCGCGAGGGTGTCGGTCCTGCGCAAGCTGCCTCGCATGCGCGCCGCGATCTGGCGCAACAACTCATCTCCCGCGTCGTGCCCGAAGGAATCGTTCACGAACTTGAAGTGATCGATATCGATGCACAACAGCGCAAAGCCGTCGTGCGTCCGGCGCGCCGTCGCCATCGCGAGCGAGAGCCGGTCGTGGAACAGGTTGCGGTTGGGAAGGCCCGTCAGGCTGTCGTAGAACGCGAGGCTTCTCAGCGACTCCGAAAGCCTCAGGAAGCTCAGGTCCTGCAGGAAATGGATGAAGTGCGTGACGCGGCCCTCGGCATCGCGCAGGGGACAGGCCGATTCCAGCACGTGCAGCGTGTCGCCGCTCGCGGTGCGGAACTGCGTCTCCTCCTGCCAGGATTTCCCGGCAAGGAGCCCGCTTCTCATCTTCTGGTGCCGCGAGACGCTGCCTGAAAGCCTGAACCAGGCGAGATCAGCCCCCGAAGTCCGCTCCGCACCGAGCCCGAGCATCCGATACAGATAGGGGTTGGCGTACTCGATCGTTCCCGTCGGCAGGGTCACCACGACGCCGATCGGAATATGCTCGATGACTTGCGAAAGGTCGTGTCTTTGCCAGGTCACGGGTGCGCGCCGGCCATCGAGCCGGAATCCGCTGCTGATGCAGACAGGCGGATGTTACTATCGGTATATAAAAAACGCAACCGAGAGTAACCATTCACGGTCGTGCTTGGTGATAGCTTTTCCGGCATGACCGTGGCAGAAGAAAAACAGGACTTCAGCAAACGCCTCAAGGAAGCCATGCGCAAGGCCCGCGTCGAGGCGGGCCCGACGCGCTTTGCGCGCGAGTTCAACCTGCGCCACCACGGCGAGCCCGTGACCGCGCAGACCGCGCGCAAATGGCTCTACGGAGGGGCGCTGCCCACGCAGGACAAGCTGCGCACGCTGGCGCAATGGCTGGAGGTGTCGCTGCAATGGCTGCGCTACGGCGAGGCCGAGCGCTCGCACGCCGCGGTCCGGCAGGACGGCGCGACCTACGCCGTGGATTCAGCGTGGCTCGGCAGGAAATTCGACTCGCTCAGCGAGCCGCACAAGAAGATGGTCCTCGAGATCACCCGCGCGCTGCTGCGCCTGGAGGGGAAACAGTAGGAATCAACCGTCGTCCCCGCGGACGCGGGGACCCAGTGGCGTAAGGAATCCGGATTCGACGAAAACCTGGATCCCCGCTTACGCGGGGATGGCCCGAAGTCCAGCGGGATCACAATGACCCTGGATCCCCGCTTACGCGGGGATGACCCGCGTCGCGGGGCTCCGCGGGTCAATTCAGCCGCACGTACGCGTACTCGACCGGCAGGTTGTTGACCCCACGCTCGGGCGGGGCGATCCAGCCCGCCATCTTGCCGGGCTGCACCACGCGCTGCATCAGGCTTTTCACGAACGCCCGGTCCGATGCGCTCGGGATCCAGCCGGCAAGGTCGCGCTCGAATTCATCGCGGCCGATGAGCTTGCCGCCGGGGTCGGCCGGCGCGTTCGCCCAGGCGCCGATCGCGCGCCGGAAACGGCTGCTCGGCAGGCGCAGCTCGGAGCCGAACCCGGCGCGCTTGATCTGCATGTTCCAGCGCTTCAGCCCGATCTCGCAGTCGCGGATGTAGGCGCTGCGCAGCACCTCGTTCATGGCGTTGCGCATCCCCACGGTCTCTTTCCTGAGGCCACCCCGGCCGTCGGGGACCTCCAGTTCGAAACTCGCTTCGGCGCAGACGTGGTCCTGGTACTGCGCGGTTTCGTCGGGGCGGCCCTTGATGCCGCTCGCGAAGGCGCTCGCCGCGTTCGATGAGACTTCCGAGCCGAACAGATCGAGCGAGGAGCTGAACCAGAAATTGAGGTAGCGCTGCAGAAGCGGCAGATCCACCGCGCCCTCGCGCCGGATCGCCTGCGGATCGTCGCTGCCCGTCTCCTTCATCACTTCGAGCGTGCGCTTCACCACGCGCCCGAGGCCGGTTTCGCCGACGAACATGTGGTGCGCCTCCTCGGTCAGCATGAAGCGGCAGGTGCGCGCGAGCGGATCGAAGCTCGATTCGGCGAGGCTCTTCAGCTGGAACTTGCCGTCGCGGTCGGTGAAGTAGGTGAAGCACAGGAACGACAGCCAGTCCTCGATCGGCTCGTTGAAGGTGCCGAGGATGCGCGGCTTGTCCACGTCCCCCGAATGGCGCGCGAGCAGCTCCCCGGCTTCCTCGCGGCCGTCGCGGCCGAAGTAGGCGTGCAGGAGATACACCATCGCCCACAGATGCCGGCCTTCCTCGACGTTGATCTGGAAAAGGTTCCTCAGATCGAAGAGGGAAGGGCAGGTGTGCCCGAGCCGGCGCTGCTGCTCGACCGAGGCCGGCTCGGTGTCCCCCTGGGTGACGATCAGGCGCCGGAACTGCGAGCGGAATTCCCCCGGCACCTGCTGCCACACGGGCTCGCCGAAGGAATCGCCGAAGCCGACGGTGCGATCGGCGATGGGGTCGGCGAGAAAGATCCCCCAGCGGTAATCGGGCATCTTCACCGTGCCGTAGTGCGCCCAGCCTTCGGCATCGACGCCGATCGCGGTGCGCAGGTACACCTCGGCGCCGGCGAAGTCGCTCGGCCCCATCTCGCGCCACCAGTCCATGAACCGCGGCTGCCAGTGCTCGAGCGCGCGCTGCAGCGCGCGGTCGTTGGCGAGGTCGACGTTGTTGGGGATCTTTTCGCCGTAGTTGATGCTCATCTCGCGTTCTCCTGCGTGTCGTCCCCGCGGAAGCGGGGACCCAGGGACGTTTTCGAACGACGCTGGATTCCCGCTTGCGCGGGAATGACGAGTACGGTCAGACCCTTTCCCGGTCGAACTTCACCTTCGCCCCGGTCCCGTACACTTTCAGCGCGCCGCGCTCGCCCACCGCGTTCGGGCGGCTGAAGATCCAGTTCTGCCAGGCGCTGAGCCTGCCGAAAATCCGGGTCTGCATGCTCTCCTTGCCCGGAAAGCGCAGGTTGGCCTCGAGGCCGGTGAGCGCGTCCGGAGAAAGGCTCGCGCGCTCCTCGAGCGCGATTCGCACTTCCTCGTCCCAGTCGAGTTCGTCGGGCGTGAAGGTGACGAGCCCCAGCCCGGCGGCCTCCACCGCGATGAGCTTTTCGCCAGCGCGCGAGCGCGCCGACTCGACAGGGTGTTCCTCGCCGCAAAAACGCGCCTGGAGGCGCGTTTCGCCGCTCGCCGCGGGATAGGCGCCGAAATTCATCGGCGAAAGCGCGAGCTTCGGCGCGTCCGCCTCGCCGTCGGGCAACTGAAGCATATAGGTGCGGTCGGCGGCGAGCGCAAGCTCAAGGAGCGTTCCAGCGAAGCACGAGCCCTGATCGATGATGGCGAACAGGGTGCGCGAGGAGATCTCGAGCCGCGCGAGCGTGCTGCGCAGAAGACCGGTTACCGCTCCCGCCGGCCATTGCCCCTCGTTCGCCTTCAGGTCCGAGTCCACGGCGAGAACGTTGTCGATGTCGCCGCGCGTCTTCAGAACCCAGGTGCCGATCTCGAGCTCGTTCGTGCGCAGCATCAGGATGGCGTCGTCCAGCTCGCGCGCCATGGCGAGCGGCCACCACTTGTCGCCGAGCCCCTGGACGGCGTCGAGATCCGACGGCGGACGATGGCGCGGGGCGTATACCGTGAGGGTGCAGGTGCGCGCCTTGCGGTCGATAACGACGTCGACGTTGTCGTAGTGGTACCCCAGCTCGTCGATGGTGCGCTTGAGCGGCGTGAGCGCGACGGGCTTGCCGCCGCGGCGCGTGCTCCGGCCGGCGAGCGCCGCGGCGCGCTCCTTCACCGCGTCCTTGAAACCCTGCGGCTTGGCGACGTGGTCGACCAGCTTCCACTGCTTCGCCCGATCGGCGCGCACGCCCTCGCTTGTCGTGCAGAACACGTCCGCGAGGTCACGCCGCACTTTGCGCTTGTCGGTGAGGCGGGTGAGCCCACCCGTGCCCGGCAGCACCCCGAGCAGCGGCAGCTCGGGCAGGCTCACCGTGGAGGAGCGGTCGTCGATCATCAGGATCTCGTCGCAGGCGAGCGCCAGCTCGTAGCCGCCGCCCGCCGCCGTGCCGTTCACCGCGGCGAGGAATTTGATCCCCTCGTGCCGGCTCGAATCTTCGATGCCGTTGCGGGTCTCGTTGGTGAACTTGCAGAAGTTGACCTTCCACGCGTGGCTGGACTGGCCGAGCATGTAGATGTTGGCGCCCGAGCAGAACATGCGCTCGCGCGCGCTGGTGACGACCACGCACTTCACCTCGGGGTGCTCGAAGCGGATGCGGTTCAGCGCGTCGGCGAGCTCAATGTCCACGCCGAGGTCGTAGGAATTGAGCTTCAGCTTGTAGCCGGGCACGAGGCCCCGCTCCTCGTTCACGTCCATCGCGAGCGTCGCCAGCGGCCCGTCGAACGACAGCTTCCAGTGGATGTAGCGCTCGGGGTGGGTGTCGTAGGTGACGAGGGCAGGGGACTTGGCTTCGACGACGGCGCTCATGGGTGTCCCGCGCAGTATCATGCAACAATTGCTTTAGATGCAAGCGCTCCAGCTCACCATCCTCGTCGGGACGATGACCGGCACCGCTCAGCTGGTCGCCCAGGAGCTCGAGCTGACGCTCGAGGACGCCGACACCGTGGTGAAGGTGCTGCCCATGGACGGGCTGGACGCGAGCATCTTCTCGGGCGACTGCCTGTTCCTGATCTGCAGCTCGACCTACGGGCAGGGCGATGTCCCGGACAACGCCAAGGCGCTTTACCAGTCGCTCCAAAGCGCGCGGCCCGAGCTTTCGCGCGTGCGCTACGGCGTCTTCGCGCTCGGCGACCGGACTTACGCGGAGACGTTCTGCAACGGAGGCAGGCGCTTCGACGCCATCCTGTCCGAGCTCGGCGCCACGCGCATCGGCGCCATCCTCCTGCACGACGCGAGCGCCGGCACCATGCCAGAAGAGGTGGCCGTGGGCTGGGCGCCCGGCTGGCTGGCGCTGTGCCGCGAGAAGCTGCGCGAGGCGGCCTGAGGCTTGCGCATGTTCCCGATCAACACGGGCAGGCCTCCGATGTTGGCGCCAGCGGGCATGGTCGTCTCGCCGCA
>WNFZ01001465.1_pt1 | contig 22709 bp, 19 predicted proteins | sample 5400081 | NCBI WGS metagenome assembly WNFZ01 (sample SAMN13153365, study PRJNA577476) | soil metagenome | isolation source: 80 cm soil or saprolite under grassland replicate 1 | place: USA:California | collected 2016-06-15
ACGCCCGATCCTCGGGCCTCCTGCGCGGCGTTCCGCAGGTTCTCCATCACCTCGCTCAGGTTCACCTCCAGCGCGCGGCGCTGGCGCTCTTTCCGTTCGACTTCCTGCCGAAGCTGCTCGGTTGTTTGCAGTGCCTGTTCAAGTCGCGCCTGTAGCTCGCGCCCATACACCTCATTGGTGTGCGCGGTGGCCTCGATGCTGGTGGTGAGGCTGCCAAGCTCGCGCTCCGCCGTCTTCGCCCGCCGCCGAGCGTGCCGAAGTTGCTGGCGAAGCTCCTCCGCGTCGGTGTCGGCGCGATTGCGCCGGTCTGCTTCGCGGGCTAATTCCGCCTTCGCTTGGACAAGCGCCTTCGCAAGCGAATCGACCTCCGTCGCAAGCAGGGCAAGTTCTCCCGCTAGGTTCCGCTCGTTCATCAGCCCAACGCCTTCTGCGTTCGCAGCCATACACCTGCCCCAACCGTCTGTCCATCTTTGGCGTGTGGATGCGCGCTCAGGAGTTGCTGGTGCGACCCGAGGACTGCGACGGCCTGCCCCGGGCCCGCCCGACAGCCGCCCGCCGGACGCGGGAAGCTAGAGTCAGGCTGTGGCCAAGGTCTCGGCGCAGGAGCTCGCCGAGCTCGCTCCATGCTCGCTCGAGTATGTGTGCCGGCTGGAGGATCTCGGCATCCTCGAGCCGTGCGAAAACGACGGGCTGTTTCCGTCGTCCGACGTTCACCTCGTTCGCCTCATGACCGCGTTCGAAGAGGCCGGGATCTCGCTCGAGGACGTCGCCCGGGGCGTGGCAGGAGGAGATCTCTCCTTCCCAATGGGGCTCTTCCTACCCGACCCGGTTGGGATGTCGGCAACCTACGCAGACCTCGCTGCGGGGCTTGGGCGCTCGCCCGAGCTGTTGCGGCGTCTCAGCCGTGAGCTCGGTTTGCCGCCGCCTGCCGACGACCGCGTCCGTGCGGCGGACGCAGAGGTGTTGTCTCTCATCGTGACGAAACTCGATCTGGCGGATGACGAGGAGCTCTCGCGCTTCGCCCGGCTGTACGGCGGCACGGTGCAGCGACTGGTCGCCTCGGGGCTCCAGTTCTTCGACCGTGCGGTTCGCCAACGCGTCGGGACCTTCGAGCTCTCGAACGAGGCGAAGGACAGCCTCGTCTACGAGAAGGCCGCAGGTTTCACCGAGCTCGTCAGCAGCCTCGTCCCCTGGCTCCAGGGCCGGCACCGGGAGCACGCGGTGCTCGAGTACATCGTCACCGTGACGGAGGGCTTCATGGAGGACAGGGGAATCACTCCGCGGCAGCAGCGCCAGCCGCCCGCGATCGCGTTTCTGGATCTCACCGGGTACACCACACTGGCGGAAGAGCGAGGAGATCAGGCCGCAGCCGAGCTTGCCGCGGAGCTCGCGAGCGTCGTGCAGGAGGCCGCACTGGCGCACGGGGGTCGGCCGGTCAAATGGCTGGGTGACGGCGTCATGTTTCACTTCACCGACCCCGGCGGCGCCATTCTGAGTGGTCTCCATCTTGTCGAGCAGACGGAGAAAGCGATCTCCGTTCCGGCCCGGATCGGCATCAACGCCGGGGCGGTCATCGCCCAGGAAGGGGACTACTTCGGCAGAACGGTGAACATCGCCGCCAGGATCGCCGACTACGCGCGGCCTCACGAGGTGCTGGTGAGTGAAGAGGCAAAGCGAAGCGCGGGCGTCGCCGATGTGGCGTTCGAGCTCGTCGGTGACGTGCCTCTCAAAGGCGTATCGAGCCCCGTGCGGCTCCACAAGGCAACGCGAGCACCGAACTGAGAGGGCGGCCTACGACGGTGTCAGCGTCCGCTCGAATTCGGTCTCACCCGCCGAATTGACGATTCGGATCGTCAGCGAGCCGTCGCGTGCAAGCTCCAGCTCGCCGAAGTTGAACCAGTGCTTCGCCTGCCACCACGTCGTCACCGCGCCGGCCGATGGCGGTCCGAAGAAGGCAAGCCGCTCCGGATTCAGCGTCGTGTCGAAGTCCGTCGTCGGGAAGATTCCCGCGTTCATCGGGCCGGTCACGAGCTCGTGGACGGCGAAGCCCGGATCTCCCGCGAACGGCACGTAGCGGAAAGCCTCGGCGAAGTGGACGTCGGTCGTGATCCAGACGCTGTTGCGGACGCCGTGCGTGCGCATGAAGCCGAGGATGTCGAGCAGCTCCCGCTCGTAGCCCGTGTTCTGGTCGAAGTTCGCCCAGCCGTCCCGTCCGTTCGTCGGCGGGAACCCGGTCGGGATCGACATTGGCACACTCGAGACGATTACCTTCCACGTCGCGTCAGAAGCAGCGAGCTGTTCCTTCAGCCAGGTCAGCTGCTCGCGCCCGAGCATCGTCTTCGGATGCGCGTCCGTGTCCGCTTCGAAGTTCGGGTCGCGGTACTGGCGCGTGTCCAGCACAATCAGCTCCAGGTTCTCGCCCCAGCGGATCGAGCGGTAGAGGCGCAGAGGCGTGTTCTGGGCGATCGCGACCGGCGTGTAGTCGAGGAAGGCCTGGAGCCCGATCGGCAGCAGGTGGACACCGGGCGTGTACGGCGGGGTGCTGCGCGTGTCGTTGAGCGGCCCGAAGTCGTTGACGACTTCGTGGTCGTCCCACACTCCGACGTAATCGGTCCTCTCGAGGAGCCGCTGAAGACCTGCGTCGGCCCGGGTGTATCGCCAGTGCGCCCAGTAGGCCGCAAGGTCGGCTGCCGGCCCGAAGTCGCCGGGCACCTGCGCGTTGCCGTAGAGGCCGGTGGCGGCACAGGCGTTGTCGGCGTAGATGATGTCGCCGAGGCCAATGAAGATGTCGGGCCTCCGGGCACGGACGGCTTTCATGATGGGCACGCCCTCGACCGAGTCGCGGCAGACATTCTGGCCGTTGAGATCGCCACCGAAATCGAGGCGCAGCGCGGCAGCGGTGTGGCGCTCGGGCGCTGTGCGGAAGGATCCCTCCACCGGCGACTCGTGCGACGAGCCCGGCGAACCGAAGCTGAACCAAGCTCGGTAGCGGTATGTCGTCTCCGGCGCGAGGTGCTCGAGCGGGATCCGTACGGTGAAGTCCTCGGCGGTGCGCGCCGGTGCCCGCGCGATCCGACCGTGCCGGCCGCCGGAGAGGACGACGTTGAGGGTTGCCTCCCGGTCGGCGCGCGCCCAGAGGAGTGCCGAGGATGCGGTGACGTCGCCGACGATGACGCCATGCGTGATCGTCGGAACGGGCCCCGCGTGCTTGGCGGCTGCGACGCTCGCGCCGTTGGCCGCGAGGCAAAGGACGATGGTCATAAGGATTGGCCCGAAAATCTTCGACATCGCTCCCCTTCTGCCCGGTGGGACCGCAGACGCCGCTAGGGCATTCCCAACTTCTTCCACTCGGTGATTCTCCGACACGCGGATGCCGAAACCCGATGCCAAGGGTGGTCATTGCTAAGGCGCCTGCCAGCTCGCGTTGCGAAGGGGGTGTCAGAGCTACCGCACCGATCACGTCGATGGAGAAAACGTCTAGGCCGTCGATCCGGCAGAGCTCGTCTACGCCAACGTCTGCCCTCGCTGGGATGGACTGCCGCTAATCGACGCCTCGTGTTGCCACGCACTCAGATGTCTCGCAGGTGTCTAGGCAGCAGGCCTAGCGTGGCATGACCTGTTGGAGCACGTCCGGCCGCACCGGCGGCGGTTCGATCCCGTCACCGCCCATGAGCAAAGACCCTGCTATGGCGGGGGTTTTTGTTCGCGGCCAAGTCGAGGGGTCATCGGCGGACCGCGGCGGGACGGATGCCACCGAGCGCCGGCGCCGCGTGCATCTCGGCGAGCGCCGCTCTGACTCCTGCCGCCGACGCGCGTTTTACGTGCCGCGCGAGCACCGCCAGCCAGCCCTCCAGCCACGCGGGATCGACTTGGTGCATGGTCGATCTCAGTACATGCTCGCAGGGAGTGGCGAAGATATTGTCGCCGGCCCAGAACAGCTGCTCGTGTAGCCGTTCGCCGGCGCGCAGGCCGACGAACTCGATGTCGACATGGCGTGCGGCAGCCGAGGTGAGTCGCCGGGCGAGGTCAACGACGCATACCGGCGGCCCCGAGTCGAGGAAGAAGGCGCCGTTCGAATCGGCAAGTGCGCCCGCGACGATTGCGAGCCCGGCGGCTTCGCCTGCCGTCATCAAGTACCGCGTCGCCCTCCTATGTGTGACCGTGACAGGGCCGCCGTCGGCGAGCTGCTGCCGGAAGATCGGCAAGATGCTTCCCGCCGAGTCAATGACGTTTCCCAGGCGTACGGTCGCGTACCTTTCGTGCGCCGCGTCGAGTGCCGCGGTCGCGACGATCCATTCGGCAATGCCTTTCGTCTGGCCGAGGATGCTCGTCGGCTGAACTGCCTTGTCGGTCGAGAACAGGACGAAGCGGTGGACACGCACGCGCCGCGCCGCATCGACAACGCTCTTTGTCCCGAGGACGTTCGTGGCCACGCCCTCGACGGGGAACGCTTCGAGCAGAGGCACGTGCTTGTACGCCGCGGCGTGGAACACGACGTCCGGGTGATGCCGCTCGAACACCTCGACCATGCGCGTACGGCTCTTGATGTCAGCGAGGACGGGGATTCCCTGCGCGAACTCGAGGTCTTGCTGAAGCGATCTTGCCGCGCCGAGCAGCGGGGCTTCCGCCTGATCGACGAGGACGAGCTCGCGTACGCTCAGCTGCGCGAGCCGCGCGCACAGTTCGGCGCCGACCGTTCCTCCGGCGCCGGTGACGAGAACTGTCGCGTTGGCGAGGTACTCGCCGAGCTTTCCGTGGACGACGTCTACGACCGAGCGGCCGAGCAGCGTCTCGACCGTAACGTCTTCGGCGCGCAAACGACCATTCCGTCTCCCCAGGGGGCCGTTGCCGGGTACGCACGACGCCTGCTCTCGGTTCGGCTCGTCGCCGATGGGGTTACGTATCGCAGGCGCGCGCGGAGGTGTCGACCCTGTCAATCCAGCCTCAGCGCCCGAATCAACGCGGCGACGACCCGCTCCTGATCGCTTGCCGAGAGCCCCGTATGGAAAGGCAGCGCGAGCCCTTGGGCACCCGCGGCCTCGGCGACGGGGAACATTCCGCCCCTGAACCCGAAGCGATCGCTGTACGCGGACTGCAGGTGGATTGCGGGCAGGTACGGTTTCGACGCGATCCCTTCGGCTGCGAGGCGTGCCATGACCGTCGAGCGGTCGACCGGCGGGTCGACGAACACGACGTAGACGAACCACGAACGACGGTAGACGTTGTCGTCGGGGCACAGGAGACGGACACCCTCCACCTCGTCGAGCAGCGTGTCGTAGCGCAAGGCCACCTCATCGCGGAGGGCGAGGATCCGATCGAGCTTCCGAAGCTGCGCAACGCCCAGTGCGGCGGACAGTTCGTCGAGGCGGTAGTTGTAACCGATGCGCTCATGGGCGAACGTCTCCCCCCTGTCCGTCCGGCCCTGGTTCGCGAGGCTCTTCACGAGTGCCCATTCGTTCTCGGTTCCGAGCGCGATCGCGCCGCCCTCTCCCGTCGTGACCTGCTTGTTCGGATAGAACGCAAAAACCGCCGGGTGCCCGAACGAACCAACCTGCTGCCCGCGATAGGTCGCGCCGAGCGCCTCGCACGCGTCCTCGACGATAGCGAGGCCGTGGCGCGCTGCGATGTCCCGAAAGGCGTCGAAGTCAAGTGGGTATCCGAACAGGTCGACGAGGACGAGGGCCTTCGTTCTCGGCGTGATCGCGGCCTCCACGGCAGCCGGATCGAGATTGAGCGTTCTCTCGTCGACGTCGACGAATACGGGAACACCGCCCTCGTAGACGATGGCGTTTGCAGAGGCGATGAAGGAGAGTGGAGTCGTCACGACCTCGTCGCCGGGCGAGATGCCCGCGAGCTTCACGCCGAGGTGCAAGCCGGCCGTGCCGCTCGACAATGCCGCGACGTACGGCGCCCCGACACGCTCTGCAAGGACGCGCTCGAACTGCTCGATCATTGGCCCGAACGCGAGACGTCCAGACCGGATCACCTCGAGGACGGCCGCTTCTTCGGTTTCGTCGACGTACGGCGCCGAGAGGCCAATCGGCTCAGATGGCGCCAACCGGGCCACGCTTCGGATGTTGACAGATCTCTCGCCGAGACTGCACGCGGTGAGCGAGGCACGAACTGTGCCTACGCCTTGACTCTCGCAGCCTTCGGGAGAAGTATGCGCGTCACCCGAGGTGACGACCACAGCTTCGACGGAGAGGGACTCAACGACGAGGATTCGAGTCACATCTCTCCCGGCTGGCTTTTGGCTGCGTGCCTTGGTTCTCGGGGTGCTGGGGGCGCCCGCGGCGGTCGGGTGCTCTCCTTCTGGCTCGAGCCCCGCGACCGGCCCGCTGCCTCCGGGGCTTCCCGTGTCCGCCGGTGCGAAGGCCACCGCGATCGCCGCCGGTTACGCTCACACCTGCGCGCTCACGAGCGCGGGCGCGGTCAAGTGCTGGGGCCGGAACGGCTCCGGCCAACTCGGGGACGGGACAACGAGCCGCCGCCTGACCCCGGTTGCCGTCTCGGGCCTTGTCAGCGGCGTCCAGGCGATCGCCACCGGCGCGGCCCACAGCTGCGCGCTCACGAGCGCAGGCAGGGTCAAGTGCTGGGGCTACAACGGCGACGGCGAACTCGGGGACGGGACGACGACCCGCCGCCTGACCCCGGTAGCCGTCTCCGGCCTTGCCAGCGGCTTCCAGGCGATCGCCGCCGGCGAGGCCTTCAGCTGCGCGCTCACGAGCGCAGGCGGGGTCAAGTGCTGGGGCGGGAACGAGTACGGCGAACTCGGGGACGGGACGACGACCCGCCGCCTGACCCCGGTCGCCGTCTCCGGCCTTGCCAGCGGTGTGGCCGCGATCGCGGTCGGCTACCTCCACACCTGCGCGCTTACGAGCGCAGGCGGGGTCAAGTGCTGGGGCGAGAACGACTACGGCCAGCTCGGCGACGGAACGACAACCGACCGCCACGCGCCGGTCGACGTCTCCGGCCTTGCCGGCGGCGTGACTGCGATCAGCGCCGGCGGGGGCCACAGCTGCGCGCTCACGAGCGCAGGTGGGGTCAAGTGCTGGGGCAGTAACTACCTCGGCGAGCTCGGGGACGGGACGACGATCCGCCGCCTGACCCCGGTCGGCGTCTCCGGTCTTGCCGGCAGCGTGGCCGGGATCGCCGCCGGCGAGGCCCACAGCTGCGCGCTCACGAGCGCAGGCGCGGTCAAGTGCTGGGGCTACAACGGCTACGGCCAACTCGGTGACGGGACGACAACCGACCGCCACGCCCCAGTCGCTGTTTCCGGCCTTGCAGCCGGCGTCCGGGCGATCACCGCCGGCGGCTACGGCCACACTTGCGCGCTCACGAGCGCAGGCGAGGTCAAATGCTGGGGCCGGAACAGCTCCGGCCAGCTCGGAGACGGGACGACGACCGAGACAGGTACCGGGTGAGCTTGACCCGATATTTTCGGTTCAGGTGCACGCGCTTTTCCCCGATATAAGGCACGTGGAAGCTGCGGAAAGGGTCTGGCGGCCCTCGGCGAGCTGCTCGTCTCCAAGGGATTGGTCACGAGGGACGAGCTCGAGCTCGCGCTCGCGGAGCAGGGGGACACCGGACGTCTGCTGGGCGCGATTCTCGTTCAGCGCGGCTACGTGTCCGGCCCCGCGCTGGCCGTGGCGCTCGCCGAGCAGTACGGCGTCGAGCTGAAGACCGAGCGCGGCTTCGGCACCGGCCTCTGGGCCGAGATCGACCGGCGTCACCGCCAGGGGCGGGGGCGGCCCGAGGACGAGGACAACGTCGTGCAGCTCGAGCCGGTCAAGTTGAGCGCCGTCGAGCGTGCGCCGGAGGAGGATCCCAAGGTCGAGCGGCTCAAGTCCGAGAACCACCGGCTGCGGGGCGAGATCGAGCAGCTGCGCGGCGAGTTCAGCAACCTGAAGCTGGTCGAGGCGCCGGAGGCGCCCTCGTCGCATCTGCTCTTCGTGCCGACCCCGCGCGCTACCTGCTGCTGGAGCGCGACGGCGCACCGCCGGAGCGGGGCGACGAGCTCGAACTCCGACGTGAGCGGCCGCCTCGTGGTCGCAAAGATCGGCCGCGCCCCGTTTCCGGGCGAGCAGCGACCCTGCGCGTTCCTGCTCCCGTCTGACTAGCCGTCAGGCGGGCTGGAGCACGACCACCTGGCCGAAGTTGTTCGCGTTCGCGAGGCCCAGATACCGGTACAGGTGCTCCGCGGTGAGCGTATCCACGGTCGCCTTCTCGGCCGGGTCGATTCGGCCGGGTAGCGGGGGCCGGGCCTGCGGCAGCGTTGTCTGCAGCGGTCGGTCGAGTTGCGCCGCGAGGTCATGCCGGCGGAAGAACAGGGCCTTCGAGAGCTTCGTCTCCGTCGGGCCCGGCGGAACGAAAACGACGACATTGTCGATGGCGTCGGCGTACCTGAGCGTGTAGAGCGCGAGCTCGAGCGCCTCGCGCCGCACGACTGCGCCACGCCCGGTGCTCGCCTTGCCCTCGATCTTGCAGCTCTTGCCGCCTCCGCAGAGGACGTACATCACGCTGCGGTTCTGGTCGTAGAGCTCGAAGTCGTCGAGGGTCTTGGCCTGGAGAGTCTTCTGGATCCCGATCGCGCGCACCGTGTTCTTGGCCTGGTTGGGTGCGCCGATCACGATCCGATTCAGGGGCCGCCCGCTCGAGAGGCGGTAGGCGTTGCCGACGTGGCTGGCGATCTGCTGCGTGCGGGCGACGGTGGCGGCGGCGGGTGGCTTCCAGCTCGACCAAGGCCGCGGCGGCTCTGGGCCGGGGCGCTGGAGCAGGATGATGAACACTCCGATGCCGGTGCCCACGGCCGCGCCGAGGACGAGGTAGGCGACCAGGAACCGGCTGCGGATGCCTAGACCGCGGGCCATGCCTTCTCCTGGGTCAGGTCGACCTTCGGGATCTTGAGCTTCGCCGACTCGAGGATCTCGACCAGCTCGTCGCCAAAGAGCTCGCGTTTCTCGATCAACGCGTCGGCGATCTGCTCGACCGCCTTCTTGTTGTAGGCGATCAGCGTGTAGGCGGTCACATACGCCTGGCCGAGGAGCTGCGCCGCGAGGGAGCGCTTGTCGTGGTCGCCGAGCACGCCGGCGAGCGGGTCATGCCCGAGTGCGCCGCCGTTGCCGGTGCGGTTCATGATCTGGAGCCCGATCAGCTCGAAGCGCTGCATGATCTCGTCCCGCTCGGTCTCGGCCGCCTTGGTCCTACGCCCGACCCTGCCCTCCGAGCCGCCCTCCAGCTCGAGGCGCTCGGGTGCCATGCCGCAGGCGCCGACCATCCAGGCGGCACGGGCGGTCGCACTCTGGACGTCACCGCCGACGCCGGTCGAGTTCTCGCCGTAGAAGACCCGCTCTGCGGCCATCGCGCCGAGCGCCCAGATCAGCTGCGCCAGCTCCTCCGAGCGCCAGGAGCTGAAGCGCTCCTCCTTCTCGCGCGCCTGATGGTGGCCGAGGGCGGCGCCGCGGCGGCGGATCGAGAGCCGCGTGGACTCCGCTCCCTTCATGTAGACGTGGGCGGTGGCCGCGTGGCCGGCCTCGTGGAGCGCGACGGCCCGCGTCTCCTCCGGGATGTACTCCGTCCCGATCGCGGTGCCCGACTCGACGGTGGTCATCGCCTCGACGATGTCGCTCCAGGCGAATTCGAGCCGCCCGTCGTGGTGGGCGAAGGTGAGCGCCATCGAGCAGACCTGCTCGATCATGGCCGGTGAGTAGCCGTTGGTCACGCGCGCGAGCTCGTCGCGGCGCTTCTCGGTGTCGAGGTCGGCGTCGTGGGAGACCCTCGCCAGGTAGAGGTCGAAGATGTCGAGCCGGTCGGTCTTCGTCGGCGTGCGGAACCAGACGTGGCGGCCCATCCGGCCCGGGCGCGTGAGGGCCGGGTCGAGCATGTCCATCGGGACGTTGGTGGCCCCGATGAAGTAGATCTGGTTCCCGCTCGGCTTCGATTGCGGAAGCCGCATCGAGCGGCCGCGGATGCGCCGTGGGATGACGTAGGTCGCATCGAGGAAGGTGTTGACGCGGTTCGTCCACATCCGCTTGAAGAACGGCGGGTTGTCGATCCCGTCCATCACCACAAGGAGCTGGTTGAGCGCCAGCCCGCCGCCCATGCCGCCGCCCATCATCCCGGGGAAGACCTGGTTGACCACACCGCCGAGGCGCGTGACGAGCGTGGAGGGCACCGGCTGCGCCTCGGGCGCCCTGGCCGCGAAGACCCGCTCACGCCAGGCGCGGGACTCGAGGATCAGGTCCTCGCTCGGGTTGAGCGCGCCGTTGGGGCCGTAGAAGCAAAGGTCGTGGAAGCTCATCGGCCTCGGCGTGCTCATCCCACCGACGGCGCCGCCGCCGAGCGCCTGACGGCGCATCCCGACCGCGTCGATCTCGTCGATGAAGACGATGCACTGGCCGCCCCATTTGCGCGCCAGCTTCTTGGCTTTGTGCGCCATCCAGCGCACGATGACGGCGTCCATGCCCATGAAGGTCTGTGCAAAGCCCGAGCCGGGAATGGTCACGATCGGCGAGTTGAAGCCGGTCGCGATCGCCTTCGCCAGCATCGTCTTGCCGGTCCCCGGGGCGCCCAGGAAGAGCAGTCCGCGCTCTCGCTTGCCGCCGGCGAGCTCGAACGCTTCGCCGGACTGCCAGAGCGAGACGACCCGCCGCACTTCTTCCTTCGCCTCCGCCTGGCCGCGGACGTCGTCGAGCCTGACGCCCCAGTCTGCGTCGCCCGGCTCGAAGCCGCGGATCTGCGTGATGCCCATCAGCATCAACGGGCCCATCAGGATCAGGAAGTTGAAGATGAAGAACATGAAGAAGTAGAGGCCGATCGGCACGAAGCCCGGCACCGCTTGGAGCGCGTGCACGATCCCGTGGTAGACGTCCCCCGCGGTGCCGAGGAGGCTGGTGCCGTCGAAGCCGTACTTGAGCACCCGCACGAAGTAGATCCCGAGGATCACGAGCACGATGGCCCAGGCGATGCGGTACCAGAAGCGCCAGAACCAGACGCGGCGGCGCGCGACGACGTCCTCCTCGCGCAGCTCCGGGCTGTCGATCCCGAACAGGCTCGGCCACTGGATGAAGCGGCGGAAGAGCAGATCGAGCCCGCCTCGGAACGCGAACACCGCCAGCGCGGTCGCGAGCAGCGACCAGCCGATCGACCAGCGTTCGTGCTTGTGGAGCAAGACGAAGAGGGCGGGGCTGGACAGGACGGCGACCGCGGTCGCCGCGCGCCTCAGCGACCGCCACTGATCCGTGAGCTCGCGCGCCTGCTCGCCGAAGGCAGCCCTGCCGCAACAGGCCCGGCCGTCATTTTCGAAGTGTAGATGTCACTAAGCTCACGTACTTCGACGTGAACGCTTCGGATCTGTTTGCCGCAGACGAAATCGAGCGGGCGCGGCGCTACCACCGGCCGCTCTACCTGGCGCTCGGCACGGATCTCGCGCTCCAGCTCGCGGTGCTGGCTGTGATCGCGTTTGGGCCGCCCGGGGACTGGCTCTGGGGGCTGACCTCAGGAGCGTGGTGGATCCGCACGCTCGAGCTGACGGCGCTAGTGCTCGGGACCGGCGCGCTGGTCCGGCTGCCCCTTTCCGCCTGGCGCGGCTGGGCCTACGAGCGGCGCTGGGGGTTCTCGACCCAGTCACTGCGGGCCTGGTTCTGGGACGTGGTCAAGGGGCTCGCCCTGGGAGCGGCGTTGACGGGGCTCGTGCTCGTGGCCCTGATCGGCGCGGCCCGTGCCTGGCCGGGCTGGTGGCCGCTGGTAGCGGCGCCCGGCGCCGCGCTGCTCACGCTTGCGCTCAGCCTGCTCGCGCCGCTTCTCTTCGAGCGGCTCTTCAATCGCTTCTGGCCGCTGACCGACCAGGAGCTGGCGCGCGAGCTCCGCGGCCTCTCCGAACGGGCGGGGGTGCCGGTACGCACCATGCTCGTCGCCGATGCGAGCCGACGGACTCGCAAGCACAACGCCTACGTCTCGGGCCTCGGCCCGACGCGCCGCCTCGTCCTCTACGACACGCTGCTGGAGGACGTCCCGACCGGCGAGCTGCGCGGGGTGGTCGCCCATGAGCTCGGGCACCGCCGCTTCCGGCATGTCGCGGCCGGGACGCTGCTCGGGATGGCCGGCGCGGCGGCGGCGGTGTTGATCCTCTGGGGGCTCCTCTTCTGGCCGTGGCTGCTCTCGGCCGCGGGCGTCTCTGGGCCGGGCGACCCGCGGGTCGTGCCGCTCGTTCTGCTCGTTCTCTTGCTGCTCGAGCTTGGTGCCCTGCCCTTCGAGGCCTGGCTCTCGCGCCGCTGGGAGCGCACCGCCGACCGGTTCGCCCTCGAGCTGACGGGCAACGGGGAGGCGCTGGAGCAGATGCACCGCCGGCTCGCGCTCGTGAACCTGTCCGACCTCGACCCGCCGCCGCTGCTCTACGCGCTCCTCTTCACACATCCCACCGCGCCGGAGCGGATCGCGGCAGCGAGAATGAGCCGATGAGCCACGCGCATCAGCACACGACGGCGCGGCGCCCGCTCGCAACCGCGCTCGCGCTCATCCTCGGGCTGCTGGCGGGTGAGGTCGTCTTCGGGATCCTCGCCGGGTCGCTCGCGCTGCTCGCGGACGCGGGCCACATGCTCACCGATGCCGCCGCGCTCGCTCTCGCCTTCGGCGCCGCGACGTTCGCCGGCCGGCCGGCACGAGGCCGCTGGACATACGGCTTCCGCCGCCTGGAGATCCTCGCCGCGCACGTGAACGGGATCACGCTGCTCGTGGTCGGCGTGGTGATCGTCTTCATGGCGATCCGGCGGCTGCTCGACCCGACCGAGGTTCGCGGCGGCCTCGTGCTCGTGGTGGCGCTGGCGGGGATCGCGGTCAACCTAATCGCCACGGTGGTGCTGGCCCGGCCGAGCCGTCAGAGCCTGAACGTCAGGGGCGCCTACCTGCACGTCGTCACCGATCTCGCCGCCTTCGCGGGCACCGCCATTGCCGGCGGCGTCATCCTCGCGACCGGCTGGAACCGGGCCGACCCGGTCGCCAGCCTCCTCGTCGCGGCGCTGATCTTCTGGTCGAGCTGGTCGCTCCTGCGTGAGTCGACGCGGATCCTGCTCGAGGTCGCGCCCTCCGAGCCGCAAGAGGTGGCGCAGGCGATGCTGGCCGTGCCCGAGGTGGTGGACGTGCACGACTTGCACGTCTGGACGGTGGGGAGCGGTTTTCCCTCCCTCTCGGCGCACGTGCTCGTCGAGCCTGGCGCCGACTGCCATGCGATTCGCCTGCAGCTTGCCAGGGCGCTGGGCGAGCGGTTCGGCTTGAGCCACTCGACGCTGCAGGTCGAGCACGCACCCGTGCACGCGCGCGAAGGGGGCCTCCCCTTGGCCTCGCGTTAAGCCTTTTGGAGCTTCTCCCAGCCTGAGGCTTATGCCTTCGACGAAGCATCAGGCTGGAATAAGCTCCGACCGTGGCGGGGCTCGAGGCCAAGACCGCGATCGTCACCGGCGCCTCGAGCGGGATCGGCGCCGCGATCGCCCGTGCCCTCGCTCAGGGAGGCGCCCGGGTGGCAGGCGGCGCCCGACGCACGGAGCGGCTCGAGACCGAGCTGAAGCTCGAGCTCGACGTGACCGACCCGGCCAGCTGCAAGCGCTTCGTCGAAGAGGCGGTCCATGAGCTCGGCGGGCTCGACATCCTCGTCAACAACGCCGGCCTCGGCCTCGGCCGCGATTCCTTCGACGTGAGCAGCGAGGAGGACGAGGAGGTCGTGCTGGAGACCAACGTGCACGGGCTCATGCGCATGACCCGCCTCTGCCTACCGCACCTGCGCGACGGCGGGCACATCGTCAACCTCGGCTCGATCGCGGGCCGGCAGGCCTACCAGAACGCCGCCGTGTACGTGGCCTCGAAGTACGCGGTGCGCGGGTTCTCCTACGCGCTGCGCGAGGACCTGCTCGGCCGCCCGCTCCACGTCACCACCGTCGACCCGGGTCTCGTCGAGTCGAACTTCTCGCGCGTCCGCTTTCGCGGCGACGAGGAGAAGGCAGGTGCCGTCTACGCCGACGTGGAGCCCCTCCATCCCGACGACGTCGCCGAGTGCGTCGTGTTCGCGTTGACGCGACCGAAGCACGTCAACATCGACGAGCTGGTCGTCAAGGCGCTCGCCCAGTCGAGCCCGGTGCGCATCGTCAGATCCCAGGACGCGTAGCGTGGCGGTCACGATCCTCGAGGGCTCGACCTTCTGCATCTGCGACGAGCGCGGCGACATCGACGGCGAGACGCAGGGGCTGTTCGCCGACGACACGCGCTTCCTCTCGCTGCTTCGGCTGACCCTCAACGGGGAGAAGCCGCTACTGCTCTCGTTCGGCAAGGTCGAGTACTTCTCGGCGGCGTTCTACCTGCGCAACCCGCTGGCCGAAGAGTTGCCGCAGGACTCGATCTCGATCATCCGCCACCGCTTCGTCGGCGAGGGCATGCAGGACCGGATCGTCGTCCAAAACCAGTCGATGGAGCCGATCGCGTTCGAGCTGGCGCTCGAGCTGGCCACCGACTTCTCGGACATCCTCTCGGTCAAGGAGCACGACTTCGCCCTCGGCGAGCCCGAGCATGCGAAGCCGCTACCACCTGCAGTGCACGGCCGCTACGAGGAGGAGCACAACCAGTTCGTGCTCGAGGAAGGCGCGGGCGCCGAGGACAGTGCGCGGACACAGGTGATCCTCAGCCGGCGCGGGGAAATCGAAGGCGGCAAGGTGCACTACCGGCTCGAGCTCGAGCCGCGCGAGAGCTGGGAGCTGCGGCTCGACATCCTTGCCTCGATCGACGGGGACGTGATCGCACCGCGCACCGCGGAACGGCGCTTCGGCGAGGAGCTCACGCGCGTGCGCGAGTCGCTCGCCGCCTGGCAGCTGCGGGTGCCGCAGATTCGGGCCGACTGGGAGCTGATCGGCCGCTCGTTCTTCCAGTCCGTCTCCGACCTGGCCTCGCTGCGCATGCGCGGCACCGGCCGCACGGGGCGGATGCCTGCGGCCGGGATGCCCTGGTTCATGACCGTCTTCGGACGGGACACGATCATCACGTGCCTGCAGACGCTGCTCTTCGGCCCGGAGTTGGCGCGCACGGCGCTCGAGGTGCTGGCCGAGCTGCAGGCGCGCGAGGACAACCCCGACGTGGACGCCGAGCCGGGCAAGATCGTCCACGAGCTCCGCTCAGGCAAGGCCGCCAAGAACTGGTTCCGCACCTACTACGGCACCGCTGACGCGACGCCGCTCTACCTCGTGTTGCTCTCGGAGGTCTGGCGCTGGACCGACGATTCCGCGTTCGCGCGCTCGCTGAAGGAGCCGGCGCTGAAGGCGCTCGCCTGGATCGACGAGTACGGCGATCGCGACGGCGACGGACTCGTCGAGTACCAGCGCCGCACCCCGCGTGGGCTCGAGAACCAGTCCTGGAAGGACTCGCACGACTCGCAGCGCTTCCACGACGGGTCGATCGCGCACGGGCCGATCGCGCCGTGCGAGGTACAGGGCTACGTCTACGACGCGAAGGTACGAACCGCGGAACTGGCGCGCGAGGTCTGGCGCGACCGAGTGCTCGCCGACCGGCTCGAGGGGGAGGCCGCGGAGCTGCGACGGGTCTTCGACGAGCGCTTCTGGACGGACGCGCGCGGTGGCTACTACGTGCTCGCCCTCGACGGCGAGAAGCGGCAGGTGGACTCGCTCTGCTCCAACATCGGGCACCTGCTCTGGAGCGGCATCGTCCCGGACGAGCGCGTGGACGCGATTGTTGACGCGCTCATGGGCGAGGAGCTCTGGTCGGGGTGGGGGGTGCGGACGATGTCGACGGGCGATGCCGGCTACAACCCGCTCTCGTACCACAACGGCACGGTCTGGCCTCACGACAACTCGCTGATCGCGCACGGGCTCGCTCGGCACGGGCGCTGGCCCGAGGCGCAGCGGATCGTCCGCCGGATGCTCGGCGCCTCGGAGCATTTCGGCTACCAGCTGCCGGAGGTCTTCGCGGGCCTGCCCCGGGCCGAGACACCGTTCCCGATCGCCTACCCGACCGCCGCGCGGCCGCAGGCCTGGGCGGCCGGGACGCCGGTGTTGCTGCTCCAGGTGCTGCTCGGGCTCGAGCCGGACCGTCGGCGTCACCGGCTCGATACGCTCGCGCCGGAGGAGCTCCCCTCCTGGGCCGGGCGTTCGCTTCGCCTCAGCGGCATGCGGGCCTTCGATCGGCAGTGGGACGTGCGTGTCGACCACGGTCACGTGACGGTGGAGGAAGCGTGAACGTCGCTCGCCTCCGGCTCGCTCCCGTGGGGGAAACCATGTTTCCCCCACGTGCCCCCTTCTTACGGTCCAACGTGGGGGAACCTCCCGGTTCCCCCACACCCCCTCCCCCCGCTCACGGGGCAAAGGTCGCCCTGTGAGCGAGGACCGGCTCCGGATTGCGATCCTGAGCCCGCCGTGGTTCCCGGTCCCGCCGACGGGCTACGGCGGAATCGAATGGATCGTCTCGCTGCTCGCCGACGGACTCACCGAGGACGGGCATGAGGTGACGATCTTCGCCTCGGGGGACTCGCGTTCCAAGGCGACGCTCTCCTGGGTCTACGAGCACGCTCCGAGCGAGCTGATCGGCCGGGCACTCCCCGAGCTGCGACACACCCTCGCGGCGTACGAGCGTGCCGATGAGTTCGACGTGATCAACGATCACACGGGACCGCTGGGCGCCGTGCTCGGTGGGCTCGTGGAGACACCGGTGGTGCACACCGCTCACGGGCCTCTGGGGGGCGAGCCGGGCCACGTCTACGAGTCGATCGGGAAGATCGCGCCGCAGGTCGGGCTGATCTCGCTCTCACTCAACCAGCGCCGGCCACAGCCGGACCTGAACTGGGTCGCAAACGTCCCGAACGCGCTCGACCTCGAGCACTACCCGTGCAAGCCGCATCGCGGCGACTACCTGCTCTTCCTCGGCCGCATGAACCACGAGAAGGGCGCCCACCGGGCGATCGCGGTCGCGATGGAGCTCGGGCTGCCGCTGAAACTGGCCGGGAAGGTGCGCGAGGCCAAGGAGCGGGAGTACTTTGCGGAGTTCGTGGAGCCACATCTCGGGAAGAACGGGATCGAGTACCTCGGCGAGGTGAACCACGGCATGAAGGTCGAGCTGCTCCAGGACGCGCGCGCGACGCTCTTCCCGATCGAGTGGGACGAGCCCTTCGGCCTCGTCATGATCGAGTCCATGGCCTGCGGCACACCTGTGATCGCGACCCGCCACGGCGCCGTGCCCGAGGTGATCGCCGAGGGGCAGGGCGGAGTGATCGTCGATCACTACCGGCAGATGCCCGAGGCGCTCGAGCAGACCGGCGCGATCGAGCCCCTCGAGTGCCGGCGCTTCGCCGAGGAGCGCTTCGCTCCCGAGCGGATGGTCGGCGACTACGTGCGTGCCTACCGGGAGGCCGTCGACGCATGAGGCTCGCGGTCGGCCTCGTCGCGGCCCTGGCGCTCGGCGCCGGCGGAGCCGCGGCGCGGCCGTCGCCGGCGAGTTATGCCCTTCCGACCTGGTCGCCCGACGGACAGCGGCTCGCTTTCGCCTCGGCGAGCGGTCCGGCCGGCGCGGTCGTGACCGCTGATCCGAGGGGCGGGCCGCTGCGGCGGCTGTCGCGGACGGGGGCCCTCTCGCAGGTCGTCTGGTCGCCACGCGGGCGGCGGATCGCCTACGGCTCGTACGGCCGCGTGTTCGTGATCCGCAGCGACGGGAAGCAGCGCCACGCCGTCGGGTCGGGCGCGGAGGCCGCGTGGTCGCCCGACGGCACGAGGCTCGCTTTCGTCCGGAGCGCGATCGGCGGGCCGATCGAGAGCGTCGCCGCGACGGGCGGCGGCCGCGAACAGGTCACCGGCGGGCGTTTCGACCACGCGCCGGCCTGGTCCCCCGACGGTAGCCGGCTGGCCTTCACGCGACCGAGCAAGGTCGGTGGCGCCGAGTCCCTCTACGTCGTCCGCGCCGACGGCACCGGCCTGCGCGCGCTCGGCCCGGAGGGAGCCTCGCCGGCGTGGTCGCCCGACGGACGGGCGCTCGCGTTCTGGCAGCGGAACGACCAAGGCGTCGTGCTGGGCGTCTTCCGCTTCGCCGGCGAGCATGTGGCGACGATCACGAGGACGTTCGCGGCCTTTAGCCGCGCGCCGCGCTGGTCCCCGGACGGGACAAGGCTGCTCGTCACGGTCTGCGGGTCCTTCGGGGCCTGCCGGCTCGATGTGGCCGCAGCCGACGGCAGCGCGGTCACGAGGCTCGGCCCCGGCAGCGACCCGGCCTGGTCGCCGGACGGTTCGCGGATCGCCTTCGTTCAACGGCGCGCGTGCGCCGCCTCGAGCGTGTTCGTCGCACGCGCAGACGGAACCGGGCTGCGCAGAATCACGCCGTGCCGCTAGCCCGTCGCCGGACGCGAGCCCGCGCGCCTCGAGCCAGGAGCCAACCTCGGCCGGTTCCGCCTGGGGGCCACCGCGGCGCACCACTCGACCCGAACCCGCGGAAGAAGCCGGCGATCTCGTCGAGGCCGTCCTCGGTCGCGGGCCGCTCGAGCCCGAGGCGCGCGATTGAACATGGCCGAGCGGGGAACCGCCGGGGGCGCGAGGTAGGCCGCGCCGCCGATGCCCTCGACCTTGGCGCCGACGTCTTCGGGCGCCGCTTCGTACAAGTCGACGAAGGCCGTTAGCTCGCCCAGCTCCGCGGCCGGTGTCATGGCACAGCCTCCCAACTCGGCCCGACGGCGGGAAACCCGTCGTCGGGCCGCCGCAGGTTGCGGACGTCGCGCACCGCCAGGGCGGCCAGGACGCAGGCGGTGGAGACCACCGCGGCGAGCCAGAGCGCATCTGTGAGCCCGATCGCGTCGGCGATCGGCCCGGCGATCGCGAGGCCGAGCGGGACGAAGACGATCGAGCCGAGCACGTCATAGGCCGAGACGCGCGAGAGCTTGTCCAGCGGCACGTGCTGCTGGAGAGCCGTCGACCAGGCGACGCTGAAGAGCTCGATCGCTACCCCGGCGAGGAAGAAGCCGGCGCCGATCACGGGAGTCGAGCGAACGGACGCGAGGAGAACGAGCGGCAGCCCGGCGAACGAGAAGGCGGCCATCCCGACGAGCAGCGGCCGCTGCGGACGGAAGCGGAGGAGGAGCAGACCGCCAGTCAGCAGGCCCGCGCCCTCGGCGGCGACGATCAGGCCCCAGGCCGCCGCGCCTCCGAGGAACTCCTTGGCCACGAGGGGCCCGAGCACGAGGAAGGCGCCCGTCCAGACCATGTTGCTGACCGAGAACGCCACGACGATCGTCCAGAGCCAGGTGCGGGAGATGAACTCGGCCCAGCCCTCGGCCAGCTCGCGGAAGAGATTGGGTGCGTCCACGCGCTCGGCCCGCGGGAGCCGCATCGCCGCGAGCACCGCTGCGCTCGCCGCGTACGTACCGGCGTCGAACGTCAGCGCCCAGCCCGCTCCGGCGAGGGTGACGAACACGCCGCCGAGAGCGGCGCCGAAGATGCTCGTTCCGTTCTTCGTCATCCCGAGCAGCGCGTTCGCCTGCTGCAGCAGGCCCGGCCGGACGGTCTCCGGGACGAGCCCCTGCGAGGCTGGGAAGAAGAACGACATCGCGACCCCGCGCAGGGCCTGCAATGCGATCAGGTGCCAGAGCTCGGCCTGGTGTGTGAGGAGCAGCGCTGCGGTCGCCAGTTGCGCACCGGCGCTGAGGAGGTTCGAGCCGACCATGACCAGGTTGCGCGGCAGCCGGTCGGCGAAGATGCCGCCGAAGAGCACGAGGAGGAGCTGCGGCACCATGTTCGCCGCGAGCACGAGGCCGAGATCGGTCGACGAGCCGGTCAGGTCGAGCACGCCGAACGCGAGCGCGATCGGCGCGACCGCCGTCCCGAGCAAGGAGACGAGCTGACCGGTGAAGAGAAGCCGAAACTCGCGCTCAGCGAGCGGCTCGAGCGACCTGAACCTACGCAGCGCGCTTCTCCCAGTAGCGCTTGAGGCCGGCGTACGACTGCCAGAACGGCATCGCCTGCTCGTAGGCCTCCCGGTCGGGGCCGAGGTCGGCCGCGGCGAGCGCTGCGAAGTCCTCTTCGCTCGCGCCGTCGCGGACGCGGCCGGCGAAGCCCTCGAGCCGCTCGCGCAGCTCCTGGAGATGCCGTTGCGTGTCTTCCGCGACGCCGAAATGGATCAGCGCCAGCCGCTCTGGGCCGCGGCGCTCGATCTCGGCGATCGTGCCAGCCCAGGCCTCGAGATCGACCTCGGGGGGCGGCGTTGGCGGCAGCACGAACCCGCTCGGGAGGATGCGCACGCCCACCGCGTCGCCGGCATAGAGCGTCCCGTCGGCGTCCAGGTAGCAGACGTGGTGTGAGGCGTGGCCGGGGCTGGGGAAGCAGTCGAGGCCGACGACCTCGGCGCCGACGGGCTCGATGTTCTCCTCGGGTACCGGCGTGAGCTCGCCCCAGAGCGTGTCGAACTCGTCGCCGTAGAGCCGTCGCGCGCTCGCCTCGAGGCGCGACGGGTCGACGAGGTGCGGGGCGCCGATCTCCGAGACGTGCACCCGCAGCCCCGGATGCTCGCGGACGAGCGCGCCTGCCGCGCCCGCGTGGTCGAGATGGATATGCGAGAGCAGCAGGTGTCGGAGCTCGTGGAGCTCGAGGCCGCGCCCGGCCAGCTCCTCCTTCAGCGCGCCGAGGCAGGTGGTGGGGCCGCAGTCGAAGAGCGCGGGGCCGTCCGCGGTCTCGAGCAGGTACGCGCCGATGACGCGCTCGCGGCCGAGATGAAGGAGGTCGATCGGGTCGTGCTCCGGCACGACCCGATCTTATGCAGCGTCTATGCGGGTGCGGCCACGCGAGCCCGTCGAAGGGCGAAGGCCGAGACGGCAAGCAGCAGCAGTGCGCCTGCGACCGCCGCGAGCCACGTCGGGAGCGGCGTCCAGTCGGTGCCGCCGCCGTCCCGTGGTACGGTGGCCGGGAGCCCCGCCCGGACGAGTGTCTGCTTGAGCACGTCGCCGCCCCGGTACCAGCCTCCTAGGGAGCGCGAGTCGAAGATCGCCTGGCCCGGCTTCAGGTACGTGACAGCGCCGCCCCTTGCGTAGGGATAGAGATCCTGTGTCAGCCGGAAAGTGGCGCCGTTCCCACCGGGGACGACGTAGTGGATCGTGAACTTCGGCCCGAGCCTCTCGGCCGGGCGGCCTCCCAGCATCGGGTTGGGCGACTGGCCGAAGGCTGCTGGGAAAAAGCCCGTGTACTCGGTCAGATTCCCCAGCGCGGTGCCGCTTGCCTCACCGCTGCCCGTGAACGAGATGGTCTTACCGATCCCGGGCCCCGTGACGGTGGCCTCGGAGGGGCCCTTGGCGAGCGCAGCCGGCGCGAGCAGGCCCGCAAGCATGAGTAGGAACAGAGGGCGTTTCATCCGCGAGCTCCTTTCGAGAGGTCGCCGTATCTACACCGGCCGGGCCGGCTAGGTTCCGGCCGTCGCGGCGGAGCGGACGAGCGCTGCCTCGAGGTCGGCGATCAGATCGTCTGCCGACTCGATCCCGGCCGAGAGCCGCACGAGGTTCTTCGGCGCAGCGAAGGGCGCGTCGGCGGTCGAGGCGTGCGTCATCCTCGCGGGAAGCTCGATCAAGCTCTCGACCCCGCCGAGGCTCTCAGCGAGCTTCCAGATCTTCGTGCGGGCACAGACGGCTTCGGCCTCCTCCTGCGACTCGGCGAGGAACGAGATCATCCCGCCGAAGTCGCTCATCTGCCGCTTCGCGAGCTCGTGGCCGGGGTGCGACTCCAGCCCGGGGAAGAGCACCTGCTCCACCTTCGGGTGCCCGTCGAGGAACTCGGCGATCGCGCGCGCGTTCTCGCAGTGCCTGGTCATGCGCACCGCGAGCGTCTTCAGCCCGCGCAGCACGAGCCAGGAGTCGAACGGGCCCGGGACGGCGCCGAGCGACTTCTGCAGGAAGTAGAGCCGTTCCGCGACGGTGTGGTCGTTCGTCGCCGCGAAGCCGCCGATCAGGTCGGAGTGGCCGCCGAGGTACTTGGTCGTCGAGTGAAGGACGACGTCGGCGCCGAGCTCCAGCGGGCGCTGCAGGTACGGCGTGGCGAAGGTGTTGTCTACGACCACGAGGGCCCCGGCGGCGTGCGCCGCGTCGGCGACCGCCTTGATGTCGACCAGGTTCAGGAGTGGGTTCGTCGGAGTCTCGAGCCAGACCAGGCGCGTGCGCTCGTCGATGCTGCCGGCGATCTCCGCGCCCGGGAGGAAGTCGAACTCGTACCCCTTCGGCTGGTAGATCTGCGAGAACATCCGGAAGACGCCGCCGTAGACGTCGTTGACGCAGACGACTCGCTCACCGGGGTTGACGAGGTGCATGATCGTCGTGGTCGCGCCCAGGCCGGACGAGAAGGCGGCTCCGTGCTCGGCTCCCTCCAGCGAGGCCAGGCAGAGCTGGAGCGCCGTGCGGGTCGGGTTGCCGGCGCGCGAGTAGTCGTACCCCTGGTGTTCGCCGACCGCCTCCTGGACGAAGGTCGACGTCTGGTAGATCGGCACCGTCAGGGCGCCGGTGGCCGGATCCGGCTGCTGTCCTTCGTGGATCGCGCGGGTCTCGAATTCCACGGCCCGATTGTAGTTACAGCGCCCTTGCTGCTAACGCTAGCTGAACGGCTTGACGACCATGTCGAGCCTAGGCGCCGATGAAGGTCTCGGGGTCTTGCTCGCTGACCGGGGTGCTCACAGTGGTCGTACGCCTAGCACTGCTCGCATGCAGCCTT
>WNFZ01006085.1_pt1 | contig 22702 bp, 17 predicted proteins | sample 5400081 | NCBI WGS metagenome assembly WNFZ01 (sample SAMN13153365, study PRJNA577476) | soil metagenome | isolation source: 80 cm soil or saprolite under grassland replicate 1 | place: USA:California | collected 2016-06-15
CCGGCATTCCGCGTTTGGACGACTTGCGTTTCGATTGGCAGGCTTTCGCCTTCACGGCGACCGTGTCGCTGGTTACCGGACTGCTTTTCGGTCTGGCCCCGGCAATTCGCGCCGCTCGTCCCGACCTGCAGGAAGCGCTCAAGGAAGGCGGGCGCGGCACGGCGTCCAGTCGCAGAGTCAGACGAATGGGCAATCTGCTGGTCGTAGGAGAAGTCGCTTTGGCGATGCTGCTGCTGGTCGGCGCCGGATTGATCGTGCAAAGCTTCATCCGCCTGCGACTGACCGATCCGGGATTTGCGACTGGCCGCATGCTCACAATCAAAGTCAATGTGCCCGATTACAAGTATGGTCGCACCACAAACGCCAGCCGTCCGGGCAGCCAGGAATTCGTATCGCGGATCAAACTGTTCAGTCTGTTCGAGGAGCGTCTCAATTCGCTGCCGGGAATTGAATCCGCCGCCGTCTCCGAGCGGCTGCCTATCGGGCAATGGCCTGGCGCTACTGGAATCAGCATAGATGGACGCGCGCCCGTAGCTGACGAGTTTTGGGGCTGCGCGGAGCTTCGCCAGAATGGTCTCCCCTGTCACGGCGCCGTTGGAGTCAACAGCGTCAGCACGGCTTACTTCCGCACGATCGGGATGCGACTCATCCGCGGGCGACTCTTCGATAAGCGCGACACGGCTGATACGCCAAACGTGGCGCTGATCAACGAGACGATGGCACGGAAATACTGGCCTGATGAAGACCCGATCGGGAAAAGCTTCGCGCTCAATTTCTCATCCTGGTTTCCGAAGGCTGAGATCATCGGAGTGGTAGCCGTCAGACGACTGCCACCTCATTATCCGAACCAAAGCCGCGCCGGAGGCGCTCGCCGCCGCCGTGCGGGAAGAAATGGGACGAATCGATCGCGATATTCCATTGCGGGGTGTGAGGACGATGGAAGTCGTGATCGCCGACACATTGTGGCGCGCGCGGCTCTCGGCATGGCTGTTCGGATTATTCGCAGCGCTCGCGGCGACGCTGGCGGCTGCGGGACTGTACGGCGTGATGAGCTACTCGGTCAATCAACGCTCTCAGGAAATCGGATTGCGAATGGCGCTCGGGGCCACAAGCCGCGACGTTCTGCGCATGGTCATAGGCGAAGGCTTCAAATTGACAGTCGCGGGACTGGCGCTCGGCCTGGCCGCCGCATTCGCGCTCAGCCGTTTGATCGCCAGCCAGCTCTTCGGCGTGACGGCGACCGACCCGTTGACTTACGGCGGAGTGGCGATGCTGTTGGGGGTGGTCGCGCTCATCGCATGTTATCTGCCAGCGCGGCGGGCGGTGAAGGTTGATCCGCTTCAGGCTCTTCGCCACGAATGAAACAGCTTCATTTTGGGTCGCTTTGGCATGGCAACGCCCCTTGATTATCTCTCGTTTCATCAACAGCATTAGGTCTCGGAGACGGGTTCCAGAGCTAATCCGTCAAATGCGGCGCCCAGGTGCGCGACGAGTGCACGGTTTACCGGATCGAGTAGCGCGGCTGGATCAGTTCCAGGTGGGGGGTGACCGAGACCGGCCGCCGGGCCAAGTTCTACACGCTGACGAAAGCAGGAAGTAAACAACTCAAAGCCGAGGAGGAGAGCTGGGATCGGCTCGCCCTGGCCATTGCGAAAGTCAGAAATGCTCCTTCGCCAATTCACCTTTATTCCGTTCGCCGCTGTGGGGATCGTGTTATTGATCGCCTGCGCCAATGTGGCGGGCATGTTGCTGGCGCGTTCCAACGCTCGGCGCAAAGAGATCGGTACCCGTTTGGCTGTCGGGGCGGGCCGCGCGCGCATCGTCAGACAACTGCTGACGGAAAGTCTGATGCTCGCATTGTTGGGCGGCGCCTTCGGGATTTTGATCGGCGTTTGGATGACTAGAGGTGTGATCAGCGTTCTGCCGAATGACTTTCGCGATCTTTCCTTCAAATTCGACTTCAGCGTCGATTGGCGGGTCCTGGCTTTCACACTGGCCGCGTCGACCTTGACAGGCGTGCTGTTCGGCCTCATTCCCGCTATGCAGGCGTCGAGAACGGATATCGTTACCGCGCTGAAAGACGCGCGTTCGACCGGCGGACGACGGGCGGGGTTGCGCGGCGCGATGGTTGTGACGCAGGTGGCGCTCTCATTCGTATTGCTGATCGCGGCGGGACTGCTCATCAGGACGTTGCGGAATGCGCGCGCTATCGACCTCGGCTACCAGGTCGAAAGCCTTTTGACCGCTCGAATCGATCTTCCTAAACAAAATTACAACGAAGCTCAGGGCCGCATCTTCCAGCGACGACTGACTGAGCGATTGGAGGCTTTGCCTGGCGTTCAAGCGGTGAGTCTTGCCGACAGATTGCCTCTGAATGACGGCAGGAGCGAGACGGGGATGTTTCCCGAAAGAGATGGCCAGAGGGTGCAAACATTAAGGAACATTGTCTCACATAGTTATCTGGAGACGATGAAGATTCAGTTGCTTGCGGGCCGTCAGTTCAACGAAAGTGATGACGCAAAGGCGCCTCGAGTAGCGATCATCAGCGAAACGCTTCAGCGCCGCGCCTGGCCCAACGAAAACCCGATCGGAAAGCGGTTTTCCATAGGGCATCCGACTGACGGCGGCGGATACATACCGTCGGTCGAAGTCATAGGCGTGGCTCGCGATATCACACTCCGCGATGTATTAGCGACGCCGGCCCCGACGATCTACTTTCCGCTGCTCCAGAATTACCGCTCGGGAATAGCTCTCCACCTACGTTCAACTATCAACCCTGAGCAATTGGCCGCGGCCGTGCGGCGTGAAGTCGGCGCGCTCGACCCGAATCTGCCGGTCTACAGAGTGGCTCTACTCGAGGATCATTTCACCGCCGCGTTGACGCCCCAGCGCCTGTTGACGCAATTGATCAGCGGATTCGGCCTGTTGGCGCTGGCGCTGGCCGGCGCAGCGCCGTGCCGTAGGACAGGCCGAGCGCGTTGAAATCAATGTCTTCGGCTACGAGCGCATAGACGAGATGTTCGCTGCCCGCGCGGTTGATGACGCGGATCATCGTCCGCCTGTGGCCGCCGCCATTCTCGTCGTGATCTTCGTCGTCCTGTTGAAGCTGCAAGCTTCGAGCGATTCGCTGTTTCGCCCTGATCCATTCCGCCAAGGCGCGGCGCAGGGCCACGCGCGGCGTCGGCGGATCGGGCAGGTATTTGTCAAAGCCCTGCGGGTGGTGATCGCCGCAACCGGCGAATCATCAGCTTGCGCGCAATGCTGTCCGCTTATTTTTACAGATTTGTGGTCTCAGGGAGATCGACGAAATGAGGCTGATGGGATAAGGGGGCGACGTCGAGAGGATTAAGAAGCCCAATGTGATTTGGATGGGAATGAATAGAAGCCGAGCATCTGCTTCGCAAACCGGCTTAACCGACAAGCCGGAATCCTGATATTCAAGTCATTGCGGAAATTTCCCGATATCGGGACGTCGCGATCCCAAAAGCGCACGCCGGAGATACAAGACCCACAAGCTAAGCTCTCTAAGCCTAACAATTCAGCTATTTAGCCAAGTGTCAATTATGGCGCGGCGTTTGACTATTCGGAGTGTAAGAACTCGTGTCTTGCTGAAGCGATCCACGGTTGAATTCACGCGCTGAAAACGCGTCATCACTCTTTGGGGGGGAGCTATGAGTACTCTATGGCAAGACCTGCGCTACGGCGCGCGAATGTTGTGGAAGAAGCCGGGCTTCACGTTGATCGCCGTCATTACGCTGGCGCTTGGCATCGGCGCGAACACGGCGATTTTTAGCGTCATCAATGCGGTATTGATTCGCCAGTTTCCATACCGTGATGCTGATCGCTTGGTGGTCGTGTGGGAAAAGCACCAGTTGACTGAACAGAACACGATAAGTCCAGCCAACTTTTTCGACTGGCGGGAGCAGAACCGAGTCTTTGAAAGCCTGGCCGCGTTTAACGACACCCGGAACAGCCTCAGTGGCGACGGCGAGCCGGAAGAGATTACGGGGCAGATAGCCACCGACAATCTGTTTTCCGTGCTAGGAGTGAATGCCATGCTGGGCCGCACCTTCACGCCGGAAGATGGCAAGCCGGGACGGAATAACGTAGTCATTCTCAGCTACGGTCTGTGGCAACGCCGGTTCGGCGGCGATCCGAACGTGATCGGGCGAAAAATTACTCTCAATGCAATCGACCAGACGGTCATCGGTGTGATGCCGCCGGATTTCAAATGGCACGTCAGAAAGAACTCGCAGACCGGCCAGGCGGCGCAACTCTGGACGCCATGGGCGATCGGGAATGAGTTCAGGCAGTTCCGAGGACGCTTCATCGGCGCCATCGCCCGGCTCAAACCCGGCGTGACACTCCAGCAGGCTCGCGCTGAAATGGACACGATTGCGGGCCGCCTGGCCGAGCAGTATAAACAGTTCAACCACGGCTACGGCATCAACCTGGTTCCTCTACGGCGGCAGTTCGCGGGCGAGATTCGTCTGGCGTTGCTGTCGCTCATGGGCGCGGTCGCATTCGTACTGCTGATCGCCTGCGCGAACGTGGCGAACCTGTTGCTATCGCGCGCTGCAGCGCGGCAGAAAGAGATCGCCGTGCGCGCCGCTATGGGCGCAAGCCGCGGGCGAATCGTGCGGCAATTGCTGACAGAAAGTTTGTTGTTGGCGGCGACAGGAGGAGTAGCCGGGTTATTGATGGCGTGGTGGGGCGCGCAAATTCTGGTCAGTCTCAGCCCGCCGGAACTCGGCGATTTTCAGAACGTAGAGATCAGCGCCCCTGTGCTCGGATTTACTTTCATCGTGGCCTTGTTGACCGGCGTCATCTTCGGTCTGGTCCCGGCATTCGAAGCGACGAACATCAAACTCAGCGACACCCTCAAAGAAGCGGGCAGGAGTCTCGTCGGCAGCGCACGCAGCCAGCGGCTGCGCAGCGCCCTGGTCGTCGGTGAAATTGCGATTGCGCTCGTGTTGCTCATCGGCGCAGGCTTGCTGATTCGCAGCTTCCTGCAGCTGCAGGGCGTGAACACCGGCTTCAACGACCGGAACGTGCTGACAATGCGCGTCGCGCTGCCCGGCGTCCGCTACAATCAGGATGAGAAGAGGATCGCTTTCTTCACACAAGCCCTCGAACGGATGCAAACCTTGCCCGGTGTCGAGGCCGTGGGCGCGATCAACTACACCCCGTTTCTCGGGTTGGGTACGACCACCAGTCTTGAAATAGACGGTCGCCCGAAGCCGGAACCCGGTCAACCGACAGGTGGCACAGCCCTGTGCGTCGTCGATCAAAACTTCTTCGGCGCGCTGCAAATCCCGCTCAAGCGCGGCCGGCTCTTCACCGAACAAGAAGTTCGCGAGAAGCGCAACGTCGTCGTCATCAACGAAGCGCTGGCGAAGAAATATTTCCCGAATGAAGACCCACTTGGCCAGCGGATAATAATTTCCATGAGGCCCCCGGATGTACCGACCCAAATCATCGGTATCGTCGGCGACGTGAAGCATACGCAACTTGAACAGGATGCCGGGCCAATGTCCTACTGGCCAATCGCCCAACTGCCTTACCCATTCATGACCTTCGTGTTGCGGACGCGTGGCGATGCGACAGGGGTAGCGACTGCTGTGCGCAACGTGATTCAAACGCTCGATCCGCAACAGCCACTCGGCGAGGCGCGCACGCTCGCAAGTCTGGTGGGCAATTCGATTGCCAGGCAGCGATTCAACACACTGCTACTCGCAATCTTCGCTGTCGTGGCGTTGCTGCTCTCGGCCGTCGGCATCTATGGCGTGATGTCTTACGCGGTGGCGCAGCGCATACACGAAATCGGAATTCGGACGGCTTTGGGCGCGACCGCCTCAGACATCCTGCGCCTGATGCTGAAGCGTGGGATGACATTGACGCTGCTAGGCGTGGCAGCCGGCTTGATGTCTGCGTTTGTATTGACGCGGTTGCTGAAGAACTTATTGTTCAGTGTAAGCGCGACCGATCCGCTGACATTTGCCGTAATCGCGCTGTTGCTTGCTCTCGTTGCCTTGCTGGCCTGCTGGATACCAGCGCGACGGGCGACGAAGGTGGACCCGATGATCGCGCTGCGCACTGAGTGATGCGCGAAAGGAAGGAACTGCGATGAACAATTTATTGCAAGACCTGCGCTACGGCGCGCGAATGTTGTTGAAGAAACCCGGCTTCACCTTGATTGCCGTGCTGACGCTGGCGCTTGGAATTGGCGCGAACACGGCGATTTTCAGCGTCGTCAACGCGGTGCTTCTGCGCCCATTGCCGTATCACGAGCCGGAGCGGTTGACGCAAATCTGGGAGAAAAAGCGCGATAGCGGAAACACTGTGATCTCGCCCGACAACTTTCTGGATTGGCAGAAACAGGCGAAAAGTTTTGAAGGCTTGAGTATTTATGACGTCTGGCTTCCGGCGATCAGCACGGCAGGTGTCATCGGGGAAAAGCTGACGCTCGATCAGAGCAGCTATACCATCGTTGGAGTGTTACGTCCCGGCTTCCGTCATCTCCGTCTGATCTTCGATCAGCAACCCGTAATTTTCCGGCCTTTCGATGTCAAGACGGTGGCCAATCAGCGCGCCGCCCATTATCTGAGCGCCATCGGACGACTTAAAACAGGCGTCAATCTCGCACAGGCGCAGGCTGAAATGACGGCCATCGCCCGGCAGCTCGAAGAAGCCTATCCAGAGACCAATCGAGATTGGGGAGTGAACCTGGTGGCATTGCACCAGGAAGTGACCGGCAGTATCAGCCTGATCTTGCTCATTTTGCAGGGGACGGTGGCGTTCGTCCTGTTGATTGCCTGTGTCAACGTTGCCAATTTACTGCTCTCCCGGGTGGCGGCACGCGAAAGGGAGATGGCCGTCCGCATGGCGCTCGGGGCGGGCCGGTGGAAGATCCTCCGGCTGCTGCTGGCAGAGAGCGCTTCGTTGGCCATTCTTGGTGGCGCGTTTGGACTACTGCTGGCATGGTGGGGAGTTGATCTGCTCGTATCATTGGCTCCTCCTGACATTCCGCGGCGAGAAGACATTAGCGTTGACCATCGTGCTTTGGGGTTCACATTCTTGGTCTCGCTGCTGACGGCCTTGTTTTTCGGCTTGCTGCCGGCCCTCCAGGCAACAAGAGCGAACCTCAACGACGCGCTCAAAGAAGGAAGTCGCAGCGGATTTCGCCGGCAGAGATTGCGTGGTGTGCTGGTTGTGGCCGAGCTCGCTCTCGCTTTGGTACTGCTGGTCGGCTCCGGATTGCTTCTCCACAGCTTGATCCGTCTGCATCACGTGAACCCCGGCTTCGACACCAAGAACTTGTTGACGATGCGTGTCGGGCTCCCAGCCCCTAAGGCTCGTGACGAGCAACAGATCGTCAATTTTTATCAGCAGATCCTGGCCCGGCTTGAAACCCTGCCCGGCGCGAAGGCGGCGGCGCTCACAAGTAGCGTGCCTTTTACCGGAAGCTACAGTTGGAGCGCCAATTTCAAGATTGAGGGTCAGCCGGTCGAACCCGGCAGGGAACCGATGTCAGGCTGGCGCTTAATCAGTCCAGCTTACTTCGACACGATGGGCATCCCTCTACGTGCAGGTCGAGCATTTACCGATCGCGATACGGCGGGTTCAATCGGAGTGACGATCATTAACGAAAGCTTCGCGCGCCAACACTTCCCCAATGTAGATCCGATCGGCAAAACGATTATTCCGAAGTGGAGACCTGAAAGACCGCGGCAAATCGTCGGCGTGGTCAGTGATTTCAAACATAGAGGACTGGCGGACGACGCGGCCCCAGAGATGTACGTCCCATACACACAACAAACCTGGTCATCAATGGCGCTGGTGGTACGGACGAACGCTGAGCCGGAGAAGATCCAAGTCGCCGTCCAGAAAGCCATCTGGGAGGTCGATCAGAGCGCGCCGATTTCGCGCATTGACACCATGAAGGAGGTTTTGGGCGATCAGGTCTCGCACTCGCGCTTCAATACGCTATTGCTCGGCATCTTCTCCGCCCTGGCGCTTATTCTCGCCACCATCGGGATCTACGGTGTGATGTCACATGCAGTCAGCCAACGTACGCACGAGATCGGCGTGCGGATGGCGTTGGGATCTCAAAACATTGATGTCGTGTGGTTAGTTGTGAGGCAAGGCCTGAAATTGACGCTGCTGGGCATCGCCATCGGGTTAGCGAGCGCGTATGGCCTGACGCGCCTGATGACAAATCTGCTTTTCAATGTCAGCGCGACCGATCCGCTGACGTTTGCGGGCGTGGCGTTGTCGATAATGATTGTTGCGTTGTTGGCCTTCTGGATTCCGGCGCGACGGGCGGCGAAGGTGGATCCGATGATCGCATTACGCAGTGAGTGACGCGAATTCGACAAGGAGGAATGATGCAAACCCTGTGGCAAGACCTGCGCTACGGCGCGCGAATGTTGATGAAGCAAAAAAGCGTCACGGCGATTGCCGTGCTTTCACTGGCGCTAGGGATCGGCGCGAACACAGCGTTGTTCAGCGTGGTGGACGCCGTGTTGCTCAAAACCTTGCCAGTCAAAAAGCCGGAGCAGTTGGTGTTGTTTGAATGGCGAGCCGGGCTTTCCTTCAGAACGAGTGGTATGAGCGGCACATCGTGGGTCCCTGATGAGCCGGGCACGCAAGCGCTTTCGCTGTTTCGTCATGACGTTTTTGCCAAGATGCGCCAGGCGCAGGCCGTCACGCCGGAGAGTCCACTCAGTGATTTCTTTGCCTTCGCTCCGCTCAGTGAACTAAATGCCGTCGTAGGCCAACAGGCGGAGATCATCAAGGGGCAAGCCGTGTCCGGCGGCTATTACACCGGGATTGGCGTACAACCCGTGCTGGGACGCGCGATCACGGACGAAGATGACAGGGCAGGCGCTGCGCCGGTGGTCGTACTCAGCCATCAGTTCTGGCAGGAACGGTTCGGCTCCAACCCGGCAGTCATCGGCCAGTCGCTCAAACTCAATCAGCAGTCCTTCACCATCATTGGCGTGACGCCGCCTGCTTTTACCGGCACTTTGCAAGCCGTGGCAGCAGGTAGGCGAAGGGATCGGCAAGATGTATTTCATGTTGCGCACTGTGGGCGAACCCGCCGCGCTCGCCGCCACGGTACAGCAGGTCGTGCGCGAACTCGACAGCAGCCTGCCGGTCACGGAGATCGGTACGCAAACCGCGCTCTCGCAAGCCACGCTTGGACAGGAACGCCTGTCCGCGCGGCTCCTGAGTTTCTTCGGCGGCCTGGCGCTCTTGCTCGCCGCCATCGGACTCTCCGGCGTGCTGGCCTATTCGGTCTCCCAGCGCACGAACGAGATCGGCATTCGTATGGCGCTCGGCGCGCAAACCGCCAACGTCCTGCGGCTGGTGATTTGGCAAGGAATGAAATTGGTCTTGCTGGGACTGACAGTGGGCGCAGCAGTTGGTTATGGCTTGAAGCGTTTGCTGGACAGCCAATCTTTCGGGCGCGGGACGTGGCAGGCGCGAATGGCTGAACAGCTTTTTGGAGTCAGCGTGACTGATCCCCTGACCGTTGCTGTCATTGCATTGCTGTTGATCTTCGTGGCGCTCGTAGCCTGTTGGATTCCGGCGCGGCGGGCGACGAAGGTAGACCCAATGATCGCGCTCCGATGCGACTAGATGCCAGATGTCAGATGTCAGATGTAAGATGTTGTTAGCAAGTGAGGCGAGGGGTTCTTCGCTGACATCTGACATCTGACATCTCCTCTTGGAGGAATTATGCAAACACTTTGGCAAGACCTACGTTATGGCGTTCGGACTTTCATCAAGGCGCCAGGCTTCACGCTGGTCGCTGTGTTTTCCATCGCGTTGGGCGTTGCGGCCAACACGTCGGTCTTCACAGTGGTCAACGCCATGCTCTTCAAGCCGATGCCGGTGGCGGAGCCTGACCGGCTGGTCGCGCTTTACACCAGCGAACCGAATTCAGGATTTCCGCGCGGCTTTTCTTATCCCGATTACAAGGACTACCGCGACAACAACGACGTTTTCAGCGACCTGTTCGTTCATTACGGCGTCTCGGTCAGTTTGAAGAATCGGGACGACAAGGCCGAATTGATCTGGGGCGAGTTGGTCACCGGCAATTACTTCACCGGGCTGGGCGTGAAGCCTGCGGCCGGGCGGCTCTTTTCGCCGGACGACGACCGGGCGTTGGGCGGACACCCGCTAGCAGTGCTCAACCACGCTTTCTGGCAGCGGCGGTTCAACGGCGACCCGAACATCGTCGGCAGGATCGTCCGGTTGAACGGCCACGATTTCACGATCATCGGCGTCGCGCGGCAGGGATTTTCCGGCACGCGTTTTCTCGGTTACATCCCGGATGTATGGATGCCGTTTTCCATGCACGCGCAGGTCACGCGTGGTAGCGAGAGTTGGCAGACGTCGCGCGGTGACACGCAGTTCAATGTCAATGGGCGACTGAAACCCGGCGTGACCATCGAACAGGCGACGGCGGCGATGAACCTTCGCGCGCGACAACTCGCCCAAGCCTATCCGCAGACCAACGCCAACAAATCCATCGGCATGGTTCCGGCTGGAAACAAGACGCAGCCGGCGATCAAGCTGATGGGCTTTATGCCTGTCGCTGCCGGGTTGTTGATGGGGATCGTCGGGTTGGTCTTGCTCGTCGCCTGCGCCAACGTGGCGAACCTGCTGCTGGCGCGGGCTTCGTCGCGGCGGCGCGAGATCGCCGTGCGGCTGGCGATTGGCGCGAGCCGGTGGCGGCTCATCCGCCAGTTATTGACCGAAAGCGTTCTGCTCTCGCTCGCCGGCGGCGGGTTGGGAATGATGCTGGCGCAATGGTTCACGGCGCTGTTTCCGGCGACTGCGCCCAAGCTTGATTTTGCGACCGTGGATGTCAGTTACGACCTGAGTCTGGATCGCCGCATCCTGGGGTTCACGCTGCTGATCTCGGTTCTGACCGGCCTGATTTTCGGCTTGCTGTCGGCGTTGCAGGCGTCGAAGACCGATCTGGTTTCGGCGCTGAAGGGCGGCGAGGCGCAAACGGCAGCCGGGCGGCGATTCAATCCGCGCAACCTGCTGGTCGTCGCGCAAGTGGCGTTGTCGCTGATGCTGCTCGTCGGCGCGGGGCTATTCGTCAAAAGCATGTTCAATGCGCAGGAACTCGATCCCGGCTTTGAAGCCAAACGCATTTTGCTGGCGAACGTGAACGTGGAACTGCACGGTTACGACGAAGCCAGAGGCCGCGACTTTTACAAACGCGTGGTCGAACGCATCAAGGCGCTGCCCGGCGTCGAAGCCGCTAGCCTGGGCAATTGGCTGCCGCTGGGGCCGGACAACAACGACACAATCGTCAACGTCGAAGGCTACACGCCGCGTTACGCCAACGAACGGATCGAGATCGGCTACAGCGTCGTCGGCCACGATTATTTTCAAACGATGAAGACGCCGATTGCGCAAGGGCGTGGCTTCACCGAATACGACGATGAGAAAGCCCCCCGCGTGGTCGTGGTCAACGAAACGATGGCGCGCCGGTTCTGGCCGAACCAGAACCCGATCGGCAAGCGGTTGCGGCTGGGAGACGCGCCGGAGCCTTTCTACGAAGTGGTCGGTGTGGCGCGCGACGGTAAGTATTACCTGCTGGGCGAAGGGCCGACTGATTTCATGTTCCTGCCGCTCCGGCAGAATTATGTCGGGGAGATGACGTTGATTGCGCGCATGTCGGTTCAACCTGAAAGCGTGGCCGCAGCCATTCGCCAGGAAGTCGCCGGTCTGGATAGCGAGCTGCCGGTTTACGGCGTCAAGACCATGCCGGAATACCTTGATCGGTTGCTGTCGATGCCGAAGTCCATCGCCGGGCTGGTCGGCGTTTTCGGGCTGATCGCTTTGCTGATGGCGTCGGTCGGGCTGTACGGCGTGATGAGTTATGCGGTGGCGCAACGGACGCGCGAGATCGGGATCAGAATGGCGCTCGGAGCGCAAACAGCGGCTGTCTTCAGGCTGGTCGTCAAGCAAGGGATGCAACTCGCTTTTGCGGGCGTGGCAATCGGGTTGATTGCGGCGTTCGGGCTGACGCGATTGATGAAGAGTTTGCTCTACGGCGTCAGCGCCACTGACGCGCCAACGTTCGCGCTAATCGCGCTGTTGCTGTCGGTCGTCGCGCTGCTGGCCTGCTGGATTCCGGCGCGGCGGGCGACGAAGGTAGACCCGATGGTCGCGCTGCGCGCTGAGTGAAACGCGAAAACAAGGAATTGCGATGAACAGCGCGCCGCAAGGCCTGCTCTACGGCGCGCGAATGTTGTTGAAGATACACATATTCCTATTCACAGTCAGGCTCACACATTGTTGGCTGTCGATCGGGAGATTGAGTTAGACGGTAGAGAAGATCACTTCGAGCGTCGGCAGATCGCCGCGCAGGTCGTCGAGGCGAAAGACCGCGTCGCTGATTTCATCAAGCAGCGCCTCTCCCTGATTCGAGCCGATCAGGACACCGTAAGCTCGCATGCCGCGTTCCCTTCTTCTCCTCGCCCATTCCGCCTGCGCTTCGGGAGAAACGTCACTGATGCCGTCGCTGACGCAGACCACGTCGGCCTGCTCGAACTGCGATCCGTCCACCAGTTCCAGCGCCTTTCCCATCCACGGCTCGAAGACCGTACCGCCGTTGAAAAAGAAGCTGGCGCAGGCGATCACCTGGGCGGGCGTGGCTTCGCCTTTCGGAAAAAGGTCGAGCCGCAAGTCGTCCGGGCCGGAGAAATGGATCACGGCCAGATCACGCTTCTGCAGCCGCGCGATCGAAAGCAGCGCAAGCATCACCGCCTTGCTCCACACTTCCCCCGTCATCCCGCCGTAGTCAGTCGTCATCGATCCCGATTCGTCAATGGCGATGATGATCGGCCCCTGGCCTTCAGGCTCGTGGCCGATCAGGTCGTACTGCATCAGGCCGCGTTCGGCAAATCTGAGGTAGAAAAGGTCTTCGAGGTCGGAATCGGCCAGCAACGCGATCTCGCTCGGCAACAGGCGCTCGATATCAGAGCCTGCGGTGATCGACGTAATTTCGTCGGGTGGATGTTTGACGCGAGGATCACCTTATCGATGCGATTCGTATTGCGCCCCTGTTCGGCGGCCTGCTCGCGCAGTTCCTGCAGCTTCGCGCCGATCTGCTTGAGCTTCGTGTTGGCCTCGATCGCCGCCTGCATCTTCTGCTCCTCGCTCTGCGCCGCCTGTTGCGCGTCCATGCATTCGCGATGCGCCGACGCCGCCTGGTCTTCGAAATCAACGGCTTTGGAATTGAGCGGATTGCCGATGCGGGCGAGCGCCTTGCCAATCTCGGTCTGCTGTTCTGGCGATTGCCATAGGACATTTTTGAGGAAGACCAGGTCGTCTTCTGTCACCGCGTCGCGTCCTTCGGTGAGCGCGTGAGCCTGCAAAACGCCGAGCGCCTGTCCCCATCGCCGGTCGCTGATGATGATTCCTTTGGCCGCGAGGTCTCTGCGCAACTGCTCGATCAGGTCGATCGCCGCGTTCGGAATGGCGACCTGGGCGGCGCTCTGTTGTAGGGCTCTCAACTCTGACTGCAAGAGCGTCAACGGCTGGCTGCCGTTTGAGCTGTGACCATTATGCTTCGCAGCAGCGGCGCGGATGAATCTAACGAACCCGGTGTCGGTGACGTAGCTGACACGGAAGCGCAGCAGGAATCGATCCCAGAGAGCTTCGAGTTCATTACCCTGCGGCATTTCGTTGCTCGCGCCGAAGAGCGAGATCAGCGGGACTCGCATCTCCTGGCCGCCGTTGTTGAAGACGCGTTCATTGGCGATCTTCAGCAGCGCATTTAGAATAGCGCTGCTCGCCTTGAAGATTTCGTCGAGGAAGACGAGTTCAGCCTCGACAAGTTTTCCAGCCGTGATGCGCACATACTCGTCGCGCTTGAGACCGCTGACTGACACCGGCCCGAAGAGTTCTTCCGGAGTAGTAAATCGCGTCATCAGGTAGGCGAAGCTCCGCAGCCCCGCGCCGTTTTGCGGGCTGATGCGCTGGGCAAGTTCGGTGACCAGAGCCGACTTTGCCGTGCCCGGCGGCCCGAGAACAACCATGTGCTGCCGCGCGAGCAATGCGACCAGTGATGCGCGAATGACCTCATCACGTTCGATCAGCGACGCCGTTAATTCACGTTCAATGGCTTGCAGTTTATCCAGAGATGGTTTGATGGATGCGAGATTGGGTGTTGTGGACATAGCGATCATCCTTTCGCTCATCTGCATACCGCTCGCATCTTTCCGTTCAGTATCGAGACGAGGGACAACAAGTTGAATGGACGCTGGATGGTTTGTCCTTCAGGCGCTAAGGTCCATCGGTTGGCGCCGCCGGTTCGGGCGCTATACGCTATGCGGCGGGATTGTTTATGCGGCATTATGCCGTGTATTGGGAGAGCGCGATGCCAAAAATGACAGCAAAACCACTCAGACTCAAAAAGACGAATCGGCGGCAGTCCAACGGCGCCGAACGGATGGAAATGACGGATCGAGATCGAGACCAGTTCTTGGCCGCCCTGAACCGCCCGCCCAAACCGTTGCCAGAATTGGAGCGAGCCGCGCGGCTGCATGCTCGCACGACAAGAGGAGAGGGATGAATATGTCTGAAGATTCCAAAGATGAGAAGCATGAGTTCCCGCATTGGGAGGAGTTGTATCAGCAACAGGAGGTCGAATCCATGCCCTGGTTCAATCCTGAACTGGACTATGATCTCGAAAAGGCGCTGGACGAACTCGGATTGAGAAGCGGTAGCGCGCTCGACCTCGGTACCGGCCCCGGCACTCAGGCGATACACCTCGCCCGGCGAGGATTCACTGTGACGGCGACAGATATTTCGGAGGCGGCTACCCGCCTGGCTAGTGAGAAGGCGCGAAAGGAGGGGATCGAAATCACCTGGGAGCAGGATGACATACTCGACACCAGGCTCGACCGGCAGTTCGATCTTATTTTCGACCGCGGGCTCTTCCACGTCCTCGCGCCCGAGCGGAGGCAGGATTACGTCAGGACAGTCAGCGGCCTGTTGAAAACGGGCGGCTACCTCTTCCTGAAGTGCTTCAGCCGTTTACAGCCGGGAGAGCAAGGCCCATACCGATTCACGCCTGAACAGATTCGGGAGATTTTCGGCAGCCGGTTGAGCGTTCTTTCAATAAAAGAGACCGTCTATCAGGGCACACTAGACCCGCTTCCGCACGCGTTGTTCTGCATAATGCGGAAGCGAAAGATAGAATCGAAGGAGGCGTTGCGCCGGATGACTGAACTGTCCGAGGAGATGGGATTGTATGACGAATGATCCCGCCATTGGCGCCGTATAAAACCTCAGGCGCATCTTTTATCCCTTACTGCAACCTTCCGCATCTTCTTGCGCCTCATCCAACGTAATAAATTTGGACGAGAATATGTTCAAATGAGGAGGTCTATGAGATGAACACGATAGCATTCCTAGAAGGAATACTGCGTGATGTGCGGCATGCGTTTCGAATGATCCGAATGAACCCCGGCTTCAGCGCTGCGGCGATCCTCTCGCTCGCGCTCGGCATCGGCGCCAACACCGCCATCTTCAGTGTCGTGAACGCGGTGATCATCCGTCCGCTGCCCTACGCGGAGCCGGAGTCGCTGGTTGGCGTCTTCAACTCAGGCGTAATCCAGGGCGAAACATTCAACGACATGGGTCTCGCGCCTGGCATGTACGCGGGATTGAAGGAGCACTCTAAAACCTTTCAAGAGTTCGGTGTGTGGGAGTCGGGCACAGCGACGGTAACGGGCATCGGCGATCCCGAGCAGATCAAGACCGTCTTGATGACCCAGGGAGTGTTACCCGCGTTGGGCGCTCAGCTATTTCTGGGGCGCCGGTTTTCCATCGAAGACGATATGCCAGGGACGCCGGAAACGGCTATTCTTTCTCACTCGTATTGGATGCGGCGGTTCGGCGGCGACGAGCGAGCGCTCGGACGCACGGTTATGATTGACTTTGTTCCCCGCCAGGTGATCGGCGTCATGCCGCGAAACTTCCGGTTCCTGGATCTTTCACCCGACGTTCTGCTTCCGCAGCGCTTCGCCAGGGCGAACCTGCCATTCGAACCCTTCTCCTATTCCGGCATTGCAAGGCTGAAACCTGGAATCACCATTGATCTTGCCAATCAGGACGCCACGCGAGTCCTGAACCAAATTATTCCGGAATACATCCGCTCGTTCGCGGAGCAAGCTCGCCTGAAATCCAATTTACGCCCACTGAAGCGGGATATTACTGGAGACATCGGCACAGTCCTCGGCGTTGTCATGGGAGCGCTGGGATTAGTCTTCTTGCTCGTCTGCGCCAATGTAGCAAACTTAGTCCTGGTAAGGGCGCAAGCGCGAACGCAGGAGTTCGCGATTCGCGCGGCCCTTGGCGCAGGGTCGTGGAGAATTGCGCGAGAACTGCTCGTTGAAAGTCTCATCCTCGGACTCATTGGCGCCGCTTTCGGCATCGCGCTTGCGTATGGCGCCGTGTGAATCCTGAAGGCGCAGGATCTCACTTACTTTTTCCACGGGACGTGTTCAGGCCTATTTTCAACAGTCCGACGAGGAGGGAAGATGATGCGTCGTAATGTTCTGTCATTGATCGTCTTTACTGTGCTTGTCGCGTCGGCGCCCGTCGCGTCATATGCGCAGCAAGCCTATCAATTCGGCAAATGCGAAGTGGCGCCGGCGAACAAAGAGGCGGCGTTGCGCGCTCTCCACATCACAATGCCCGACGGCGTGAAGATCGCCGCCGATGTGATATTGCCGAGGGATTTGCCCGCCGAGGCGAAACTGCCGACCGTCTTAACGCAGACCCGTTACTGGCGCGCCACGGAAGGGCGTCAACCGACCGGCGCTGACCGTTACTGGATCAATCACGGTTTCGCAGTCGTCAATACGGACGTGCGCGGCACGGGCGCATCGTTCGGGCGCTGGCCGGCGCCGTGGTCGCGCGATGAAGTCCGCGATATGGGCGACGTCGTCAAATGGATCGTCGCGCAGGCTTGGTCGAACGGCAAAGTCGTTACCATTGGCACGTCGTACACGGCGAACACCGCCGAACTGACATCCGTCAGTAATCATCCTGCACTTCGACTATAGCTTTCGGAGGTATGCCAACAACGCAGCGCGCTCATCGGCGGCAATAAAACCACGATCAATGACCAGCCCGTTAGACGAAATTATTGGCGGCAAGTTAGGCGGCGGATTCAACCGCGCTACCCGTGCTACCCGTCGGAAGAATGCTTGATAGTGGTCGAGCACTTCCTCGAGCGTCGCCGCCGAGTTGTTGTGAAAATAAGGAGCGGTCCGGCTGATCCCCCGCAGTTGAGTTATATCGAAAACACCGAGGTCCCCTATCTGTCCTGTTAGCAGCAGTCGGCCCGGATCCGAGGTCGTGAAGGTCTGGGTGGTACCGTCGGCCAGTGTGATGCGGTAGGTGCGCGCGTTGCGCGCGAGCCTCTGTGAACACGGCGCGAAGCCATCGGTGGCCGGGCGCGGGCAGGCGGTCTGGATGATGAAATACCGCATGATCGTGCGAATGCCACTCAGGGTTGCGTCCGGTGTGGATGTGCTCGGATGCAGCGCGCCTCCGTGGCATGTGGCGCAGGCGCGGTTGAAGATAGCCTTGCCCTGCTGTTCAAGTTCATTCAGCTCCGGGTCTGGATCGGGGAGCGTCGCCGAGCCGGATAGGATCGCGGCGGCCAGCAGTTCGACCCCCTGCGAGGAAAACAGCGTTCGCTGGAAAGCCGAGAGGTCATCGAGCATTCGCACCGGCGGTTCGACGGTCACCTGCGCGTGCGCGAAGAGCGCCCCGCGCGCCTGCTCCTGGAGCGTTCCGAAGCGCGCGTCGTGCTGATAACCTCCCTGCCGGTTCGGGCCGTTGGGGTCGACACCCATGATAGGTACGCGCGGCGCTCCGGGCGGCCAGATTGGCGGGACGCCGTCAGGGCCGGTGATGGCAACGTTATTTACTGGCATAACCGCGCGCCAGAGATCCACCGAGGTCTCATCTGTAGGTTGGCCTGTGGCTGGATCGATGAGCCTCACGTTCGGTGGCAGCGGCAGCGTCACACGAACGAGTCCGTTTTCCACCAGGTTGGAGAAATCGTTCGCGTTGTCTCCATTCACTCGAAAGTCATCGGCGTCAACCGGACGGAAAAGCGGATCGTCGGCGTTGCGGTCGTGCTCGCGCGCCGCCACTAGCGCATCGAACCGGGCCCGGGCAGAGGCCGGAGAGAGCTGGAAGCCCTCCGACGGCATGTGGCAGTCTGAGCAGGCTCGCCCGTTGCCGCCGAGGTCTTTGAGGTTACGATTATTGAATGCTGCGCGACCTCGCGCCACCGCGTCGCAGGGGGGCTGGTCGCAATTGAGCTGGGTCGCGCCGTTTTGGTTCTGACCGAAGCCTGAGTGCGGCATCAGGCCAGGAATCGCGATCATGGTTGTAAGTAAGCCAAAGAAGGCGACGACAGATCTCTTGAGTTTGTCCATCTTAGTTCTCCAAAGACCTCCTTCTGGTCTTGATCAGGCGACGGCAAAAGTTACCCGACCCTCAGGTTTCACTTGGGCGACCATGGTCTCCTGACCAATCGCTGCGCTACCCATGGGGTCAGTCTCCGTCTGCCTTCACCGACTAAGGCGTAGTTCGCCTCGAAAAGCGGCCACGCCGGCCGGATATATTTTCAAGCGCCGGCTTTAGCGCATTAGTTGATCTCACCGAACTGTGCGAGACTGTCGAGCACGCAACTTGTCTTAGTCCCAAGGAGGGGTTCTATGACTATCCCATCGTCACATGAAATCACCCGACTGCTCGTGGCTTGGAGTGAAGGTGATCAAGCCGTCCTTGAGCAATTAACCCCATTGGTCTACAGAGAGCTGCATCGGTTGGCCAAAGGATACCTGCGTCGAGAGCGTGACGGTCACCTCCTGCAAACTACCGCGCTGATCAATGAAGCCTACCTCCGCCTGATTGATTGGAAGGAGGTGCGCTGGCAGAACCGCGCCCACTTCTTCGGAGTGGCGGCGCAGTTAATGCGGCGCATTCTAGTGGATTTCGCCCGCGCCCGTCATCAGGCTAGGCATGGAGGCGGAGCGCGACAGGTCTCGTTTGAAGAAGCCGCGGCAGTGTCAGTGGAGCGATCTGCCGAATTGATCGCCCTTGATGAGGCGCTCGAGCAGCTGGCCGCCATTGATCCGCGCAGAAGCCGGATCGTGGATCTGCGCTTTTTCGGTGGACTGAGTGAAGAGGAAACAGCCGAGGTCCTCAAGGTCTCGCCGCGCACAGTGCGGCGCGAGTGGAGTTTGGCCCGCGCCTGGCTCCATCGAGAGCTCCGGGCAGGGGGAGCAAGATGAAGCCCGAGCGATGGAAGCAAATCGAAGAACTCTATGACGCTGCCTTGAAGCTTGAGGCGAGCCGGCGCGCGGCCTTCCTCGATCAAGCTTGCGCTGACGATGAGGAACTGCGTCGAGAAGTCGCCTCGCTCCTGGCTTCAGACGCGCAAGCCGGAAGTTTTCTGGCCGCGCCCGCCGCGGAAGTGTTGGCCCGTAGTGTCGCCGCGGGGATAGTTCCATCTCCGATCGGGCGACGGATCGGTCACTATCAGGCGCAGTCTCTGCTGGGCGCAGGCGGGATGGGAGAAATTTACCTCGCCGAGGACACGCGGTTGGGGCGGAAGGTGGCGATCAAGCTGCTGCCGCCAGAATTCACCGCTGACGCGGGGCGTGTGCGGCGCTTCGCGCAGGAAGCGCGCGCCGCCTCCGCGCTCAATCATCCGAACATCATCACGATTCACGAGATCGGCGAGGCTTCGACGGAGAACGGAACGACGCACTACATCGTCACCGAGTACGTCGAGGGCGAGACGCTGCGCCAACGCATGGCGAATGCGCCGCTCGGGCGGATTGAGGCGTCGGAGGCGATTGACATTGCATTGCAGATTGCCGCGGCGCTCTCAGCCGCGCACGAAGCCGGGATCATGCACCGCGACATCAAGCCGGAGAACGTCATGGTGCGGCGCGACGGCCTCGTCAAGGTGTTGGACTTCGGGCTGGCCAAGCTGACCGAGCCGCCGCCGCCAGTCATTGATTCGCAAGCGGAGACGCTCGCCAGGAACAGCACCGATACAGGTGTGGTGATGGGAACGCCGCGCTATATGTCGCCGGAGCAGGCGCGGGGCGAGAAGGTGGACGCGCGGACCGACATTTTCAGTTTGGGAGTGGTGCTCTACGAGATGCTCGCGGCGCGCGCGCCCTTCACCGGCGCGACGGCGAGCGATTGCCTGGCCGCGATCCTGAAGGACGAGCCGCCGGCGCTGACGGATACCAACAGCAAAGTCCCGCCGCAGCTTGAACGCCTGATGCGGCGGTGTCTGGAGAAGAAGCCCGAGCGGCGCTTCCATTCGGCGCACGACCTCGGCTATGCGCTTGAAGCGTTATCTACCTCATATAGCGCGCGGCCGAAGTCAAAGTTGGATGCGGGGGTCTGGCCTACGGCGCAAGAGAGGGCAGACAAGTCTCGTGCGCCGCGCCGTGAACGGCTGGCGTGGGCTGTACCCGCGGCGATGTTGACGGCGATGTTGGGGTTTGCATGGGGCTACTTCACACACCGACCTCGAACGGATGCGCCGGTCATGAAGTTCTCCATCCTGCCGCCGGAGAGGTCGAGCTTTGGCCAGATCGCTGTCTCGCCGGATGGCCGTCATCTGGCTTTCACGGCGGCCACCGGCGGCAAGCTCCAGCTCTGGGTGCGCGCGCTCGATTCAACCGAAGCCAGGACGCTTGCTGGCACGCAAGACGCGAGGCTCCCCTTCTGGTCGCCCGACAGCCGCTTCATCGGCTTCTTCGCCGACGGCCGACTCAAGAAGATCGATGTCTCGGGCGGGCCGGCACAAACGCTCTGCGAGGCGCCGGCGACCCCTTTAGGCGGCGCCTGGAGCCGCGCTGGGGTGATTATCTTCGCGCGGACGGGTGGGAGCGGGCTGTTGCGGATATCTGCGACGGGCGGAGAAGTTACACAGGCGACAACCATCGACACGCCACGCCAGGAGATTGCTCATCGCTACCCAACTTTTCTGCCGGATGGTCGTCACTTCCTCTACTGCATTACGAGCGGGCAGAAGGAGACACGTGGGGTCTACCTCGGCTCGCTCGACGAGACTCTCAAGCGGCGGCTGCTCGACGATGTCACGGTTATCAAGTATATGGGCGCAGTCCCCGGCGACACGACCAGCGGCGCCGGCTGGCTGGTCTTCGGGCGCGATGGCGCCTTGCTGGCCCGGCCCTTTGACACAAGCCGGCTCGATTTCACCGGCGAGCCATTGTCGCTCTCAGACAAGGTTGGGAGTGATGTTATTTACCTCAATCACCCCACCTTTTCCGTCTCCGACAACGGTGTGTTGGTCTTCGATCCGAGCGCCAACCGGCAGCGTCGCCAATACCTCTGGAAGGATCGCCGCGGTCAGTCAATCAACTCGCTGGAAGTGGACGCAGGTCGTTTCCAGCATTGGCTCTCCCCGGACGAAAAGCGTTTTATCGCCGACCGCCTCGATCCCCAGACCAGCACCTACGACCTCTGGCTGTATGACGTATCGGGGGGCAACGCTCAGCGCTTCACCTTCAATCCGGCGATTGATTTCAATCCCGTCTGGTCGCCGGACGGGAGCCACATCGTCTGGGCTTCCACTCGTGATGGGGTTGCGAACCTCTATCAGAAGGCGGCCAGCGGCGCAGGAGAGGAGACGCTATTGCGGAAATCGGATTACCCCAAATTACCCACCGACTGGTCGCCGGACGGGCGCTTCATCATCTATCACCAAACCGACCCGAAGACGAAATGGGATGTGTGGGTCTTGCCGGCGCCAGGGAGTGGCGAGGCGGAGCCATTCCGGGTGCTCGGGACGGAAGCTAATGAAATTGCGGGGACGCTCTCGCCCGACGGGCGATGGCTAGCCTACGCCTCGGATGTGTCAGGCCGGTACGAGGTCTACGTGCAGAGCTTCCCTGGGGGCGGCGGCAAGCGGCAGGTCTCGACCGGCGGGGGCAATAGTCCACGCTGGCTGCGGGATGGGCGGGAGTTGTTCTACTACGCGGGGGACGGGAAGCTGATGGTGGCGCCGGTGAGAAGCGGCGAGAGCTTCGAGACGGGCGCGGCGGTCTCGCTCTTCGAGTTCCGCGCCGCGACTCTTCAGAACTACTTTGCGCCCTATGCCGTAACGGCCGACGGGCAGCGGTTTCTGCTCAACGAAGTGGTGGAGACGGAGCCGAACTCGCCGCTAACAGTGGTGGTCAACTGGGCGGCGGGGGCGCCGAAATGATGATGGCAGCGGACATGCAGCCTGGGCCGTATGAAATCGGTTCTGGCGGGAAGTTGGTGACATTGAGACCAGCGCCTTCTTGAGCGCTGGAACAGCGAGAATTGCCTTCATCTAGCGACATTTTCCCACCTCCGTCAACCCCCCTTCACCAACTTCCCGCCAGAACCAGCTGATCCGCCATATGTGCCAACGATGTCGATAGCCGCTGCAGCAACAAATGGTAGTGCTGGGGAGCATGAGCCTCGACGGCTGGCGAACGTGTTTATTTCACCCCTCAGATTGAGGGTCTGTCTACACAACGCAAAGTCTCGGACGTCGTAATGCGACTCGGCGTCTTCTTATGTATCATCGCGGGACTCGGATCGCGCAAAGCCAGTTGGTTGA
>WNFZ01003794.1_pt1 | contig 22685 bp, 13 predicted proteins | sample 5400081 | NCBI WGS metagenome assembly WNFZ01 (sample SAMN13153365, study PRJNA577476) | soil metagenome | isolation source: 80 cm soil or saprolite under grassland replicate 1 | place: USA:California | collected 2016-06-15
CTGGTTATCTCTCGCACGTCACGATAAGTGACGTGGTGAAGCGCGACCGAATTAAAGACTTTCTTCTCAAAGGCGACTTGAGAAGTGTGATTGAGCGCGACCACATAGGCCTTCTGTGTCTCGGAAAGACACTGAGAGAGCTGTTCAGTCACCTCAAGTTTTATCTTCAACGTGACGGTCACCTTCATATAGGCGTTTCATATCACGTAAACCGCCGGTATTGCAAAAGAGGATTGCGCTACGCAAGGCCTCCGCGCAATGCCGATTTCCTCTGCCGGCTATAAGCCGGCAGTCTCCATCGGCAAAACCTATGAAACCCAATTTCCGTATGGCCGCCAATCGTTTTCCCGATTTGAGGCGCCTGGCAAGAGCCGAGCCGAATTGAGAATAAACGCCAGCTCTGAGGTCACGTGGATGAAGGCCGCCAGCAAGGGGTTGAGGAACCCGAAGGCCGCCAGCCCCACGCCGACGCCGTCCACAATCAAGGTCCCGACGAAATTAGTTGTGATGATCCGGCGGCATTGCTGCGCGATTTTTAAGGTCTCGACGAACTTGAGCAGATCATTCCCGATCAGCACTATGTCCGCGCTCTCCCGTGCCACGTCCGTGCCGGACCCCATCGCAACCCCGACGTCGGCCTGCGTCAAAGCCGGCGCGTCGTTGACGCCGTCGCCGACCATGGCGACCTTTTTACCCGCCGCGATGAGCGCTTTGACCCGGTCGAGTTTTTGTTCCGGGAGAAGTCCCGCCCCTACTTCGTCGACACCGAGCTCTCGGCCGACCGCGCCGGCTATCGTTTCGGCGTCGCCGGTCAGGAGAACGGTCCGAATGCCCATTTGCCTGAGCGCGAGGACTGCTCGTTTGGCTTCCGGCCGCAACACGTCGGCGGTCCGCAACATGCCAAGCATGCGGCCGCCGCGCGCCACCAAGATCTCTGAGGATTGATCGGCGTCGATGGCGGGCGGATTGACGATAATACCCCGCTCACGCAATAGAATCCGATTGCCGACGACGATCTCTTCTCTCCCGACTGAACACACGATGCCTCTGCCCGGTAGGTACTCGAAGCGCTCCGGCTCGATGACAGGGAGCGTCGCCTCCGCGGCTTTCTTTAGGATTGCCTTGCCCAGGGGGTGCTCTGACGGCCGTTCGGCGATGGCCGCCGCTTCGATCACCGCCCTCTGGGTCACGCCTTCAACCGGGCGAACGTCGGTCACTTCAGGGGCTCCCAGTGTGAGCGTGCCCGTTTTATCGAGAACGACCGCGTCAACCAAGCCGAGAATTTGGAGGTACAGCCCGCCCTTGATGATCGCGCCCTGCCGCGCCGCACGGCCGATCACGCCGAGAATCGCCAGTGGCGTGCCCGCCGCGATTCCGCATGCGCCCGCGACGATCACGACCGAAATGGTCGCGCGCACGTCGCGTGTTACGAGCAGGGTAAAGGCCGCGCAACCGATGGCGAAGTAGACGAGGTAGCCCGCCAGCAGATCGGCGGTCTTCTGAATCGGCGCGCGCGATTTCTCCGCGCGTTCGACAGCCTCGATGATCTTGCCGAACGCCGTGTCGCGCCCCAATCCTGCGGTGAAGATCTCGGCGATCGCAAGAGCCGCGCCGACGGCGATGGTCATCGAGAGTTCCATCGTCATCCTGCGCTCGGCGAGCGACGAGACGGCTTCCTTAAATATCGGATAGCCGCCGATCAGCGCCGTTATGAAACCGATTGCGCCGAAATGATGGTACGACTCCCAGGGCCACAGCCAGAGCGCAAAGATTGCGAGCCCTACAAACCCTATGCGGAGCAATTCTGACAATTCCAGATGATGTTCTTCACCAACCCCCTCCGCCTCATCCGCCTCGTCTACCTTGCCCGGATGGGCAGCTGCGACATCGGCGCCTGCCGAGGCTGCCGTCAAATCCGGCGCCGCCATCAGGGGAGTGTTTGTTCCTTTCGGTTCGGCTTGTCTCTGATCCATGATGAAACTCCTGGGTGGCTCTCGCGCTCACTTCATATAAGTCTCGATCACCGCGATCAATTCTTCGGCTGCTTGAGCCTGTTCATCTTTGGCGGCTCGATTCATCAGCCCCGAAAAAGACGGGCCGCAAAGCAAACATTGCTCTGCAGCCCGTTCTTGACCCTGTCATCAACGCTTCAACTGCGCTCCTTATTGCTCAGAACACCATCCCCACCTGCGCCGCGAAGGTGCGCGGCGTGACGAAGTGCGTGCCGCTGAAGGTCGAGTTAAAGTTATAGAGCGCATCCTTGTTGGTCAGGTTGATCGCGGTCAAACGCAAGGTCAGATGCGTATGCTCGGTGCGCATCAGATTGTCGGTCCCGATGCTCAGGTCGAAGAGGTGGCGCGGTGTGACGCGCGGCGGGTTGTGGTCGTCGCTCGCTGTCCCGTCCGCCGGAATCCGCAGCCGCGTGGCGCCGCGATTCGCGTCCGCGCAATCGGTCAGCCCCTGCAGCGGGGTGGCGAAGGCGCCGCCGCAGAACAGCCCGATCTGCGCCTGCTGATCCGGCGACAAGCTCAGCGCGGTCGCAAAGTCGGGGACCGATCCCGCAACCAGACCGCTGTCGTAGCGCCAACTGAAGGCGATGTACGGCTCGATCTTCTCGATCCCGTGGAACTGATATTGCGCTTGCATCGTCTGTTGGTACGCCTGGTCGTGATCTATACGGAAAACGCCTGCCGGGAGGTCAGAGTTGAAGAAGAGTCCGCCGCTCTCGGGCGGGAAGTAGCGCGCCCGCGTGTGCCCGGCGACGAAGAAGGCCGAGATCCCTTTGTAATCCGAGAAGTTGACGCGCGCTGAGACGCCGTCGAGCTTCGACTTATTCCATGAGATCGGGAAATAGATCGGCGTGTTCAAGATCACGTTGAAGTCGTAGGCGTTGCGCGTGCGCTTCCAGAAGTAGTCGGCGTCAACCACGATGTGACGCCCGAGGCCTTGCTGGAGGCCGACATTGAATTGATGGCGCTGGCCGGGCTTGAGCGGCTGGGCGGTGGCGTCGCCCAGGATGCCGTCCGCCAGGCCGTTCCCGCCGGTCACGCTCGACAGGATCAAGTTCTCGTTGTAGGGGGTCTCGAAGGTACGGCTATAGGAAGCGCGCAAGACTGTGTTGGACGGTTTCAGGTGATACGCGATACCGAGGCGAGGCTGCCACAAGTTGTCTTTGGTGATGCCGGCGTAATTATCGAAGCGCATTCCCAGGTTCAGCGCCAGGTCGCCTAACGCGATCGCGTCCTGCGCATAGGTTGCCACCTGTTTGACGTCGGTGTGGCCGTTGAAGGTGAATAAGGAGCCGCCGCGCGTCAGGTCGAAGGGCGCAAGTCCTGGCAGAAAGCTGTCGCTCGCCGGGTCATTGAAAGCCGGATCGGTGATCCCGAACTGGAAAGCCTCGGTCAGGAACGTGTGGGAGGCTTGCACGCCGAATTTGGCGTTGTGCTTCCCTTTGGTGTAGGCGACGTCGGCGCGGACTCCGGCGTTGGTCAGCCGCCGCTGCTGGCTGATCGTCGTGGTTTGATCCGAGAGCGGGTCGGCGCTCGGGTAATACCAAACTTGATCGAGCCGGTAGTAAGGGTTGACCGTCAGCACGGTGGACGGGCTGAAGATGTGAACGAAGCCTGGCGCGATGTTGAGCGAGCGCACGAGCTGCCGTTGGTCTTGGCCCAAAGTTTCCTGCTCGAAGGTGTTCGGAATCTGGAAGCGGTTGCGCCCCAGCAGGAGGTTCAAGTGAAATGTGTCTTTGGCGCTAGGGCTGTAATCGAGGCGGTCGAACACGCTCAACGATTTGCCCTCGTCGTGCAGCACGGCGAATTCCGGGGCGTCGAAGAAGCGGCCTGAGCGCCCGAAGTTGAAGGCGGCGAAGTTGCCGGCCTTCGCTCCCCCCAAGCCCAAACTGGCTTCCGTGTTGGATGTGCCGAACGTGCCGTATTGCGTCGATAGATTGCCAGTCGGCCGTTTTTGGCCCAGACCGGAGTGAGTGATCGCGTTGATCACCAGGCTGGTCTTGTCGCCGTACTCGGCCGGCGGCGCGCCCGTGATCACTTCCAGTGACTGGATCGCGTTGAGCGGCGGCTGCGTGGAGAAGGCTTTGCTTGCCTGGTCGGAGATCGGTTGGTTGTCGAATGAAATTGAGGCCTGCGCGTGATCGCCGAGCGGGTGGAATAATCCGTTGGAGTCTGCTACTACGCCGGGCGCGGCGAAGGTCACCACGTCGCTCAAACCCGATCCGGGAGACCGCACCGGGAGCCGTGCAATGAGCGATTGATCCACGTCAGTGTGCGTCGTCGGGATGTTCTCGATGATGTTCTCCGAACTCGCGATCTCCACCGTGATGCTGACGCCGCTGACGGTCAGCGGGATGTTCAAGTTGATAGGCACGAGCGTCCGCACCGTGATACTTTGCGAGGCGGTGTGGAACTCGCCTGCGGTGACAATCAACTGATAATTATTGGGCGGCACGTCGGTGAAGCGGAACGCGCCGCTCGAGTCGGTAGTGACTGTGCGCCGGTAACCCGTGACTGAATTTTGAAGGACGACAGTGGCGCCCTTGATCACGGCGTTGTTAGGGTCGGTGACCGTACCGCTGACCGTGCCAGCGCTCCCGAGCGACTGCGCCAAGCCGGGCGCCGATAGGGCGCACAGCAGGCCGGCCAGCAGGCACGCTACCAGGGCTAATAACTGTTTCCTGATCTTCATTGATTACTCCTTCTCGCGCGTTCTCAGGCCGCGGCGATGTATTAAGTTTGGGTTAGAGTTCGATTGTCAGATTCAAAACTGGCGGATGTTAAGAAGAAAGTTGGCATTACGCATCCGAAATTAAATGAATCGACTGTAGATTCAGGTGAGCAGTCGAACTTTGATGGTGAATGGATTGGCCGACAGGCGCTATATTCCTAATAGTTTTAACAAGTGCTCGCGCAGGATGCGCCCCTGCAGTCGGCTGATGCTGAGTTGCTGGCCATTGCTCAAGGTGGCGACGTAAGTCCCGCCCGGCATCGCGCTCACCCGCCGCAGCATTTCGATGTTGGTAAGCGCGCCGCGACCGAGCCGCACAAACTGCGCCGGATCGAGCTGTGTTTCGAGGTCTTTCAACCGGTAAGCGATCGTGTAAGTCTCATACTGCGCCGTCGTCAGCCGCACGATGTCGTCGTCGGCCACGATCGAGGCGATCTCTTTGACCGGAACGATGACGATTTCGTCCCTCTGCCGGACTGGAATGCGTTCGAGGATCGGCGGTCGAGTGGCTTTTTCATAAGATGCGGCGGCGGCGTCAGCGCGCGCCGCGGCCTCAATTCGGAGGTCCGCCCGTCCCAACAATTCCTGCGCGCGGTTGACCGCCTCCCGCAATCGCGCCTTGCGGCTAGAAACGAACGCGCCGGGCGCTCGTCGTCGGCGATCACGACACGCAATCTGTTGTTCATCCGAGCTTCCTCCGGGCCATATGCCATATGAAATATGGCATATGGCATATGGTCCGCTTCGCTTTCTTAACCGTACATCCTCAATCGAGGCATTTGCCAGGTTAATCGGCAGGCCTAATTCCACCGTCGTGCCAACGCCCGATGCGCTGCGAATGTCGAATGTGGCCGCGTCGCCGTAGTGTCGTTTGATCCGCTGTTCGACATTCTGAAGCCCGATGCCGCGCGCCCGCCCGTGCGCCAACTCCCGCTCGCTCGCGCCGACGCCGGTGTCGCGTACCCAGATTTGCAGCGTTTCCTCTGTACTGGCCGGGGCGCCCACCTGAACGTTTGCCGTGGCGAACGCCTGATTGCCCCTTCCGCGCGCAAGCCGCGCAAGGATCATGACCTCGCCGCCCGCGCGGCAGGGCGAGACGCCGTGTTTGATGGCGTTTTCGACCAGGGGTTGGATTAACAAGGCGGGAACGCGGATCTGCCTCAGCGACGGAGGCACGTCGATCATCACGCGCAGACGATCTTCGAACCGCGCTCGCTCGATGTCCAGGTAGGATTCGATCAGCTCGATCTCCTGGCCGAGCGTGGCGAACTCGCCCTCGCTGCGACGGAGCACGCTGCGCAGGAGTTGAGTCAATCGCATCAGCGTTTCGAGCGCGCGGTCTGGGGCCGTCTGAATCAGGTAGCCGATGGTCGTCAGCGCGTTGAAGAGGAAGTGGGGATTGATCTGCGCTCGCAAGGCCCGCAACTCCGCTTCGGTCGCCAGCTTGCGCATCTCCTGTTCGTGCAGGTCGCGCAGACAGCGTTCGTGAATCACCCGGACCGCGTCAATCCGCCGCGCGACCATCAACGCGACCGATTCCAGAAAGTCGAGGTCGTCCGAAAGCAGGCGGCGTCCGCCCGCCAGCTCGCCGATCAGCAGTCGATATCGAGGCGGCTCGGCCGTCGGCGCCGAGACGGTCACCGCCCGTGGTTCGGGTTCTTTTAGCCGCCGCGACGCTTTAGACTTATTGATGAACGGGATGAGCGATCCGGCCGGGGTTTTGTTATTTTCGCCGGCGTTGTCATCGCCATCGACGGTCCATTTCACGTCGCGCGCCGTCAACGAAACCCTGAGCCGCTCGCAGACTTCATCCAGCATCGGCTCCGCCACCTCGTGATCGGCGATGCGCCGGGCGATCTCAACGCGCATCGCTTCGTAATCAACGCGGCGCAGCAGCCAGGCGTCCACAAACCGGACGATAGATCGCCTGAGCCACGGATAGAGGAGCGCCGTCGCGACCCAGAGCCCGATCAGCAGCCCAACCGAAAAAGGATCGGCTCCGCCGACACTCCCGCGCCGTTCGAGCAGCGGCGCGCCCACATTCAGATACAGCCCGGACGCCAATGCGACCAGCAGCACCAGCGCGAGAGCGCGCTTCAGGAAGATGTCGGCCAGCGCGAATCGATAGTCCTCATAGAGAATGGCCACGGCCAGCGGCAGCGACGCGTGATGCCCGATGACTTCGACCCACCAGGAGTAGACGCGCCCTTCGTGATGGCTAAGATGCAGAGCCGACACGGCGAATAGCGCCAGCGCCGCCACCCACACGGCGCGCCGCCATCCGCTCTGGCGCCTGACGATGAGGAGCAGCGCGACGGTCAACGCGGCGAACCCGAAGGTCAGAATGCGCAGCGCCCAATGCGACGGCGCTGTCCCCCGGATGATCGCCTGTTGAAAATGGAGTACCCCCGCCGTGGCGCTCAAACCATATGCCACGACCGTCATCGCCAGCGCCGCCGGACGGCGCCTCCACCTGGCGCCCGTGCGCAGCAGCGAATGCACAACGACCGCGGGCAGAAATCCCAGAGCGGTGAACGCCGCCGCCATCAGCGACGGAAACGGGCGGGCATTGGCGAAGCTCCGCATCACGTGCGCCGCAATCGCGCCCAGGTTCCAGGCCAGGCCGAGCAGCGCGGTCAACAGCGGCAGCCGGTCGGTCTTCTCCGAACCCGCACCAGCCAGGCCGCCCACCCCAATGGACGGAGCTACGCCTTGACGCCCGAGCGCCATCACCAGCAACATCGCATACAACACCGATCCGGTGATGTATCCCAGCAGATTAATCAAAGCAGCGGCGGCAGGGGCAGTCATGACTTCACCTCGAGTTCTATGCAGACGATCTTCGCGGCTAATCAAAGTGTGAATCTATCCATGTATGGGAAATTACAAAATCGATACTCAATGATCAGTCATCATCAGCAGGTGAACGGCAGGATCATGCGGGTAAGTGGGGACAGTGACAGCACTCGATTCGCTCGACCTGAAGATCGAGCCGGGCGAAGTCTTTTGTCTGCTCGGCGCGAATGGCGCGGGCAAGACGACCACGATCAATCTGTTCCTGAACTTCATCGAGCCGACCTCCGGTACGGCGATGATCAAAGGGCTGGACGTGACGAAGGAGCCGCTCGAAACCAAACGATACATCGCCTACATCCCCGAACAGGTGACGCTCTATAAGAACCTTTCAGGGCTGGAGAACCTGGGATACTTCTCGGCTCTCGCCGGGCACGAGGAGTATTCGCGCGAGCAGTTGCTCCAGTTTTTTGAAGAGGTCGGATTGCAGCGCGAGGCCGCGGACAAGCGCGTTTCGACCTACTCGAAGGGCATGCGGCAGAAAGTGGGGATCGCGATAGCGCTGGCGAAGAAGGCTGAAGCGTTGCTGCTCGACGAGCCGACTTCCGGCCTCGACCCTAAAGCGTCGAACGAATTCTCGGCGTTATTGAATAAGCTGAGCGGTCAAGGCGTGGCGGTGTTGATGGCGACGCACGATCTGTTCCGCGCGAAGGAGTCAGGCACGCGTGTCGGGATTATGAAACATGGAAAGCTCGTCGCGCAGTTGCGGACTGAAGAGATCGGTCACACCGATCTGGAGAACATTTATCTCGCGCACATGCACGATTAATTATGCTGCTTCCTTCGCCTTCACATCGCGAAGAAGCTGGCCTGCAATTCTGTCGGCATTGGCCCTGCTTGCGACCTCGACCTTCTCGGCCTGTTCCAGGGCATCGAGCAATACGCTTGCCGTCGACAACGCCATCAATGGACGGCTGAGCAAGACAGTCTTTACCGATCGGCAACTGGGTAATTGTGCAGTTTGACGGCAGCGGCGCATAGTCACGCCCAAATAATTTCGCTATGCTCGATATTGCCGAGCATTTCTTCTCAAAAGCGGCAAGTCTGTTAGGGAATGACTCTGTCGCTCGCCGATCGATTGTCAGGCGGGAGTAAGGAGTTTATCGTCCGGCTGAGGATCCGGTAGCATTCACAAGAAGAGACTTCGAGCCCCTCGGGATTGAGAAGGGTGATCCGGCCGCGGGCATAACGAATCAGCCCCTTCATCTGCAGCGCGCCGGCCGCCAAGCTGACGCCGCTGCGCGAAACACACAGTATCTGGGCCATCGCCTCGTGAGTGAGATCGAAAGCTCCATAGCGCGTCCTGTCGCGCGCTAGTAGTAGCCAACGGGCTAGCCTTTGATCTGCCGTGTGGAACTGGTTGCAAACGGCCCCCTGCGCAATCTGCTCGCTCAGGGCGTTGGTATGCACGAACAGCTTCTTCCAGCGCCTGCCCGCGCGGAGCATCCACCGCCGAAAAGTCCAGGTCTTCGGAGAAGCGGTAGTCGCCGAAGTAGAGTTTCTTGAGCGCGGTCCCGCCTTTGAAGATCAATGTCCCACTCAAATCAGGATTCGCGGCGATCCCGGCGAGCAGGTAGCTGAGCGCGTAATCCTTCTCGACGACCATCTGTGACACCCGCATCCGGAGGGCCGCCTCGCGCAATCTCGTCCGCAACGGCTTCATCGGGCGCCTCCCGCGCTCAGGTTCTCCTGCACCATCCAGCGCTCGTTGTATCTCCCCCCGCGCGGGCGCGTCGGATCAAGAACTCTTACCCCGTCCATCGGGAGCTTGGCCAACGGCGCCGTTACGCGGCGGGGCGCGCCCAGCCGGTCGAGCGCCCAGCCGAGCCGCTTGGCGACTGACGCCTTGCCGTAGCGCAAGGCGTATTGCGCGAGCTTCTCCAGGTCGAGTTCGCCGGCGTGCTCTTCGAGAATGCCCAGCGCCTCGCTTAAGCTTCCGAAGAGGCGCGGCGCGGCGAAGCAGTCAATCAGGCTCCGCTCCTTGTCATAAATCGGGACTCTGAAATATTCATCAACCCAGACCTCTTCGATCCCGAAGAAGCGATCCGAGGTGATGGTGTAATACTCATACTCCACTCCGTTGATCTCCCAGGTGTGTCTCCCTGATCGTCTATCTGCCGGGCGCTTCTCTACTTCTTGATCCTGCGATCTGGCGGCGCGCATACTCGGTGTGACGACCTTCTTCGGCGTGCTTGACGTCACTTGGCGCGGAACCTGCTCGGTCAACCCATGGTGATGGAGCGCCGACCAGTGGCTGATGGCTGAAGGAGAGACCAGGTTTGTAGCGACCGCAAATGGATGAACATCGACCTCACCCGGCAGTCTTCCCATCCCGGCGTAGAGGCCGCGGCGCAACCGCAGCAGCCACCCACCGGCCGCCAGCTTCGAAAGCAACTGGGGGAGATAGGTCTCTGGGATGGCGAGATCGGCGGCGGCAGCCTTCGCCTCTTCGGTGGTGAAGATGAAGGAGCCCCGCCGGGTGAGCTCGCGCAAGAGCTTGACGCCGAGAGTCTCGCCGTATCCTTCAGTTTGGACGTTTTGAGAGTGATCAATCACAATAATAGTATACTACACAAGTATGCATGCAACAAATTATCGTAGTAAATTTTTCGGACCAATCTTGGTTCAGAAATGGGGCTTCGTCAAATGCGTTCTATGAGCGTTTCCTGGCCAAGCGTAGCGACAAAGTAACTCCAGGGCTTCGGCCCCCTGTCCTCTGGGCCTTCGAGCGGGGAGAGTGGCGCTTTTGCGCCCCCTCTGTCGCATCAACGATGTCCGCGGCGAGGCGATCAAGACCGGCCGCACAAGCCAACAGGCAATTGACCTTCTCCCGCCGCCAAACGCTGTCGCGTTTCGGCTCTCGTCTTCCTGAGCGGTTTGATCTCGGTTTCAACAAGGATGCTGACAAAATAGCGTCTACTTGTGTCCCGGCTGATCGTCAGATTGAGGATTTTAGCGTCATCAGGAAGCGGGCGACTCCAAACAATATCGAGCGGTTCGGATTGCTTGGCCAGTATGATTCGACCATCTCTAAACGTGAATGCATTGGTGGCGTAGCGAACCGATTGGCGATGACGGCGAGATTTAAATTTCGGATACTGCGCTCGCTTCTCGAAGAAGTTCGTGAAAGCCGTATCGAGATTACGCAGCGATTGTTGAAGAACAACCGAACTGACCTCGGAAAGGAAGGCTTTCTCAGGTTCCTTTTTCCATTCGGTGAGTTTCAATGCGGTATCGGGTTGTGTTGCAAAAACAGAACCCGCGCGCTTCTTATGGTGTGAAACCGACACGTCGCAGCAAATCCTGAAAGCGTGGGTCGGCGCGCAAGTTATTCCACTTCGGTTCGACTTTCAGAGAAGTCATGCGCGGGTCCCTCTGCTCAACCGCGCGCTCCAGCCACGCCAGCGTTTCGTCTCGCTCGCCCAGGCCGTTATAAATCATCGCGACGTTGTAAGGCGGGACATAGCGCTCGGCGGATAATTTCAATAATGCCGCCAACTCGGCTCGCGCTTCCGCTCGGCGGCCAGACTTCGCCAAGGCGTATGCGAGGTACGAGATTAAGCGGGAATTCGCGGAATAAAGTTTCAGCCCCTTACGCGCTGCGACGACCGCGTCGCCAAACATTCCTTTTTCGATATAGGCGCTCGTAGCCTGCTGGTAAGTGAACCAATAATTCGAGTCCAACTCGGAGACGTTCTGCAATCTGTCTATAGCTTCATCGGTTCGCCCGGCGTGAATCAGAAATTGAGCTTCTAGCGCATTGATTCTCAAGTTGAGCGGGTCGATTTCGCGGGCGCGTATTACTTGAGCGATTGCTTCCGTGTGCCGCCCCATATCGGAAAGCAGACGCGCGTAATAAAGATGCGCGTCCGCGCTGTTCGGATCGAGTTCTAAGCCTCGTCTGATTTGATTTTCAGCGGCCTTCCAATCCCAATCGTAAAAAAATATGACATAACCGAAGATGCCGTGAGCTTCGGCGAGAGAATCGTCGATTTCGATTGCCTTGTTTGCCGCCTCTTTTGCTTTCGGAAACACATCGGCTGGGCGCATCTCCTGGGCCAGTCCCTGCGAACGATATGCATCGGCAAGCCCGACGTAGGCAAGCGCATAGTTTGGGTCGCTCTTGATCGCTGCTTGAAAAGATGAAATGCCTTTTGGGATTTCCGCCGGCGTCAATTTGAGCACGTGGTATCGCCCCTTAAAATAAAGCTGATAGGCTTCGGCGTTGGCGGGGTAGTTTTTAGCCAGCTTCTGCTCGTCCGCGCCCGACAGCCGCGCCCGCAACTTTCGTGAAACGTCGCGAGTAATCTCGTTTTGCAGCGCCACCAGATCGGTCATCTTACGGTCATACTGCCAGCCCCAAAGTTGATCGCCGTTGCGCCCATCCACCAGCGCTATGTACAAGGTCAAATTATCACCGCGTTGCACGACGCGTCCGTTCAATGTCGCTTGCACGGATAACTCCGCAGCAACCTGTTTCGGCTCGACTTCTCTACCTTTGTAGCGGAACACGGCGCTGCGCGCTTTGACCGCCAGATGAGGCAGCTGTGACAGGTTGTTAATGAGCGATTCAGTCATTCCGTCTGACAAATACTCGACATCACTATCGCCGCTTACGTTCTGAAACGGCAGGATGGCGATGGATTCGATTTGCTTGCCGGCGACTGGCGTGAAAAAACGGTAGATGAAGACCCCGCCGGCGGCAATCAACAAACTCAACAACACGAACGGCAGCCAGATCCGGCGCGCTTTCCGATTCTGCCGGGGCGGAAGATTGTCCGCGATTTCGGCCGCAGTTGAAGGCGAGGGCGAGAGCAAGGATGAGGGCGCCGGCCGCAGCGGCGCCAGTTGCGGTTGTGAAAGCCGCGCGGCGAGGTCTTTCAGATCCGCCAGTAACTCTTTTGCCGATTGATAGCGATGCTCGCGCTGCTTGGCCAGACAGCGGCTGACGATGCGTTCAAGCCCGGTGGGAAGATCGGAAGCGTGTCGCGTAAGCGGCGGCGGTTCGCGATCTAGAATTGCAACCAGGATGTCGGCGACGGACGCGCCGGTGAAAGGCGCCGCGCCCGTCACCATCTCGTAGAGCAGAACGCCCAGACTGAAGATGTCGCTGCGCATATCCACCCTCTCCCCGCGCGCCTGCTCTGGCGACATATAGCGCGGCGTGCCCATCACCGTGCCGGACGCGGCGCCTGCGCTAGGCGCCGGGAGCGATCGCATATCAATTCCGGGAGATGAATGCTCGGTCAGTTTGGCCAATCCGAAATCCAGCACTTTGACGATCCCGTCGCGCCGCACCATAACGTTCTCAGGCTTGATGTCGCGGTGTGTGATCCCGGCCTCTTGCGCGGCTGAGAGCGCGGCGGCGATCTGCAAGACCAGGTCAATCGCTTCCGGCGGCTCAATCCGATGCTGCGGCGCGCCCGTTATTCGCTGGCGCAGCGTCTCGCCCTCGACGTATTCCATGACGATGTAGTGTGCGCTCCCGGCTTCTGTCGCAGCCTCGCAGATCTCGTGAATGGTGATGATGTTCGGATGATTGAGGGCGGAGGCTGCGCGAGCCTCCTGCGTGAAGCGCCGCACGCGCCCTGCGTCAGTCGTGAACTCGGCAGGCAGCAATTTGACGGCGACTTTGCGGCCGAGCTGCGTGTCCTCGGACAGCCAGACCTCGCCCATCCCGCCTTTACCTAGCAGCGAGAGCATTCGGTAGTGAGAGAAGCTGCTCTGTGAGAGCGGGCTGCCGGCTGCCTGCCAGCCCGCCGCAGCATCGTCCAGCGGCTGTTCCATAAAGGCGCCGGCCTGTTCGTGAGCGGCAAGCATAGCCTGCACGTCTTCCAAGAGATTGGGCAGTTCGGCTTCGCCCGCGCAGACTTCGACAAGATATGCGGCGCGTTCGGCAGGATGGCGCTCCAGCGCGGCGTGGAAGATATCTTCGACCTGTTGCCAATGGTCGGGCGTCTGCATCGGGAAGTTCCCCCGGGCTCGATGTTCTTCAGATTACTTGCTCAGCTCGTGGCGCAGCCAGGCTTTGGCGAATGTCCATTCGCGCTGGACCGTCGCGGTCGCGACGCCGAGCGCCGCCGCCGTCTCCTCAATCGTCAGCCCGCCGAAGAAGCGCAACTCGACCACGCGGGTGTGGCGCGGCTTGATGCTGGTGAGTCGCTGTAAAGCCTCGTCGAGCGCGAGCAGGTCAATTTCCGGCTTGTCGCCGAATTGGCCGGCGACGCTCAGCGACAAAGGCGCTTCGTCGCCGCCGCGCTTGGCCGCGCGCCTCTCCCGCGCATGATCAACCAGTAGGCCGCGCATGATCGTCGCCGCCAAGCCGAAGAACTGCGCGCGGCATTGCCAGTCGGAGGTCTCCTGGTTCACCAGCCGCAGCCAGGCTTCGTGCACGAGCAGGGTCGGTTGCAACGAGTCTCCCGCGCTACGGCGGCGCAGGTAACTGGCGGCGAGCCGCCGCAGTTCGTCATAAACCAGCGGCGTCAACTCGTCGAGCGCAGCCCGTTCGCCCGCGCTCCAGCGCTCCAGCAATTGTGTGATCTCCCCTGCCACCGGCAGCCTCTTTCCTTTCGCGTCTTGTCGGCTATCTCAGCAGAGCCACTGAAGTTTACGGGCAGGTTGAACGCTGAGATGTGAGGGAGTCTAACAGAAAGCCTTCCATAGCAGCAATTTTTTTGCCAAAGGCCTGATCGAATCCGGCGCGGTTTTACGGGGTAGTTAGTGAGAAGAGAAAACCGAAGAACCAAATCACGAAAAGGAGGAATCTATGAACAGACAGCGACGTTTTCTCACATTCGCGCTTCTGACCTTGTCATTGCCGGCTTTCATGCAGGCGGCCTCCGCGCAAACAGCGCAGGTCACCGGACTCATTACGGACGCCAATTCAGCCGCGGTCGCCGGAGCGGAGGTCACGCTCACCAATGTTGACACCGGCGTGGCGCGCAAAACCGTAACGAACGCGGGCGGCTATTACAGCATTCCATTCGCGCCGCCGGGCAATTACCGGTTGAATGTGCTCGCCAAAAGCTTCAAGCCGGTGACCCGCGACGGCGTGAGCCTCAATGTGGATCAGGTCGCGCGCCTCGATTTCAGGCTCGAAATCGGCGTGATCAACGAGGGCGTCAACATCACCGGTAATGGCCCGCTGCTGGAACGCGAGACTTCAGCGGTCGGGCAGTTCATCGAGAACAAAACCATCGTCACGCTGCCGCTCAACGGGCGCAACTATCCGCAACTCGCCCTGCTGATTCCGGGCGCGACGCCGAATCCTGGATCGCGCGCGTCCGATGGGTTCAGCCTCAACGGCAGTCGCACCTTTCAAAACAAGTTTCTGCTGGACGGCCTGGATAACAACAACTACATCCTGGGCGCCGACACCAGTTCAGCGCAGGTGATTCGACCGTCGGTGGACGCGATTCTGGAGTTTAAAGTTGAGAGCGCCGGCTACAGCGCCGAGTACGGCCAGGCCGCGGGCGGCGTAATCAACGTAGCGATCAAATCGGGCACGAACAACTTTCACGGCTCAGCGTTCGAGTTTCTGCGCAACGACAAGCTGGACGCCAATGATTTCTTTGCCAATCGCGCCGGGCTCAAACGCGGGCCGCTGCGTTTCAATCAGTTCGGCGGGACCCTGGGCGGCGCCGTCTGGCGCAATCGCACGTTCTTCTTCGGCAGTTACCAGGGCACGCGAACCAGCGCCTCGAACACCTTTGTTGTCACCGTCCCGACGCCGGAACAGGTTCGGGGCAATTTCGGCGGCGGCAACATCTATGACCCGGCGAATGTCGTGGGCGGCATTCGGCAGCAGTTCGCGAACAATGTGATCCCCGAAGCCCGAATGGATCCGGTAGGACGCAAAATCGCCATGCTCTTTCCGGCGCCGAATCAACCTGGCCTCGTCAATAATTACGCGGCAAGCGCCCCGCAGACCGACAACGCCAATCAGTATGACTTTCGCGGTGATCACAACTTCAGCGAGCGCGACAAACTGTTCGCGCGATTCAGCAGGCTGAATCGCGGTTTCCTGCGTGGCTCGATTTGTCCCGCGCCGGGCAATTGCGGAGTGCAGACGGCCCAGCAGACGACCATGCCCACGTCCCTTCCTAACGATTCGTGGTCGGTGGCGGCAGGCGAAACGCACGTCTTTTCCGCCAACGCCGTGAACGAACTGCGCATCGGGTATTCGAACAACAAGAGCCTGCTGCAAAGCCCCGCTGCAAGACCTCTCTTCGACGAGTTCGGGATTAAGGGAGTGTCCCAATTCGGTGGGTTGACTGGATTGCCGCTCTTCCTGATGACCAACTACAGCGTGCTGGGTAACCGCCTCTTCACACCGAATCCGAAAGAAGCAAAGTTGTTTCAGATCAATGACAACTTCTCGTACCTCCGGGGCCGCCACTCGATGAAATTCGGCGGTGGATACTGGAGGATGAGCACATTTGCAGGCACGGCGAACGCCGCACGCGGCTCGTTCACTTTTAATGGGCAGTTCACTGCGCGCACGCCGGGGCAGGGCCTCGGCAACGCTGTGGCCGACCTGCTGCTCGGTTTGACGAGTTCAGCCTCCGTCACGACGCGGCAACTGGGCACGTTCTTGGTGGATTACGCCAGCGGCTATTTCAACGACAGTTGGAAAATTTCGCCGAGGCTGACTATGAATCTCGGCCTGCGCTACGAACTGCAAACGCGCCAGCGCGAAGAAAAAAACCGGCAGGCGTTCTTCGACTACACGCCGGGCAGCCCGACTTACGGTACGCTCGTCCAGTCGCGCGACGGCGGACACCGTGAGCGAACCTTCTCGAACCTCGATAAGAACAATTTCGCGCCGCGCCTCAGCTTGGCGTGGCAGATCGATCAAAAGACGGTCGTGCGCGGCGGCTTCGGAATCTTTTACGGCGGCGTCGGCTGGTACGGAATGAATTTTTCGGGCGGGGCCAGCCCGCCGTACCTTGTCAGCACTGCGATCAACTCGCCGACGACGGCGGCCAATACAAACCTGAAATTCTCGGACGGATTTCCCTCCAACGCTTTGGACCCTACGCGCGTTGTCAATCCGGAATTGTTCGGCCAGTCGCAGGATTTTCCCTACAGTGAAACCTATCAAGGCATGATTGATTTGCAACGCGAGCTGTGGGGCGGCGCGGTTCTGTCGGTCGCCTACGTCGGATCGGGCACTGCGAAGCTGCGCGGCATGATAGACATCAACGCGCCCAAACCAGGCCCAGGCGCAGTCCAGCCGCGCCGCTTGTTTCCAACCTTTGGCACGATCAACGCGTTGTCGCCTTTCGCGCACGCAAGCTATCACTCGCTGCAAACGAAGCTCGAACGGCGCTTCAGCAATGGCTTTTCACTGCTCGGGGCCTACACGTGGAGCCACACGATTGACAACTCGACCGACGGCGAAGACTTCCAATTCTCCCCGGTCATTCTGCAGGATTCCTTCAACACCAGCGCCGAAAAAGCTCCGTCGTCCTTCGACATCAAACACCGCTTGGTGACGAGCATTGTGTATGACCTGCCCTTCGGGCATGCCCGCGGGCGCCTGGGAGGATCGAAACTTGCGCGCGCCGTGTTCGGTGGTTTTCAGATCGGCGGCATCTTCGTGGCGCAAACCGGACAGCCCGTCAACCCCGGTGTCGCGGGCAATCCGGCCAATGTCCCAGGCCCTGCGGCCCAAAATGTCAATCCGGTGCGCCCGGATCGGCTCGGCGACGGACGTCTTGCGCGTGGAGAACGCAACGTGGATCGCTGGTTTGATCCGGCGGCGTTTGCCGTACCTGCGGCGTTCACCTTCGGCAATTCGGGGCGCAACGTGCTGCGCGCGCCGGGGCTGGTGAATCTCGACTTCCTCGCCGGGCGCAACTTCCGCCTGACGGAAACGAAGCGGCTGGAATTGCGCGGCGAGTTCTTCAATGGCGCCAATACCGCTCATTTCGGCAGACCGAACGCCATCATCGGCTCGCCCCAAGCCGGGCGAATCACAGGGACGGCGGCGCCGAATCGGCAGGTGCAGATCGGACTGCGGCTCGTGTTCTGATGATATGAAGCTTCGTGGCGATAAAATAGAAATTTCACGGCGGCGTTTCATCTCCCAGACAGGCGCAATGATGGCGTGCGCGGCGATACGTCCTTGTCGGACAGCCGCGCAAGCCGCGCCTTCAGCCAAAATGCGACTCATCTTGCTCGGTACTGGCGGCGGGCCTCGTCCTCGAAAAAACAGCTTCCCATCATCACAAGTGATTCTAGTCAACAACCAGGCTTACGTCGTTGATTGTGGCAACGGCGTGGCCATCCAGCTTGCCCGGGCCGATGTGCCGCTGCCCACGTTACGTCACGTCTTCATCACGCACCAGCACTCCGACCACAACGCCGATTACGGCAACCTGCTGCTGCTGGCCTGGGCGAGCGGGTTGCAAACACGTGTGGACACTTGGGGGCCGCCGCCCCTGGTTCGGATGACGCGCCTATTTTTCGAGATGAACGGATATGACATCAGGACGCGCATTGTGGACGAGGGAAGGACGCCGCTCGCTCCCCTCGTGCATGTGCACGAACTGACTCGGGGCGCCACTGTCATGCAGGACGAGAACGTCACGGTGAAGTGCGCGCTCGTCGATCATCCCCCCGTGAAGCCGGCCTTCGCCTACCGTTTCGACGCGCGCGACAGATCAATCGTGATCTCCGGTGACACCTGCCGCTCTGACGCGCTGATTCAACTCGCGCAGGGCGCTGACGTGCTCGTGCACGAGGCGCTTTATGTCCCGGCTGTTGATCGGCTGGCGGCGCGCGTGCCGAACGCGGCAACGTTGAAGAACTCGATCCTCAGTCATCACACTTCGGTAGAGGACGTTGGGCGAGTCGCGGAGGCGGCGGGCGTGAAGACGCTGGTGCTTTCGCATTTCGTACCGCCTGACGACCCGAACATCACAGACCAGATGTGGATTGACGGCGCTCGCAGCGCGTACAAGGGCCGCATCATTGTCGGCAAGGACTTGCTGGAGATCTGACATACTTATCAGTAATTCTCGGTTTAGAAAATGAGGCGTCCTTTCACGAGCGACGTTCTTGAGGCAATTGCTTCGGGGAAAGGACCCATCCGCCGGCCTCTTCGTAGTGATAGGGGAAGAGACCGCCGCCGAAAGTCTCGTCACCAAGCAGCACGTCAGTCACTTTGAGCTTGTTGGCCATCAACGCCTCGATAGCAATGTTAGCTTCGTTCTCGTTGTTCGGACGCCAGGTCGCGAAGACCGGGACTGGATGCGGGAAAACCAGCCCTTGCAGAACGAGCCTGTAGCCTTGGACCCAACCGCGATAACCGCTTTTCGACCACTTGGATTCGATGTCGACATTGCGCAGCCCTTCTGGCACAAGGCTTTTCTGACGGTCGCTCTTATGCCACTTCGGGCCTTGCGCTTTGTACATCCGCCCGTCAATCGCGCTGAGCGTTGGTTGCTCGGCTTCAGGCTTAACCTCTTCGAGGAGTTGCTTGCCGAGCAAGGCGATCTGCTGCTAAGCTTCAGGCACAAGGCTTGAGAGTCGTCGCCCGATGCAAGTCCGATGCGGGACGCGTTCAAATCCCATGGCCTGGCGCAATCGCTGGTCCTTCTCCAGCAACCTGCGGAGTTCGCTATCACTGAATGTGCGAAGCGTCACGGCGACAGCGGCCAGCAACAAACCAGATCATCTGCCTGATTTCAAAGAACTTTTATTTGCACAGGCTTCTATTAATTGAAGCCTGTGCGAATTAAAGTTGAATGCAATCAACCACTTGGATTCTGCGCATAAATCAGGAGACGCCTGGGTACGCATCGCTTCCAGCGTGCAGGCGTGGAACGTAGTACATTGGGAGGACCCGCAGCGCCCAGTTAACATGTTATATCCGGTTTTCCCAAGTTATCGAAACTAAAGGCGGATGAGGTTTTGGCGAAGGACACCCCCCGAAATCTAACGCTCTCGACCATAAGCCAGGATCGTTGTCATGAGTCCGCTTGCATCGCGCGCCCGAACGCCCCTCTCGGGTCTTCGCGACCGCTGCGTTCTACGGTCGCAGTTGACCGGAGATGGCCTTCGCCTCTGTGATCAGCGGCCGCGCCTGCGTCGGCGTCAGGACGCCCTCGCCGACCAGCGACTGAACCTGGTTGACGAACGATCGGAACCGGCTGATGGCGCCGACTATATTCCCGCGCCTGAGCTGGGCAAGCGATGAATCCAGCTTCGACACGAGGCTGTTGGCCTGGCCCTTAGTAAGCGCGCCGCTGTTCGCGAGCGCCGTCACGTCGCCCTTGAGCAGTTGGATGCGCTCTGGGGCAGGCCGCACTTCGAGGAAGACGGCCGCGGTGCGCGCCGGAACGACGAAGGCGCCCGAGCCGGCGTTGAACGCCGACGTCCGCACGACGGGATCCTGCGACGAGACCTGGACTGGATGGAGCGAGAGGAGATGTCCTTGGAAATCGGATTCCTGGAATGTCTGCGCCACGTCGTTGGCGTTAAAGAGCGCCACAACCACCTTGTGCGCGCGGTCGCCGCCGCCGTCAGTGTCCCAGAGGCCTATCACGATTAAGCCGCGGAGTTGGTTGGGGCCCGTGTTGTAGAACCGTACCCTCGCGTTGACGTCTGAAGCCGTGCGGAGGCGGAAGAGCTTCGAGCTCTTGCGGATCGCGAGCGCCTCGCGGAAGCTCACGACCGCGTCCCGGATGTTCGACGGCCCCGGCCGCAGCTCGGGGTTCGCAAGCAGCGGCCGCATGATCGGCCAGTTCGACTCGTTGTCGCCCGCCGGCGGCAGCCCCACGCCCCAGTTGTCGGCCTGGTAGGTGAAGTCGAGCTTGTTGAACCAATCGCCAGAGTTATAGCTGTTGCGGTCGAGCGACTTCGATCGCAGCATGTCGGCGCCTGCGTGGATGAAAGGGATCCCTTGGCCGAGCGCGACGATGCTTAGACCGAGGTTCTGCATGCGGACCCGGTCAGCCATACTGTTGGAGGCGGCCGCTTTAAGCTGAATCGCGTCGAATAGGGTCTCGTTGTCGTGGGCGTCGATGTAGTTAATATCCTCCTGAGGGTCGGCCGTATACCCCGCAGGCTGGCCGTTATAGTCGAGTTGGCTGCCGGCGATCGTGTTTCCGTGGCGATCGACGAATCTGAAGGTTGCGAGGTTACCGGCGAGGCTGAGCCTGAGCCAGTCGGAGAGTTGAAGGAGCCTCGCGTCCTGGTCCTGCGCCGCCCCCTGCGGGGTCGCGTTCGGGTCGTAGGCGAGGCCCGTCAGGAAGCCCTGCTCCTGAATGCCGCTGAACGGGCCGCCGCCACGGACGGCATCGCGGATGCGGTCGTTGAAGCTCCCGATCCCTGTACCCGCCATATTGAACTGGGTCGCGTTAACGCCCCTGGCGTTGTTGCCCACCTCACCGAAGTTCCAGCCCTCACCGTAGAGGTAGATCTTCGAGCCGTCGACTCCGTCCTGCGCGAGCGTAAGCGCGTCGAGGGCGCTCCGGAGCCTGAGCATGTTGCGCTTCATGTGGAAGCCCATCAGGTCGAAGCGGAAGCCGTCGACCTTGTAGTACTTCGCCCAGGTTACGCACGAGTCGACGAGCAGCTTCTCCATCATATTGTGCTCGGAAGCCGTGTCCGGGCAGCAGCTGCTGTTCAGGATACTGCCGTCGGCGCCGAGCCGGTAGTAGTAGCCGGGGACGATCTTGTCGAGCGTCGACCCGGGGTTCTGGCCCGCCGAACTCGTGTGGTTGAAGACGACGTCCATGACGAGCCTGAGGCCGGCGTCGTTGAGCCCCTTAACCATCTGCCGGAACTCAAGCACGCGCGTTGCGCCGTCCGGGTTGGTCGAGTAGCTGCCGTCCGGCACGATGTAGTGGAGCGGATCGTAGCCCCAGTTGAAGGCGTCTGTGTCGCGCACCGCGCCGATGGCCGTCTGCTGCTGGTCGGAATCGGGCGGATAGCTCGCGAGGTCTCCGGCGGGCGTCCGCCACGTCGACTTGTCTTCGTTGACCGACGCGATGTCGAAGGACGGGAGGACGTGGACGTGCGTTAGCCCCGCCTGGGCGAGCGCCGCGAGATGCAGCATCCCGTTCGATCCCGGCTGCGTGAAGGCCTTGAACGTCCCGCGGAGCGGCGCGGCCACGCTCGGGTCGTTAGCGCTGAAGTCGCGCACGTGGAGTTCATAGAGCACGATGTCCTCTGGCGCTTCGAGCGGCGGCTTGACGAGAGCATCCCACCCGGTGGGCTTGAACAACGCGTCGGCGAGGTTGATGATCTGCGACCGTTGGCTGTTTTTTGAGAGGCTGACCGAGTACGGATCGGTCACGAGGTTGCGCTGAATGGACCTGGTCGAGGGCACGTAGGCCTCAACTTCGTACAAATAATACTTGCCATTCCAGCCCGAACCACCAGTGACGTTCCAGACGCCGGTCGACGGGTCGAGCGACATCGGGTAGACGGTCGAGGTCGTGGCGGGGTTCGAGTCGTCAAAGAGGTGAAGCTTAACCGAATGGGCCGTGGGCGCCCACACCGCGAGGGTTCTGCGGTTCTGCGTTCTCATTGGCTCCTCCTGACTGATGCGTTACTTGAGACGCTTGCCGGGCGAGGGGATGAATGCAGTGCGCCGCATTTTTGAATCTTCCGCAGCGCGATGTTATAGAGGGCCGCCCTTCTACAGCGCCTCTTTCGACTACTCGCCCTCAGGTATTCGGTGAGCGCGGCGCGCGACGCCGGACTCGAATCTATATCCTCGCGCCGGGCCTTGACGTCCATCGGCGCGACCTCATGGAGACCGGGAAAAACCGGGTGCTGGTGATATCTCTTTTGTTTTCAATAAAGCGTTCTTATGTGATTCTGTCGCTTGAACACTGGAGAAAGGTTTTCTTGTTCCCAAGTGGTTCGAATTATTCTCAGCCCCCGGTTTTTCAGGGTCTCAGAAGAATACGTCACGGCGCACTACCTTCCGTGTTGGTATGCCGTCGTCAAAGAATATACGCCCGAGACGGTCTTCCTCGACACGGACGTCGGTTTGGCGGGCGAGTTGCGACGACTCGGATGGGAGTGGTTCTTCGTCAAAGACCACGTTAAATCGCTGAGTGCCAGGAACAGAT
>WNFZ01002986.1_pt1 | contig 22682 bp, 22 predicted proteins | sample 5400081 | NCBI WGS metagenome assembly WNFZ01 (sample SAMN13153365, study PRJNA577476) | soil metagenome | isolation source: 80 cm soil or saprolite under grassland replicate 1 | place: USA:California | collected 2016-06-15
ATCGATGACGTGATTCTGGGCTGCGCCAACCAGGCGGGCGAGGACAACCGCAACGTGGCGCGCATGGCGGCGCTGCTCGCCGGGCTGCCGGTCGAGGTGCCGGGGCAGACGGTGAACCGGCTGTGCGGCTCGGGGCTCCAGGCGGTCGCCAGCGCCGCACAGGCGATCCGCGCCGGCGAGGGCGAGGTCTTCATCGCCGGTGGCGTCGAGAGCATGACGCGGGCGCCGTACGTCACGCTGAAGTCCGCCGAGCCGTGGAGCCGCCGCGCGCCGGAGGTCGCGGACACGACGGTGGGGTGGCGGTTCGTGAACCCCGGCATGAAAAAAGAATGGACGATCTCGCTCGGGGAGACGGCCGAGGTCGTGGCGGAGCGATACAAGATCAGCCGCGCCGAGCAGGATGCGTTCGCGCTCGAGAGCCAGCGCCGCGCGGCGCAGGCTCAGCGGGATTGCGTCTTCACTGATGAGATCGTTCCCGTGCCCCTTCCTGACGGTTCGCGGTTCTCCAAAGACGAGTATCCCCGGCTCGACACGACCGCCGCGAAGCTCGCGGCGCTTAAACCGGCGTTCCGCAAGGACGGCACGGTGACAGCGGGCAGCTCGAGCGGCATCAACGATGGGGCCGCCGCTCTCCTAGTGACGGCTGCCGCCACCGAGCCGCTGGCGCGAATCATCGCAACCGCCGTGGCAGGCGTTGATCCCAGCTGCATGGGGCTCGGGCCCATTCCGGCGACTCACAAAGTCCTGCAGCGGGCGAAACTGACGATCAACGATATCGATCTGATCGAGCTCAACGAGGCGTTCGCCGCGCAAGCGATCGCCTGCATCCGCGAGCTCAAGCTGGACCCCTCGCGGGTGAATATCTACGGTGGCGCGATTGCTCTCGGCCACCCGCTCGGGGCGACGGGCGCGCGAGTCCTTACGACTCTCCTCCACGCCTTACACCGTACGAATTCTCGTTACGGTTTGGCCTCCATGTGCATCGGCGTCGGCCAAGGCATCTCGATGATCGTGGAGCGTTGCTGATGGCCGCCTACGATCGGGTAACCGTGGAGATCGCGGGCGGCATCGCCACCGTGACGCTCGATCGGCCCGACAAGCTCAACGCCTTCGACCGCGCGATGTGCGACGAGATGGTCGAAGCGCTGCGGATGGTCGTCGCGAGCGAGCAGGTGCGCGTCATCATCCTTACGGGCTCCGGCCGGGCGTTCTGCGCCGGCGCGGACTTGAACGTCCTCGCCGAGGACGGTGCGGCCCTCGTCGCCGCCGGCCAGACTCTGGCGCTCCTGATCCGCGGCGCGCCGCAGCCGGTGCTCGCGGCGGTGAACGGCCCTGCGGCGGGCGGCGGCGCCAACCTCGCCCTCGCGTGCGACTACCGCCTCGCCTCCGACCGCGCCTCGATCGGCCAGGTCTTCCACAAGCTCGGCCTCGCCCCCGACTGGGGCGGCACGTTCTTTCTGCCGCGGCTGGCAGGGATCTCCGCCGCACTGGAGCTGGTGTGGAGCGCGCGGATGGTGCCCGCGGAAGAGGCGCGCGCCCTGGGCCTGTTCGATCGCGTCGTCCCTCAGGACGCGCTCCTGACCGAAGCTCGGGTGCTCGCCGAGGCGTGGGCGGCGCAGCCGCCGCTGGCGGTGCGGCGCGCCAAGGAAGCGCTGTACCGCAGCGAGGGCGCGACCCTCGCCGAGATGCTGGATCACGAGATCGCCATGCAGAACGAGCTCTTCGCCACCCCCGAGGCGCGCGCGCGCATCGGCCAGTCCCCCTCCCTCCGCACGAGGAGTCGCTGATGGTCCGCAAGCTCAACAACTTCGACGACTGGATCGACTACTTCCGGTACTGGCAAGACTCGATCGGCTTGCCGCAGGGCGCCCTGCGCGAGTTCAAGTTCGAGGCCAAGTTCGGCGACCCGGAAGTGCCGCACATCGAGTTCGGGCACTACAAGGGCCAGCACAAGTGGCCGACCGTGATGCACATTCCCGACCAGCGCATCCGCGATGCGCTGCTCAACCTGATCGTGTATCAGGGCGACACCGAGTTCGCCTCGGTCGAGCAACAGCGCAACCTCCTGCACCACGCGCCGTCGGATTACGACCTGCTGTCGCTGCAGCGCGTGATGACGGAGGAGATGCGCCACGGCTGGCAGATGTCCTACCTGCTGTGCGCCCATTTCGGCGACGAGGGCAAGCGCGAAGCCGCCAAACTCCTCGACCGGCGCGCCGATGAGGGCGAGCGGCTGCTCGGCTCCTTCAACGAAATCGTGGACAACTGGCTGGACTTCTTCACCTACACGCAGTTCATCGACCGCGACGGGAAGTTCCAGCTCAAGATGCTGTCGGTGTCGGCGTTCGACCCGCTGTCGCGGTCGATGGGCCCGATGCTGAAGGAGGAGTCATTCCACCTCGGCACCGGCAACAACGGGCTGCTGCGGATCGTGAAGGCGGGGAAGATGCCGCCCGAGGTCATCCAGCGCTTCTTCTATAAGTGGATCCCCACCGCCTTCGACCTGTTCGGCACCGACGCCTCTTCGTCCGCGCACTGGGCCTATGTCTGGGGCCTCAAGGGCCGCTACGACGAGCGCGAGAACCAGGCCGAAGCCGACAAGCAGAAACTGAACGAGGCCTCTCGCGGCCTGTATCGCCAGGAGATCGTCAAGCTGGTCGAGCGCCTCAACATGTTCATCACGGACAAGGACCGCTGGCTCAAGGTGCCCGATCTCAAGTTCAACCGGCGCATCGGCCAGTACGCCCGGCAGCACTGGAACGTCGACGGCGAGGCCATCGGCGCCGAGCAGTACGCCGCGTACCTGCAGAGCGTCCTGCCGCGCCCCGAGGACATCGCCCTGGTGCACGACATCGAGAAGGAGCCGGACTGGATCGAGCCCAAAAAGGCGGACACGCTGCTCAACCAGCAGTGACCCAGCCGCTCGTCATCGCGCACCGCGGCGCGTCGGGGTACGAGTTGGAGAACTCGCTCGCCGCCTTCCGCGCCGCGGCGCCGCGGGGCGCCGACGGCGTGGAGCTCGACGTGCACGCCACGAAGGACGGCGCCCTGATCGTTCACCACGACGAAAGCGTGGACGGCCGGCACATCACGCGATCCACGGCCGCGGAAATCCGGGCGCTGCGCCTGGCCAACGGCGAGCCGGTCCCCACCCTCGATGAAGCGTTGGACGCGATCGCCCTGCCGCTCAAAGTGTTCGTCGAAGTGAAATTCCTCCCTCCCCAGTTCGACGGCGTGCTATATGCCGCCCTGGAGCGCGGCCCGAACAACGGCCGCTGCGCGGTGCACGGCTTCGACCACCGCATCGTGAGCCGGCTCGGGTTGGGCCGCCCCGCCCTGCAGCGCGGCGTGCTGCTCTCCTCCTATCCCATCCGCCCCCTCGAGGTGCTGGAAGACACGGGCGCGACGACGTTGTGGGAGGATCATCACATGATCGACGCCGCACTCGTCGACACCGTCCAGAGCGCGGGCTACCGGGTGTTCGCCTGGACGGCGAACGAAGAAGAGGACGTGCGGCGCCTGGCCACCTTGGGCGTGGACGCCATCTGCACGAATTACCCGGACGTCGCCCGCCGCGTGGTGGGGGCCGTGGCCGCATGAAGATCGCGGTCATCGGTGCCGGGACAATGGGCCACGGCATCGCCTACGTCGCGGCGCTGGCGGGATGCGAGGTGATCCTCAGCGACGCCCGGCCGGAGACGCTGTCCCAGGCTCGTGACAGGATCAACGCGCTGCTCGGCGGCGCGGTGACCCGCGGCAAGCTCACCAGCGAGGCGGCCGCCGCGGTCCGGGGCCGTCTCCACGCGGACCCCGGCGTCAAGGAAGCGGTGGTGGCCGCGGAGATCGTGATCGAGGCGGTGTTCGAAGATCGGGCCGTCAAGCGGAGGCTCCTCGCCGAGGTCGAAGAGGCGGCGCCCGACAGCGCCCTCCTCGCGACGAACACGTCGTCGCTCTCCGTGGCCGATCTCGCGGAGGCCCTGCGATTGCCCGCGCGGCTCGTCGGCATCCACTTCTTCAATCCGGTCCACGCGATGCGGCTGGTCGAAGTCGTGACGCACGCCACGGTCGAGCCCCGCGCAGTCGAGCGGGCGCTGGCGTTCGCGCGCGAGCTCGGTAAGGAACCCATCGTCGTGAAGGATTCGCCGGGGTTCGCGTCGAGCCGGCTCGGCGTCGTGCTCGGCCTCGAGGCGATGCGGATGCTCGAGCAGGGCGTCGCCAGCGCCGAGGACATCGACAAGGCGATGGAGCTGGGCTACAACCACCCGATGGGGCCGCTGAAGCTCACCGATCTCGTGGGGCTCGACGTGCGGCTCGCCATCGCCGACTATCTCCACCGGTCGCTGGAGGACCCGCAGTTCGAGCCGCCCAAGATCCTGCGCGACAAGGTGGCGAAGGGGGAGCTGGGGAAGAAGACGGGAAAAGGGTTCTACAGGTGGACATGAAGCGTCCTTACTGCTCCGCTCACGTTGCCTTCAGAACCGCAGTCGGATCTTCACACTTGGAACAGCCGTTCGAAATGCAGCGTCTCTTTGCAGGAGGAGCCATGCATCGCCCGACCCGGATCACCTCGCTGCTCCCGATCTTGATGCTCGCTGGCACCGGCTGGCGTGTGCCCGGCCGGGTGGTCGGGGGGGAGCCTCACCGCATTGGGCCGAGCGCTGGCCCGGGGGGGACGGTCACGGGAAGAGTGACGTTCGCCGGGAGAGTCCCGAAGAACCCCGTGATGGACATGAGCGCGGAGCCGAACTGCGCCGCCCGGTACAAGACGATGCCGCACCTGCAGCTCGTCGTGGTGAATCCGAACGGGACGTTGGCGAATGTCTTCGTCTATGTTAAGGCGGGACTCCCGGCGGGCGCGACATACGCGAGCCCGTCGTCGCCCGTCGTCCTCGATCAGAGCGCTTGCGAGCACCATCCCCGCGTCTTTGGGATCATGGTCGGCCAGCCGCTCCAGATCAGGAACAGCGATCCACTGCTTCACAACATCAAAGTGCTGGGGCGCAACAACCGCACCTTTAATATCAGCCTACCAGCAGCGGGCATGACCGTGACCCGCACGTTCACCGCCCCGGAGGTCATGCTAACGTTTAAGTGCGACGTCCACGGTTGGATGCGCGCCTACGCGGGGGTGCTTCCACACCCATTCTTCGCGACCACCGGCACGGACGGCCGCTTCGCGATTCACGGGCTGCCGCCGGGCACGTATACGGTCGAAGCGTGGCATGAAACGTTCGGCACGCAGACCGGAACCATCACGGTGAAGGCCAACGCGACGGCGACGGTGGACTTCGCCTACGCTCGACCGTAGGCCGGTCTACGGGCCCGCGTCGTTCTTATGCCTTCGCAGGGCCAGAACGGTCACCCCCGCGCAGATGAGGAAGGCGGGAGCCATCAGGATCACCATGCCGGCGAGGATGCCGTGCATCGGCTCAGGGCGCCGTCAGGCGCTGGCGCAAGAGACGAACCGCGTCCGGCCAGAAGTGATCCATCAGGATCAGCACCACGACAAGGGCGGGGATGAGGCTCCAGAACAGGCGGGGCCGCTCGTACCGCAAGCGCATGAAGTAGAGCAGCGCAAGGCCGGCTTCGAGGACCGCGAGCGCCAAGAGGACCGCGAGCTGCGTGCCGGTCGCCAGGTGGGCGAAGGTCGCCGCCACCTCGGCTGCCACGATGACGAGCAGTCCGCACCACACGATCACGTAAGGTCTCATAGGGTCTCGCCGACTCAGCGCACGTTCATCAGGTAGACCAGCGGGAACACGAACATCCACACCAGGTCGACGAAGTGCCAGTAGAGGGCCGTTGTTTCGACGTGCCCCGCATCGAAGCGCGCGCGCCGGAACCCCAGCGCGATGACGCCGATGACGACGACGCCCGTCACCACGTGCAGCAGGTGCAGCCCGGTGATACCGAAGAACGTGGCGCCGAACAGCACCGGACCGCCCAGAGGGTTCCGGAACAGCCTCCAGCCCTCGCCGATCATCGCGAGCCACTCGCGCAGGTGCAGCGCGGCGAACACGACCCCGAGGAGCATGGTCGCGCCCATCCAGCGCAGGCTGGCGGTCTTGCGGCCCCCCTGGGCGGCCAACACCGCGGCGACCATGGTCAGGCTGCTTGTCAGGAGGACGACGGTCATGACGATGCCGTTCGCGATGGTGGGCCACAACGCGAACGGCCGGGTCCAGTTGGGATTGGCGACGCGGAGGTACCCGTAGGCGAACAGCATCGCGCCGAAGGTCGACGCGTCGGCGATGATGAACAGCCACATCCCCAGTTTCTTCGACGGAATGCCGTACGGAGAGGCCTCGATCGCCATCACGGATGCGCCCACGTCACCTCCCACGGGTTGCCTAGATCCGCAGTGCCAGAATCGATAACAGATACAGCCACAGCACGGCCATGAAGTGCCAATACAACGCCGCCCCGCCGAGCGTGGCCTGCGCAGTTGCAGCAGGCGCGTGACGGATGCGGTGGAGGGCGTACCCCAGACCGGCGATGCCGCCCAGCAGGTGCAGGCCGTGCAATCCCGTGAAGATGTAGAAGAACGCGCTGCTGGGGCTGGTCGCGAGCAACAAGCCTTGCGCGGCCAGGTCGCGCCACGCCAGCAGCTGTCCGAGGACGAACGACAGGCCGAGCGCCAGCGTGACGGTCAGCCAGAAGCGCCCACGGGTCGACCGCCGGCGCGAGGTCTCCAGGGTGACGCTGCTCACGACGAGGAGCAGCGTGTTGAAGTAGAGAATCGTCGGCAGCCGGAAGTGCTGCCAGTCGGGCGACGCGCCTTGCCGGACCACCAGCGCGCTGGTGAACGCCGCGAACGACATCGCGATCGCCGCGATGCCGACGAGCACACCGGTCCGGGTGGGTTGTGGCCGGGGCCGCTCGGTCGCCGTGGGCGGCACGGCCGCGGTCACCGGCGTCGGCGGCAAGGATGCGACCGTCGTCATCACCGGTCCGGCGCGGCCTGCATGAGGTAATCGTCGCCGGTCCCTGCCCCGGCGCCCGGCACGCCATACTCCTGCGGCCCGCGATACACCACCGGTGGGTGGCCGCCGAAGTTGTCGACCGGCGGCGGTGAGCTCGTGGACCACTCGAGCGTCGTGGCCTGCCACGGATTGTCCGCGGCTCGGGCGCCCCGGACGCGGCTGCGGATCAGGTTATAAAGGAAGAGCAGCTGCGCGGCACCGGTGAACAGGGCCGCGATCGTCATGAACTTGTGGACGGGGACGAAGGGCTTCAGGTAATCGTCGGTGAACGCCGCATAGCGACGCACGTTGCCGGCCAGCCCGATGAAGTGCATCGGCATGAAGACGCAGTAGACCCCGATGAACGTCAGCCAGAAGTGCACCTTCCCCAGCGTCTCATTCATCATGCGGCCGAACATCTTGGGGAACCAGAAGTAGATGCCCGCGAAGATGCCGAACATGGCGGCGACGCCCATGACGAAATGGAAGTGCCCCACCACGAAGTAGGTGCCGTGCAGGTACGTGTCGATCGAGGGCTGCGCCAGGAAGAAGCCGCTGATCCCACCGCTCACGAACACGGAGATGAACCCGAGACAGAACAAGGCCGGCGTCGTGAACCGCAGCTTGGCGCCGTAGACCGTGCCGATCCACAGCAGGGTCACGATCGTGGCGGGAATCGTGATGATCAGCGTCGGCACGGAGAACAGCGTCGCCGAGAAGGGGTTCATCCCGCTCAAGAACATGTGGTGCCCCCACACCGTGTAGCTGAGAAACGCGATCGCGATCAGACAGGCGATGAAGACGCGCGGGCCCAGTAGCGGCTTGCGCGCGAAGACCGGAAGGATGTGGGAGATGATGCCGAAGCCCGGCAGGATCGCGATGTACACCTCGGGGTGCCCGAAGAACCAGAACAGGTGCTGCCAGAGCAGCGGGGAGCCGCCCGAATGCGGCTGCAGACGGTCGCTGATCACGAGCCCGGCGGGAATGAAAAAACTCGTGCCGGCCAGCCGGTCGAGGAGCAGCAGGATGCAGGCGGGCATCAGCACCGCGAACGCGATGAGGGCGATGACGGCGGTGATGAACCACGCCCACGTCGAGAGCGGCATGCGGGCGAGCGACATGCCCTTGGCGCGCAGATCGAGGGTCGTCACGATGAAATTCAGCGAGCCCAGCAGCTGGGCGATGCAGAAGATCAGAATCGATACCGCCCACAGCGTCTGCCCCGTCCCCTGCCCCGGTCCCGCGTCCTTGCCCACGGCGCTGAGCGGCGCGTACGCCGTCCACCCGGACAGGGCCGGCCCGTCGGAAACAAAGAAGGAGCTGATCAGCACGAGGAACGCCACCAGCGTCACCCAGAACGACATCATGTTGATGCGCGGGAAGGCCATGTCTTCCGCGCCGATCTGGATCGGCAGGAAGTAGTTCCCAAAGCCCGCGAACGGGGCGGTCGTCAGGACGAAGAACACCATGATGGTGCCGTGCATCGTCATGAGCGACAGGTAGTACTCCGGCGTGATCACGCCGCCCGCGGCGCCATTGGGGGACAGCCTCCCCAAGCCCGGGATCGGCGTCTCGGGGAACGCCAGGTGCAGGCGCATGAGCCACGACAGCACCATCCCGGTCACGACGGCGACCAGCGCCAGGTCCAAATACTGCTTCCCGATGACCTTGTGATCGACACTGAAGACGTGTGTCCGCAGGAACCCGCGCGGGGGAGCGTGCGGATGGACGGCCGCGGTCATTGTTCAGCCGCCTTGGTCTTGAGCCATTGGTCGAACTCCGATTGGGGCATGACCTCGAGGTACGCGCGCATGTTGTAATGCCCCAGCCCGCAGAGCTGCGTGCAGACGATCTCGTACTTGCCCGTCTGGGTGGCGGTGAAGTGCAGCGGAATCACCATCCCCGGGACGAAGTCCTGCTGGATGCGCAGCTCGGGGACGTAAAACGCGTGATTGACGTCCTTGGCGTGCAGCTCCAGGAGAATGGGGTGGTTGACCGGAATCACTAGACTGCCCGCCACGATGTCGTCCCGTGCCGTGGTGTCATTCGCCGGGTCCAGGCCGAAAAAATTCTCGTTGGCATCGTTCATCAGGTCGGGATGCATCGCCCCGAACCGTCCGTCCGCTCCCGCATACCGGAAGTAGAAGGCGAACTGTTCGGCCTGCACTTCGATCTGCAGCGAGTTGGGGTCCGGCGCCGTCTGGTACACGCTCGCCCAGACCTTGGAGCCCACGAACGTGAGCACCAGGATCTCGGCCCCGACCAGCACGAGGGCCAGCACCACCATGGGGGTCGCGCCCCCGGGAAACGTCCTGATCCCGCGCGTCGTGGCGCTGCCGGCCTGCCACACGAACGCCGCCAGCGCCAGCTGAGCCAGCACGAACAGGATGCCGGAGCTGATCATCGTCTCGCCGAGCTGGCGATCGATGCGGGGTCCGTGAGCGGAGATGTCGGCGGGCAGCCACCAGATGTGCAGGGCGAAAATCGCCGCCGACACCAGCGCGATGATCGCCACGACGACGGCAAACAGCTTCCCCATCGCTTAGTACGGCCGCGCCGTGAACACGAAGTTCACCGTCTTCGTCTCCGTGCCGGCGATGGTCACCTCCTGGCTTTGCGTGCCGAACTGCTCGTGCCACGCCGTCACCGTGTACGTGCCCGGCGGGAGCCCCGCCAACGTGAACCGTCCCGCCTCATCGCTCACCGCAGAGTGCGAGGTGGTGAGCACGGCGAAGTACCCGTGCATCCACGGATGCACGTTGCATTTGACGGGGATGAACTCGGGCTTCTCCCACTGGGTGTGGATCGGCGGCGCGCCCTTGGGCTGCGACTTGTTCCACTCCGCATTCACGCGCGCGAGCGGATGAATGTTGTGCGAGTGGGGATCGTCGTTGTAGATGTCCATCGGCTGGTTCACCTGCAGCGCCAGCACGTGGGGGAGGTACTGGCAGCCCTTCTGATCATAGCGCGCCGCTTCCGCCGGGGCCGTGGAGCCCGCGTCGCCAGCCGAGATGTAGACCACGACCCAACGCAGCGTATTCCCGGGGCCGGTGACGACATTCTCCGTCATCAGCGGCGTGGGGTGGGCGGTCACGCACGCCGGCTCCTTCGACATATCGATCGGTTTCATCTTGGGCGGTGTCCCCGTGTAGGTCACCGTCCCGCCGATGCTGGCAGCGGCCGGGGCCACCGGCCGCACCATCATCCCCGAAGTGGCCGCGGCCAGCGCGGCGAACAGCGCGAGGGAGCGTGTACGCATCGAAACATCCTTTCTGTCCAGCCGGGTCACCAGCGTTACTGATCTCCCCCCTCAGGCCCGATGGGCTTGAGCTCGGCGGCATGAGACGCAACCCACGCCCGCCAGATCGCCGCCTCCGGCGTGTTGAGCGGCTGCAGCGTCCGCAGGAAGTGGACCAGGTCCCACGCCTCCGCCGCCTGGAGCTGATCGGAGAAGGAAGGCATCGGCGAGCCGTCGAGCCCGGTCATGAAAATCCGGTACAGGTCCTGGTTGGTCGTTCCGCACATGAACCGCGTGCCGGTGGAGAAGTTGTACGGGCGAATGGGATTGTCCTTGTTGTCGGTCAGCGTGTTGGCGGAAGGACCGTTCCCGTGGCCCGCGGGGCCGTGACACTTCCAGCATTCCATCTTCTGGAACAGCGCGCGTCCGCGGAGGATGCCTTGGATGGTCGTAGCCGGCTCCGCTGGAATAGCAATCGGCGTGCCGGGCCGTGCCGTCTTCCATCGGGGGGAAAACGTCTTGATGTAGGCGATCAGGTCCACGCGGTTCTGGCCCGTGAGCGGCCGCCATGGCGGCATGTTCGTGGTCACGAACCCACGGGTGATCGCGTTGAAGAGATCCTCGTCTGTCGGCAGTGTGCCGGTCGGGGTCGACCGGCATTTGAACACGGCGAGGGTGAAATCCCGGGGTTTGGGATCGATCCACGGCGCGTTCTCGCCGTCTCCGTCCCCCTCCGGACTGTGACAGCCGACGCAGTACCGCTGATACAGGCGCTGGCCGGCCGCGGCGTGGCCGGTGAGCTGACCGACATGGGTCTCCTGGGCCGCGGCGGCGCTCGCTCCTGCCGCGGTGAGCACTCCGACGCTCGAGAGGAGTGCCACCAATCGCAAGTTCGGTCTCATGAAAGGCCTCCTCTCCGGTTAGAAGGCGAAGTCGAATGCGAGGAGCAGGCTGCGGCTCCACACCTTCGCCGCAGGGTCGACGACGCCGGAACCGTCTCCGCTCAGGGGCGGCACGCCGATGGATTTCGTCATCGCGAACTCTCCGTGGATCGCCATACCATCGCGGCTGAACAGGAACGGGTACGCCCGGAAACCGATCGCGATCGCGTCGGCGTTGCCCTGCGTCTTAGGTATCACCGCAGTGTCAGTGTCGCCCTGCTGGGACATCCGCAGGATCTCGTAACGTGCCTGCACCAGCAGGCGGGGCGTGGCGACGTAATGGGCTTCGAGCAGCGCCGAGTTCCATGTCGGCTTTGCGGTGCCCGACCCCAGCGCCGCGTCGTCGGACGCGTGCGCGAACAGCGGGATCAGCTCCAGGTTGCCCATCCACAGTTGCGCGGTCGCCCCCAGCCGCACGAACGACTTGTTGTCCGATCCGGTGCCCGGGATGGGAGTGCCGCCGCTCAGCTCAAAGGTCGTGGGCCGATGGCCGAGATAACCGAACACGCCGATGCGCTGCGGGCCCAGTCCACTGCCCATCGCGAAGGCGCGGCTCGCCGTGAACATGGCGTCCAGGCTCTTGCCGCCCGGTAACCCCGGCTCGCCATCGTCGGTGGTCAACAGCGCCACGCTGTAGCGGGTGTAGCTGTTGATGGAGTGACCGGAGAACTCGGCCCCGATCTGGTTGTCCCCAAAGCCGAAGTTGTTCCCGCTGCCGACCGGCAGATAGTGGTAGGCATACAGAAACCCGCCATTGGCGGAAAGCCACGTGAACCGTTTTTCGGAGAACAGGTTATCCAACTCGAACTTGCCGACCTTCACGTTGGCCCACGGTGAGTTGCCGAGATTGTCGAATCGCACGAACGCCGCCTCGACCCCGGTGGTGCCGTCGGCGTCCAGCGTCGGCACGAGCCCGAAGGTGATGTTCTTGTAGAGGGTCCCGAGCAGCAGGAAGTCGATGCCCGAGAGGTCGAAGCCGGCCTGGGTGATGGTCTTGCCGTCCGGGGCCGGGGCCGCGTCGGTGATCTGGTGGGTGGTGCTCTCGAGGCGCAGCTGCGGCGTGGTGCGCAGCGCGAGCGGGAAGTACGCGGGCGCTTGCCAGATCGGCGAGTCACGATCGTTACCGAGCTGGTAGCCGTTGTCCTTGAACGCTTGGCCGAACGCGTTCAGCTCGGGCCAGACCGTGTGACAGGCCGAGCACGGCAGCCCGTATTTACGCGCGAACGCCGGGATCGCTCGCGACGCAGTCCGGTAGGCGGCCTCGTACGCCGCGACGGTCCCCCGATCACCCCGAACGTCTAGTGTGGGAGTGGTGGCCGTCGCGAGCCGAGGTGCCACAACGGCGCCGCCCAGCACCATCGCCATGAGCCACTTGACCATGTTGCCTCCCGTCTGGTGTGAGACCATTCAAGAGACTGGCACGTAACAACCCTCGGACGTGGAGTTGGGATACTCGGTACCTCGACGTGGGTAGATTCCTGGAGGGCAGATGCTACTGCCTTCCGCGATCAGTCGCGTTGGACTGCGCGGCCAGGATGCATCACGATCACGGTCGTTTCGAAGCGACAGACCAGGAACACATACACACCGCTTCGCCGGTTGTCAAACGTGTGGAGACGTGACAGCGTGCAGCCAGCCGGAGGGTCAGAGAGTCAGGATGAAGGTTCCTTTATGAAGCGCATCACCGACGTCCACGTCCACATCCAGCCATGGCGGGACTTGAAGCCCCAAGTCCAAGAAGCGATGCGCCGCGGGAAAGAGGCGCATTGGGAGCTCCTGATCGCCGTCATGGACGACCCCAAGGCACTGCTGGAGGTCCTCGATCGGTCGGGGGTGTGGCGCGTCGGGATGGTGAACTATCCCAGCCCAGACGTGATGGGCTTCACGAACACGACCAACACGTTCGCCGCGAAGTACGCCCAAGCGAGCCCCGAGCGGTTGCTCCCCTACGGCGGGGTCGATGCCCGGCACACCAAGGATCCGGCCGGCGACGTGGACCGGCTCGTCGACCTGGGCATCCGCGTGTGCAAGATCCATCCGCCGCATCAGCGCTACGCGGCGAATGCGTACACGGAGGGCCTCGACGCTCTGGGCCGGATCTACCGTCGCTGCGAAGAGCGGGGGCTGCCCGTCATGGTGCACACGGGGACGTCGATCTTCCCGGGTGCGCGCTCCAAGTACGGCAACCCGATGGAGCTCGACGACGTTGCCATCGACTTTCCCGACTTGCGCATCGTCATGGCGCACGGAGGACGGCCGCTCTACATGGAGGAGGCGTTCTTCATTCTGCGGCGGCACTCCAACGTGTGGCTCGACGTCTCCGGCATTCCGCCCGGGAAGCTGTTGGAGTACTTTCCCCGCCTCCCGGAGGTCGTGGACCGGACGTTGTGGGGAACGGATTGGCCGAGCCCCGGCGTCAAAGACCTCCGTGTGAACATCGATCAGTTCCTCGGCCTGCCGCTAGCCGAGGACCAGCAGCGGGCGATCCTCGAGACCAATGCGCTGGCTTTCCTTCCTCCTGCTCGCCGGTAATACCGCCGCGGCGCAAGGCGCGCGCGGAGCCAAGCCGCTGCGCTTCGACTTCGCCCTGATGGCCGAGACCCGGGACTCATTCGTGTTTCAGGTGCGGGGGGAGCAGCGCGGGTGGGCGGTGTGGCAGTACGAGCTGCGCTCGGACGAAACGGGCCAGGAGGTGCTGTACACCGCCCGCTCCGAGCTGCGCCCCGTTGAATCCGAGAGTCTGCGGATCGTCGTCAACCGGTTGACCGGCGCCCCGGTGGCGTCATTCCAGCGGCTCGATTTCTTCGCCCCGGGAAGCGATACCGTGCAGCTGGAGCACGACCTCGACGTGCGCGGCGGTGAGGTGACGGGGCGGCGCCGCGCCCGCACCCGCGAGGGCGAGATCCGCATGACGCCGGTTCACACGGCCCTGCCCGCGGGCGCCGTGTGGAACAACTACGCGTTTTTCGCCGCGGCCGTGGCGCAGGCGAGCCCGGGCGATTCCCTGGTCGGGCAGGCGTACCGGGAGTTCGCGGACTCGCTGGGTCCGCTCGTGGTCGTCGCCGAGACCCCCACCACCGTCAGCGTGCCGGCCGGCCGCTACGACGTGTTGCCCCTCAAGGCCAACGGTTTCCGGCTCTTCGTCACCCGCGCCGCTCCGCGCCGGGTGGTCCGGGGCGAGACGCTCGACGGCGTGTTCAGCTTCGACCTCGCCGCGAGCGGGCCCCCGGCGCATTGATGCAACCCTGAACGAGGATTCCCCGAATGCGTACACGTGGTATGCGCTGCTGGCTCGCCCTCGGCATCGGCTTGTGGGTCGGGGGTCTGTCGCTCCCCGTGGCCGCGCAGCAGGCGGGCCAGATCCGCTACGAGACGTTCACCCTGCCCAACGGCCTCCGCGTGATCTACTCGGAGGACCATTCCACCCCGATTGTCTCCGTGGACGTCTGGTACAACACCGGCTCGCGCAATGAGCGGGCGGGTCGCTCCGGGTTCGCCCACCTCTTCGAGCACATGATGTTCCAGGGGTCCGCGCACGTGAAGAAGGCCGAGCACTTCCAGTACGTGAACCGCGCCGGCGGCGTGATGAACGGCAGCACGACGGAGGACCGGACCAACTACTGGGAGACGCTGCCCTCCAACCGGCTGAACCTCGCCTTGTGGCTCGAGGCCGACCGCATGCGCTCGCTCGCCATCAACGACGAGAACTTCCACAACCAGCGCGAAGCGGTGAAAGAGGAGCGGCGGTTGCGAGTGGACAACCAGCCCTACTCGCGCGCGTTCCTCGACGGGCTCACGATGCCGTTCGACTCGACCACGTGCTTCGCGTACGCGCACACGGTGATCGGCTCGATGGACGACCTCGACGCCGCCCGGCTCACCGACGTGCAGGCGTTCTTCGACACCTACTACGCCCCGAACAACGCGATCCTCGTGGTCGTCGGGGACTTCACGCCCGGGCAGCTGCGGCGGTTCGTGAATCAGTACTTCGCCGGCATCCCCAGCCACCCCGCCCCGGCCCCGGTCGCCTGTCAGTGGAAGCCGGGCACGGGGCTCGTCCGCCGCGAGATCACCGACGAGCACGCGAACCTCCCCGCGGCGCTGCGGCTGTATCGCATCCCCGACCACGCCGACGCCGATACGCCGGCCCTGGAGCTCTTGAACGTCATTCTGGGCCAGGGCGAGAGCTCGCGGCTCAACGTGGCGATCGTGCGCCGCGATAAGGCCGCCCTCGGCGCCCAGGCCGTGACAGTCGGCTCGCGGCGCGGGCCGGGCGTCACCGCCGTGCTCGGTATCGCCAACCAGGGCGTAGACGTGAACCGGCTCGACAGCCTGCTGGCCTCGCAGGTGGACTCGATCCGCGCGGGCGGCGTGACGGCGGAGGAGCTCACCAAAGCCAAGAACTCGTTCCGCGCGGACTTCATCCGCAACCGGGAGACCACCCTGAATCTCGCCGAGGAGATCCACCACTACGACATGTTCCACCGCAGTCTCGGTGAGATCAACACGGAGCTGGCCCGCTACCTCGCCGTGACCGCCGACGACATCCGGCGCGTGGCGCAGAAGTACCTGGACCCGGCCAACGCGGTCGTGATCATCGTGAAAGCCGGTGCCGGCGTGGGAGGTGGACAATGAAGCGTCGGACCGTCCGGCGAGTTGTAGGATTGTGGGTGTCGGTGGTCGCCTTCCTGTCAGTCAGTCCGACCGTCCGCCTGTCCGCCCAAGATTCGTTCCCCTCCCGGGCCCCGCGCCCCGCCCCGCTGCGGCCCGCGCGCTTCCCGGCCCCGCGCCCCGCCCCGCTGCGGCCCGCGCGCTTCCCAGCATTCCAGGAGGTGCTGCTTCCGAGCGGCATCCGGATGGTCGTGATCGAGAATCACGAACAACCGGTGCTGTCGGTGACGCTGAGTTTCCGCGCCGGCGACATCTACGATCCGGCCGGCAAGGAGGGCCTGGCGGGTCTCGTGGCCGAACTGATCACCAAGGGAACGCCGACGCGCACGGCGGATCAGATCGCCGCCCAAATCGAAGGCGCGGGAGGCAGTCTTGGCGCCTTCTCCGACGCCGACGTGCTGACCGTGACGACGGACGTGCTCAGCGACCGCGCCGACCTGGCCTTCGAGCTGCTCGGCGACGTGACGCGGCACCCGACCTTCCCCGCCGAGGAAGTGGACCTCGCCCGCACCCGGGCGCTGTCGGCGCTGCAGCTCGAGCTGTCGCAACCCGGCAGCGTCGCGAGCCGATTCTTCGCTAAGGAGATCTACGGGCGCAACCCCTACGGCCGTCGCCCCACGTCGGGATCACTGCGTGGGCTCACGCGGGAAGACGTCGTGGCGTTCGCGGGCCGGCGCATTCGGCCCGCGGGGGCGCTGCTGGTCGTGGCGGGTGACGTCACCTTGGCCACGGCGCAGTCCCTCGCGCGCGCCGCGTTCGGCGGCTGGGTGGGCGCCCTCGCCGCGACGGCCCCGCCGCCCGCGCCGCCGGCCAAGGCCGGCACCGACATCCTGCTCGTCAACCGGCCGGGATCGGTCCAGGCCAACATCGTCGTCGGCAACGCCACCTTCGCGCCGACGGACCCGGGCTACTACGCCGCCCGCGTGGTGACCCAGGTCCTGGGCGGGGGCCCGGATTCCCGGCTGTTCCTGATCCTGCGGGAGCAGAAGAGCTGGACCTACGGAGCCTACGCGGGGCTGCAACGCAACCGCGGCCTCGGCTTCTGGCAGGCGACCTTCGAAGGCCGCACCGAGGTGACCGACAGCGCCCTCACCGAAATGCTGCACCAGATCGACCGCATCCGCACCGAGGCGATGCCGGACTCGGAGCTGCGCAATTCCCAAAACTTCCTCGTGGGTTCGTTCCCGCTCACGATCGAGACCCCGCAGCAGATCGCCCAGGTGGTGACGCAGGCGAAGCTCCTGGGACTGGACCCCGACTACCTGCGGCTGTACCGGGAGCGGCTCGCGGCGGTCACGCCGCTCGGCGCGCGCGCGGCGGCGCAGCGCATCTACCGCCGCACCGGGCTGACCATCGTAGTGGTGGGCGACGCCGCGAAGCTCTACGACAAGCTCAAGGCGATCGCGCCGGTGCGGCTCGTGGACATCGACGGCAAACCGCTCACCGTGGACGACCTCCATCCCCAGGCGGGGCCGCTGACGCTCGACGCCTCGCAGTTCGTCACCCGGACCGACAGCTTCCAGGCCCTGGTGCAGGGCAACGTGTTGGGGTCACAGGTCACGTCGCTGCGGCGCACGGCGGATTCCGTGGTGCTGGTCGAGCGCACCGTCCTGGGCCCGTTCCTGCAGCAGCAGACGACGGTGGTGCTCGATCCCACGACGTTCGCTCCGCGGCAGGTCGATCAGACCGGCACCGCCGGTACGCAGCCGGCGGAGGTGCACCTCACGTATGCGAACGGCCGGGTCAAGGGGCGGGCCGTGACCCCGCAGCGCGAAGGGACGCCCAAGACAATCCAGGTGGACACGACGATCGCGCCGGGAACGGTGGACGACAACCAGTTGCACGCGATCCTCCCCGCCCTGCCCCTCGCGGACGGCAAGAGTTTCACGATCAATGTGTTTTCGTCCGGCGAAGGGGTCACCAAACTGCTGACCGTCAAAGTCGCGGGCGTCGAGACCGTCACCGTCCCCGCGGGCACGTTCCCGGCGTACCGGCTCGAGCTGTCGGGCCTGCAGCTCCCGGTCGTGATGCACGTGACGCGGGACCTCCCGCGCCGGCTGCTGCGCATCGAGCCGGTCGGCGCACCGTTGGTGTTCGAACTGGTGAAATAGCCGGACGGTCGGACTGTCGGACGGTCGGACCGAATTCGCGGAGGAGACACGTCATCCATGAGGCATGCAATGCTCGGAGTCCTAGTCATCGCAGCGCTCGGCTGCGCGTCGGCGCGCGCCCGCCCGGCGCAGCGGCCCGCGCCGGTAGTGGGGCCCGCCGCCCCGGCGCCCAGCCAGCCGGCCCAGGCGCGCGGGTCCGAGGAGACCTCGTCGGTCGACCGGGCCCAGTATCCGTCCACCTATCAACGTCACCCCAACCCGCCGGTGCTGATCCGCAACGCGACGATCCTCACCGCCACCGGGCAGGAGATCGCCAACGGCTCGATTCTGTTCAAGGACGGGCGCATCGTGGCGGTGGGGGCGACGGTGCAGGCGCCGGCCGATGCCGTGGTCGTGGACGGCACCGGCAAGTACGTCACGCCGGGCTTGATCGACGACCACTCGCATCTCGGCGTGTACGCGGCGCCGGGAACCCAGGCGGAGTCGGACGGCAACGAGGCCACGAACCCGGTGACGGCCGAGGTATGGGCCGAGCATTCGTTCTGGCCCCAGGACCCGCAGATCCCGCTGGCGATCGCCGGCGGGATCACGACGATTCAGGCGCTGCCGGGCTCGGCCAACTTGATCGGCGGCCGCAGCGCGATCCTGAAGCTCGTCCCCGCGCGCACCGTGCAGGAGATGAAGTTTCCGGGCGCGCATTATGGCCTGAAGATGGCGTGCGGGGAGAACCCCAAGAACGTGTATCGCGGCCGCGGTCCCTCGACCCGCATGGGGAACATGGCCGGCTATCGCGCCGCCTTCATTCAGGCCGAGCAGTACCGCCGCCGTTGGGACAAGTGGAACAAGGACCACCAGGGTGACCCGCCCGCGCGCGACCTGCGGCTCGAGTCGCTCGCCGAGGTGCTGCGGGGGAACATTTACGTCCAGAACCACTGCTACCGCGCCGACGAGATGGCGCAGATGATGGACCTTGCCCGCGAGTTCGGCTTCCACATCCGCTCATTCCATCACGCGGTCGAGTCGTACAAGATCGCCGACCTCCTGGCGCGCGACAGCGTGTCGGTCTCGGTCTGGGCCGACTGGTGGGGGTTCAAGGAAGAAGCGATGGACGGCGTGCAGCAGAACGCCGCGCTCAATCAGCAGGCAGGCGGGCGGCCCATTATCCATTCCGACAGCCCCAGCGGCATCCAACGCCTGAACCAGGAAGCCGGCAAGGCGATGTACGCGGGCATCCGTGCGGGGATTCCTATCACCCGTGACCAGGCGATCCGCTGGGTCACCGCCAACCCGGCGTGGGCGCTCGGTCTCGACTCGATCGTCGGGACCCTCGAGCCCGGCAAAATGGCGGACGTCGTCGTGTGGTCCGGCGATCCGTTCTCGGTCTACAGCAAGGCGCTCCAGGTCTACAACGACGGATGGCTGGTCTACGACCGCAACGATCCCAAGCACCAGCCGCGCACCGATTTCGAACTGGGCCAGGTGCCCGTGCCCGGGAGCGACCGATGATCGTCTACCTTCTCGCCCAAACCATCGCGATCACCGGCGGAACGGTTTACCCCGTCTCCGGCCCCAAGCTCGAGCACGCCACAGTGCTGATCCAGAACGGCCGCATTGCGGCGGTCGGTACTAACGTGACGATTCCGGCCGACGCCACCCGGATCGATGCGGCCGGCAAGTGGGTGACCCCCGGCTTCGTCGATGGCGGCACGCAGATGGGGCTCGTCGAGATCGGCGCCGTGTCGGGGACACGCGAGGCCTACGTGCAGAACGACACGATCGCCGCCTCGTTCAACGTGGCGGAGGGCATTAATCCCGCTTCCACCCTCATTCCGGTCACGCGGATGGAAGGGATCACCACGGTCCTCGCCGCGCCGCAGGGGCACCTCGTCAGCGGCCAGGCGGTGCTCATTGACCTCGACGGCGCCACGATCGAGCAGATGCTCGTGAAGTCGCCCGTCGGCATCGTCGCCAACTTCGACGAGAACGCCAAGGGCGAAGGTGGCGGCTCGCGGGCCGGTGTGGCCGAGCGGATCCGCCGCGTGTTCAACGACGCGCTGGAGTACTCCCGCCGCCGGGCGGAGTACAACCGCGGCGCCATGCAGCCGCTGTCGGCCTCGGCGGCCGACCTCGAGGCGCTGCTCCCGGTGCTGCGTGGGCAGCTGCCGCTCATCGCGGTGGCGAACCGTCGCAGCGACATCGAGACGGCGCTGCGCATCGGGCGGGAGTTCCGGCTGAAGGTGATCCTCGCCGGCGGGCAGGAGGCCTGGGAGATCGCGGACGCGATCGCCCGCGCCGGGGTGCCGGTGCTCGTCGAGCCCCTCGACAACATCCCGACCTACGACGCCCTCGGCGTGCGCTACGAGAATGCGGCGGCGCTCGCCCGGGCCGGGGTGAAGGTGGCCCTGCTCGAGACCGATACCCACAACGCGCGCAACCTGCGCCAGCAGGCCGGCAACGCCGTGTCCTACGGCATGACGTGGGACCAGGCGCTGCGCGCGGTGACGCTGTCGCCCGCCGAAGTGTTCGGCGTGGCCGACCGCTACGGCGCGCTCGACGTCGGCAAGGTGGCGAACGTGGTGGTTTGGTCGGGCGACCCCTTCGAGTTCTCGACCGGGGTCGAGCACGTGATCATCCGGGGGCGCGAAGTGCCGTTGCGCAGCCGCCAGACGGAATTGTTCGAGCGGTACCGGACGCTGCCACCGAAATACTAGGGCGGTCAGGCGGAATGGCGGTAGGGCGGTAAGGCACTACTCACCTTGCCGTCCTTCGCTGTTTGCGAACGCTTCGATACAGCCCCCAAGTGAGTTTTCCTGCCTCATCGCGCATCTTATCCACTCGGGACCAATCCTCCGGCGATACCAACCCCAAATCACGCGAGAGACTGAGTGCGCATGCAAGTTCGGAGAGGGAGCCAATAGCGATATCGAGGAACCGACCGAACTCACCGTCGCCCCGCTTCGCCGATCCCTCGGCGATATTCGCGATCACCGAAAAAGCGGCTCGTCTCGCTTGTGACACGAGTCCATACAACTCGTGCTTTGGGAATTCCCTCGTTAGCTCGTAGACCTGCATCGCGAGACGGTAGGATGCGCGCCAAGCCTCAAAGCGTTCGTACGGCATGCTCATGCACGCAAATCTGACAGACCACGTCAACATGTCATCAAAACAAAACGGCGGCAGGCTTGAGTTGGCCTACCGCCGTACCGTCATACCGCCCTACCGCCCTACTTCGCCCCCGCGTACACGCTCACCCGATACCGCTTCTTATCCTTATGCTCGAACTTGACGACCCCGTCGATCAACGCGAACAGGGTGTCGTCGCTGCCGCGGCCCACGTTCCGCCCCGGATGGAACTTGGTGCCGCGCTGCCGCACGAGGATATGGCCGGCGCGCACCGCCTCGCCGCCGAAGCGCTTGACGCCGAGGTATTTCGGGCCCGAGTCGCGGCCGTTGCGAGAGGAGCCGACACCCTTCTTATGCGCCATGGGTCACCCGACCTTCACGTCCTGAATCTTGACCTCGGTGAAATCCTGCCGGTGTCCGGCCTTGCGCCGGTATCCGGCGCGCCGCGCGAAACGGAAGATGCGGATCTTGTCGCCCTTGCCGTGCCGCACCACTTCGGCGGTCACCTTGGCGCCGCGCACCAGCGGCTGACCGGCCTGCACCTTCTTACCGTCGCTCACCAGCAGGACGTGATCGAAGGTGACGGTCTTGCCGGGCTCCGCCGCCAACAGCGGCACCTGCACGGTGCGGCCGGGCTCGGCCTTGAACTGGAGGCCACCGGTGGTGAAAACGGCGTACGTCATAGGGCCGGAACTCTAATTGACACTTGAAGTTCGGTCAAGAGGGGGCGCGGACGAGCGCACGCGGGAGGGCCGTTCCGCTCACCCGGCGTGCCGCACATCACTCCGGACACAAGCCCAAGTCAGTGACCATCTCGTGAGCCCTATCACGGGTGCGGAGTCCTTGCGGCCGTAGCTTTCATGCAACACCGAAACCCGGCCTAGCGCCCCGCCGGGAACCCACGCGACGCCAGCGCCCCCCTCGCGGGCCCATAAAGCCCCCGGCGCTGGGTGCCGCGTGCTTTTGCGCCTGCGGCGCGCCGTTGGGGCGATGGATCATTACGGTCGCACCTCCAGTAGCTGGCGACATCGCATCCGGGCCCTCGTTCCGGTCCCGGCCGTTTTAGCCCTAAGCACCTGTTTCCTGCCGAGCGAACCCTCGACCAAGCAGCGGGTCGTCTTCGGACTGCCTGCGGACACGGCGCTCGTTGCCGTCGGCGCCACGATCGCGCCGGCCGTCACCGTGCAGGCCGACGGTGCGTCGTTGAGCGCGCCCCGCATCCGCTTCGAGAGCGGCGATACGACCATCGTCGTCGTAGATCCCTCCGGTCAGCTCAATGCGCGACGCCGCGGCGTAGCGAGCATTCGGGCCGTCGTGGTCAGTGGAGCGACCGGTGTGACGCCGCCGGAGACCACGTTCGCTGTGCGGGTCATCATCGATGGCATGCGGCTCGCCAAGACGGCCGATTCGTTGCGCGCTCTCGGCGACACCCTGCTCTTTCGACCCGGCTATCTCGATGCCAATGGGTGGGCGCTCAGCGCGGCGGACTCCGCCGCCATCCTTCCCACCTACCAGATCGTGTCCGCCGGACAGGCAGTGCAGTTGGACCCGGCGACAGGGGCGATCGTCTCACGGGGCAACGGCACCGATACCGTTCGTGCCATCGTCGACACGAGCAGCATCACGCTGGTTGTCC
>WNFZ01001536.1_pt1 | contig 22670 bp, 21 predicted proteins | sample 5400081 | NCBI WGS metagenome assembly WNFZ01 (sample SAMN13153365, study PRJNA577476) | soil metagenome | isolation source: 80 cm soil or saprolite under grassland replicate 1 | place: USA:California | collected 2016-06-15
TTCAGAACACTTCAGGTCTGCCCCCAGGACCGGTCGATCAACCTGTGACAGGCTAAGCATTGGAACACGACCAGCCATCAGAGCCATTTGGGCTGGCGCTTGCACTGGTCAGCAAACGGGAGGCGACATTGCAAATCCAGCAGGTCCACTACTTCATGGCGCTGTGCGAAGAGCTCAATTTCACCTGCGCAGCCCGCCGCTGCGGCGTCTCGCAACCTTCGCTAAGCAACGCCATCAGCGCGCTGGAGCGGGAGCTGGGCGGAGCGCTGTTTCACCGAAAACCTTCAATCGCGTTGACAGGGCTCGGGCGCATGGTGCGGCCCTACCTGGACGAAATTGCGCGCAACGCGGATCACGCCCGCGAGGTTGCACGGACGTTGACCCCGCGTCCCTCCGTCCACCGATCAGCCCGTCATGCAGTGGAAAGTTCGGAGCAGCCATCGAATTGATGCCTAACGGTATATCCTCCTGCATCACTGGCCACAGCGAGGCAGAGCACCCTACGATTTGGCCGCACGTGAAGCCTTCGAAGAGGCCGGGGTGGTTGGAGCGGTCGGCAGGCGCTCCGTTGGATCATTTCCGTACCAGAAGCGCCTCAAGAGCGGCGGCGTTATGGTCTGTGAAGTGCACGTCTTCCCCCTGAAAGTGACGCGTCAAAGTAAGCAATGGCCAGAAAAAGAGGAACGTGACGTCAAGTGGCTCTCGATCAAACAAGCAGCCGAAACGGTGCAGGAGCCCCTGCTGAGCGAGATCATACGTCGACTAGGGCGTAAACCTGTCGACTGACGGGAGATTAAATGGGGCGTCGCTTCGTGGCGTCTTGCAACAAAAATGGCCCCGACTTCCGGGGCCATTTTGCGTTTGTTGTTTGTCGGAAGACGATCATCATGAAGAAAGCCTGGTAGTGTTTGGCGCCGTCACTGGCTCAGCAAAAGGCCACATAGCAAGCCTTCCCTGGGGCGTGCGATTCCTTGGCGCAGAAAAAAATCTTTTGGGGACCCGTGGGCGGCCCCTCTACACTTGCGCCAGGCCAGCCCCACCTTCTCGAAGGCAGTTTCCCGGCGCGGGCGCCTGCGCCCGCGTGGTTTTCGACCGGAAGCGACCGAAGGGACCTCCCGACCCGGCGCGCATGCCCGGTTTGTTTGGCCATGAGTTGCACTCTCCTCTTGGAGTTCGCGTTTTGTGGTCCGATCAAAACGGCACAGCATTCGGATGGCACAATTCAGCGCAGAGCCACCAGAATAACCCCCACTTGCCCTCGCGTGGCGTGATGTTGCGCAGCAACGCTTTGACCTCTTCGATCGTCGCAGCGTTGACAAACTCGTTCTGGCCGTTGATGCCTCCGCGCAACAACAAGACAAAAGCTTCCTTGAGCCGTCCCTCCGCTTTGGGCTTAGTGACATAGTCAAGACTGGCCTTGCCGAGTGCGAAGTCAGTCTCGGATTGAAACACGATCACTGCGCCGATCTTTGGGTCCTTCTTCCACCATCCGAGTCGGTTCGGATACACACCTTTGGCCTGCGCCTCTTGCGCCGAACAGATGATGAGCTCGTCGTTGTCGATGATGATTTTCCAATCCATGGTTCACCTCGTTGTGAGATGAACGATCCTCCTTCAGCAATGCGTTGAGTTCAAATTGCACAGCGCCATGAACCCGCGCAAACCTGCGCGCATTCACTCGCGTATCCGAATTTTTGGGCACTCCGAGAAGTGATGGAAACGACAAAGGAATTTTTGCGCGAAATTCGCCCCCTGCATTTTAGCCCGTACCCTCCGACAGCGAACGCATGTCCGCGCGGCCTGCGAGACGGTCATTATTTTCGATCGATTTTCGATCAGCCGCTGGGTCTCTTGACTAAACCATTGATTTTATGGCGCTCCCTAGGGGACTCGAACCCCTGTTTTCGCCGTGAGAGCGCGTAGCCCGGACATTCCATCGCAGCACGATCATCGAACCCGTAGTTGCGGAACGGAGGAGGATGGAGAATGGCGACCCGGCCCTGCGGATTCGACCTGCCAGACCATAACGGCAACCGCCCCGATTTCGCCCCGGAAACCCTGGAACAAAGCGTGTCAAAACGGGGCGAAAGCGACAAACGTGCTTTGTATTCACTGGGGTTTTTTGCAGAGCGTTCCCTTCACACGGGAGAGGTCGTAGGTTCAATCCCTACAGCGCCCACCAGCCTTCGCTGCTTCGCAGCTACGGCTGGCAAGCCAGCCTGTGCACCTTCGTGGCGAAGCAGCGAAGGCTGCCCGTCGAAGCCCGCAGGGCGAAGACGAGCTGAGAAACATGAAGTACAGCCTTCGCTGCTTCGCAGCTACGGCTGGCAAGCCAGCCTGTGCACCTTCGTGGCGAAGCAGCGAAGGCTGCCCGTCGAAGCCCGCAGGGCGAAGACGGGCTGAGAAACATGAAGTACGTCTATTTGCTGCAAAGCATCGATTTTCCGGACGAAACCTACATTGGACTGACCGACGATTTACGAGATCGTTTCAGTTCACACAACGCGGGACACTCACCCCATACAGCTAAGTATAAGCCGTGGCGCCTGGTTACGTACGTCGCATTCTCCGACGAGCGCAAGGCCGTCGAATTCGAACGCTATTTGAAGAGTGCCTCTGGCCGGGCGTTTGCCAATAAGCGCTTAAGATAACTATTGGGGCACCAAGGCCACTGCTGGCCCTTGTAAATTGATGATCGGCGGATGCGACGGAGGTCAGGCCAAGTCCACCGCGAAGCGTTTGAGATCGGCAAGCGAGCAGTAGCTCAAAGCGCCTTCGTGCGTAGCGCGCAAGACCACGCGGGGCGCTTGGCCCGCCTCGAGGGCTTCCTGCCATCTCGGTGCGCAAAGACACCAACGGTCGCCGGGCTTGAGGCCGGGAAAGCCGAATTCCGGCATCGGTGTCGAAAGATCGTTGCCGCGCGATTTCGAGAACGCGAGAAAAGTGGCGGTCATGACGGCGCACACCGTGTGGCTGCCGATGTCCTCCGGACCGGTATTGCAGCAGCCGTCTCGAAAAAACCCCGTCATGGGAGTTATGGAGCAGGCTTCGAGCCGCTCACCGAGCACGTTGCGCGGCGCGTCCGGCCGACCGCCTCCATTACCACTGTCGTCCCTCAGCATCTCGTCCCTGCATCCTGCATCGTCGACTTTCCGCCTTGCATCCCAATACTACCATCTTCGCAAGGGTGCGCGACGAGCGCGAGTTCGGCTCAATAGCCGGGAGCATCGCCGCTGAGACACCGCCGCGGCTTTTCGGCAACACTGCGCGGCAAATTTGCGCGCGGACGTACCGGACCGGTCGACAGTCGTCCCGCAGCTTGTAGACTCTCCAGCTCACGGGTTCGGGCTTCGACATTCTGCGCTCGATGATGCGGGGGGTCGTCATGTTTGCACGCTTCCTTGCCGGCGGCGCGTGCGCCGTTGGGTTGCTTGCGTCCGTCTGTGTCACGCCGGCCGCGGCCCATCCCTACGACCAGTACATTCGCGGCCGCTCGTTTTTCGGCGCTTTATTCGGGCCCTCGATCGCGCGCACGCTGGTCAGCTATCCTAGCAATTACAAGCCCGGCACCATCGTGGTCAGCACGGCGCAGCGGCGCCTCTATCTCGTGCTCGGCAACGGCCAGGCGTTGAGCTATGGCATCGGCGTCGGCCGCGCGGGCGCTGCCTGGAGCGGCATCACCCAGGTCACCGCCAAGCGTGAATGGCCGGACTGGACGCCGCCCGAGCAGATGCTGCACCGCAAGCCCGATCTGCCGCGTCATATGGCCGGCGGACCCGACAATCCGCTCGGCGCGCGCGCGATCTATCTCGGCGCGAGCCTTTACCGTATTCACGGGTCGAACGAGCCGGACACGATCGGGCAGGCGGTGTCGTCGGGCTGCATCCGCTTGACCAATGAGGACGTGATCGATCTCTACAACCGGGTCCCGATCGGCGCGACCGTGATCGTGCAGTAGCAGAGGGGCGACGAGGCGGGGGCGACGGAGATGGTTCGTCGTTGCTCGTCTGGCATCAGCGCGTGAGGCCCTTGCCGGCCAGATCATCCAGATAGTCCTGCCAGTAAGCGTCCCGGTTTCGACCAAGCGCGAGAAAGTAATCCCAGCTGTAGATGCCGGTAGAATGCATGTCGTCGAAGACGAGGCGCACCGCGTAATTGCCGATCGGATTGACTTCGAGAATGGCGACATCCTGCTTGCCTGCGACGGTCTTGCGCTGGTCCGGTGAATGGCCCTGCACCTCCGCGCTCGGACTCTTGACGCGCAGATATTCGGCGCTCAGGTCGAAGGTCTCGCCGCTATCGAAAGTGATGGTCAGCGTCTTGCGGTCCTTGTGCAAACGCAGTTCGGTCGGCCAAGGCTTCGACGCTGCTTCGCTCATGTCGACCTCCTGCTTCAGGAGACTGTTAGACGTGAAATTAGACCACGCCGGCCGCGCCCGATAGCCGTCGAAGCACAGCCACGGCGAACGCCCAGGCGGCGCAGCAGACGCCTTTCCCGTCATCTGATCTTCTGCTTACATGATGCCAAAATAACCGAACGGGGCGGCCATGGGACGCTGATTGGTCGCAAGCGAATTCGGCGAGGGGCGACAGTCAGACGCAAACGCGATCCGGCGGGATGCGCGGTTTCCTCGCGATGTGTTGATCTGACCTTGCAAGGCTCAATGCAGGGTCGAGCGCGCCTGCGCGAATTCCATTCGTCGCGGGGGCGCGCGCCAGGGAGGCTGAAATGGACATGATCGGGGGGGAACTCGGCTTCATGGCCGCCTCCGCGGGAAAAGCCTTCCTCCTGCTTATGGAGCCGCACCGCCTGATGTTCCTCGCGCTCGGCTGCCTCATGGGCCTCGTGCTGGGCATCATTCCCGGGATCGGCGGCCTCACCGGAACGGCGATGCTGTTGCCGTTCACCTTCAACATGGACCCGTATGCTGCCTTCGCGCTGCTGCTCGGTCTCGGCGCGACCACCGCAACCGGCGACCCCATTCCGGCGATCCTGTTCGGCGTGCCCGGAGGCGCCGCTTCGGCCGCCACGGTGCTCGACGGCTTCCCGATGGCGAAGAAGGGCGAGGCAGGACGCGCGCTCAGCGCAGCCTACATGTCTTCGCTCATGGGAGGCATCTTCGGCGCGCTGCTGATGGCCATCAGCATTCCGATCCTGCGCCCGGTGATGCTGTTCATCGGATCACCGGAGCTTCTGGCTTTTGCCGTGCTCGGCATCTCCATGGTCGCGGTATTGTCCGGCAATGCGCCGCTGCGCGGGATTACCGCCGGCTGCCTCGGCGTCATGATCGCGATGATCGGGACGGATCCGCAAACCGGCACGCTGCGCTGGACCTTCGACAGCCTTTATCTCTGGGACGGCTTGCCGCTTACGCCGCTGTTGCTCGGCGTCTTCGCGCTGCCTGAGCTGTGCGACCTGTTGATCGCCCGTGTCGCGATCGCGGCGAACACCGGCACGGCCAACATCTACAAAGGCCAGTGGCAAGGGGTGAAGGACTGCTTCACGCACTGGTGGCTGATCATGCGATGCTCGTGGATCGGGGGCGGCATCGGCTCCATTCCCGGCATCAGCGCCTCGGTCGTGGACTGGCTCGCTTACGGCCATGCGCTCAAGACCGAGAAGGGTGCGAGCGCGACCTTCGGCAAGGGCGACGTGCGGGGCGTGATTGCGTCCGAGAGCTCCAACAATGCCAAGGAGGGCGGCGCGCTCGTTCCGACCGTCGCCTTCGGCGTCCCCGGCAGCGCCACCATGGCGATCCTGCTCGGCGCGTTCCTGATCCATGGTCTGGTCCCCGGACCCGACATGCTAACCAAGAACCTCAGCATCACCTACTCGATGGTGTGGTCGGTGGCGCTGGCAAACGTGTTGGGCGCCGGCCTGTGCTACGCGTTCAGTCCGCAATTCGCCAAACTCGCGACGCTGCGCTACACGCTCATCCTGCCGGCCGTGCTCGGCATCATCTATATCGGCGCGTTCGAGGCCACCCGGCAATGGGGCGATCTTTTTACCTTGCTGTTTTTTGGTCTGGTCGGCTGGATCATGAAGCAGCTCAAATGGCCGCGCCCGCCGCTCATCCTCGGCGTCGTGCTGGGCGACATCATCGAGCGTTACCTGTTCATCTCGATCGAGCGCTACGGATTGAGCTGGATGCTTCGGCCGATTGTGGTGTTGCTGTTCGCGCTCGCCCTTCTCGGCCTGATCCGGCCGTTCCTGCAGGATATCCGCAGCCAAGGCGGCGTGATGAGGATGCTGACGAGCTTCCAGCGGCCGAGGTTCCATCCCTCGCAGCTGTTCACGATGTTCATGATCGCACTCATCGGCGGCGCGGTGATTGCAGCCCTGCGGTGGGATTTCAGTGCCAAGATCGTGCCGCTGGTCGTGGGTACCGTCGCCTTGTCTGCGGCGGCGCTCAGCCTATTCAACGAGATGTGCCGCAAACCGGCAGCGCCCGCGGCCGAAGGGTTGGCGCAACATGCCCAGCACGAGGTCACGGAAAAGATCCACATGGATTTGGTGTCCGACACCGGCCATCTGCCGGTGCGCGAAATCGCCGCACGCGCGGCATTGTTCTTCGGCTACCTCATCGGCTTCATGGCGGTGATGGCCGTCATTGGACTTATTCCGACGGCGGGACTGTTCGTCGTTTTCTTCATGCGATACGAGGCAAAGGAGCGCTGGACGCTCGTCCTCCCCTACGCCGCCGTGCTCGTGCTCTTCATCTTTCTTGCCTTCGATTATTTCATGGCCGTTCCCTGGCCGCCCACTCTGATCGGCCAGTGGTTCCCAGCGCTGAAGGCGATTCCTTCGGTGTAGCGACAGAACAAGGCGCGGTCTTTGACCCCATGGCAACGAGGTCCTAAGAAAAACGCATGCAGGCGCGGGAGCGGGATTTAGCGGGCGCGGAGGCAGCAAGTGCTGCGAAGAGCTTGTTCCGTTCGGCCGTCAGCACGCTTCAGGCCAAGTCGCTCGCCATCGTCGGCGCCTCCGAGCGCGCACGCTGGCCGAGCGAGATTTTCAGGAACCTGCGCCAGTTCGGCTATGGCGGCCGCGTCGCGCTCATCAATCCCCGGCAGAAGGAAGTCTATGGTGAACGCTGCTTTCCCTCGTTGCGCGATCTGCCCGAGCCGGTCGACCATGCGCTGGTGATCGTGCCGGCGCCCGCGGTCGCCGACGTGCTGGTCGCCGCGGAGGAAACCGGCGTCGCATCCGCCACCGTGTACGCCTCCATGCTGGGCGACGGCGATGACCCGGAATCGAAGGCGCGCGGCGCATGGCTCAAGGATTTCACCGCGAACAGCCGCCTGCGTGTGGCCGGGCCGAATTGCATGGGCGCTTATTCCTACCGCGAGCGCCTGTTCGGCTATCCGAACACTGATTTATGCCGGCTTGCGCCAGGGTCGGTCGCCTGCATCTTTCAATCCGGCGGACTGATCCAGTTCTGGATGAAGGCGGCAGCCGAGCGGGGGCTGCGCTATTCCTATTGTATCACCTCGGGCAACGAACCCGATCTCAGTCTTGCCGACTACCTCAATTTCGTCATCGACGATCCACACACGCGACAGGTCATCCTGTTCATCGAGGGCATCCGCCGGCCGCAGGCCTTCATGCATGCGGCGGGCCGCGCGCTTGCCATGGGCAAGCCGATCCTCGCCATCAAGACCGGCGCCACCGCGCCGTCGCGCGCCGCTTCGCAGTCCCACACCGGCGCCATTGCCGGCGACTACGCCGCCTATCTCGCCATGTGCGAGCGTTACGGCATCGTCAATTTCCGCTCGCTCGACGATCTCGTCGAAGCCGCGCTCGCCTTCGATGGCGGCCGCTTGCCAAAGGGACCGCGCATCGGCTTCGTGACCAACTCGGGAGCAACGGTCGACCTGCTTTACGATTATGCCGAGGCCGAGGGCGCGGCGATGCCGGACTTCACCGAAGAGACCAAGGCGGCATTTCTGCCGCTGATGCAGCAAGGGATCACACCGAAAAATCCCCTCGATGTCGGCATTCCTTCGACGCTCGAAGTGGCTGCCAAACTCTGCGAGACCGCGGCGCGCGACCCCAATATCGACATGGTGGCATGGACCGCGCCGATGCCGCGAAAGGGCGAGCCGTGGGGCGATCCGGCCGCGCTGCGCCAGATACTGGGTAAGACCGACAAACCGATCGTGGCCTTCGGCCGCGTGATTCAGCAGCTGAGCGAGGAGCAGCTCGCGGATCACCGGGCCGCCGGATTTCCATTTCTGCAGGGAATCGAACCGACCATCCGCGCGCTGCGTGGCTTGTGGTTTCACGCTGCGCGGCGAGGCCGCCTGCCGCCGGCGCCGCCGCCGGCGCCGCCTAGCGATCTTTCACCAGCGACGTTCGAGGCGACGCTTGCGCGCTACGGCATCGCCCTGCCGAAAAGCCAGGCCGTTGCCACTGCAGCCGAGGCCGCGAGGGCGGCCGAGCGTATCGGCTTTCCCGTCGCGCTGAAGATTCGCTCGCGCGATATTCTGCACAAGACCGAAGTTGGCGGCGTTGCGCTCGATTTGCATGACCGCGATGCAGTTGAAGCGGCCGCCGACGCGCTGTCGACCCGTGCCGCGCAGGCTTCCGCGCGGATCGAGGGCTTTCTCGTTCAGGAGATGGTCGTCGGCATCGAGGCGATCGTCGGCGCGCGCGACGACCCGCTCTATGGCTCGCTGCTGCTCGTCGGCTCGGGCGGCGTGCTGGTCGAGCTCGTCGAGGACGCAGCATTGCGCCTGCTGCCAGTAGCCGCCGAAGAGGTGGGTGCGATGATCGATGGCCTGAAATTGGCGCGCCGCCTCGCCGGCTTTCGCGGCGCCCCCGCCGCCGATCGCGCTGCGCTCGAAGCCACCGTACTCGCGCTTGGCCGGTTCTTCCTGGATCATCGCGCCAGGATAAAGGAGATCGAGATCAATCCGCTGATCGTGCGGGCCCACGACAGGACGCCTGACCGCGATCGGCGCTCCACCGCATCGAACTCGGTCAAAGCGGGCGCGATCGGCGTCGACGTACGGGTGCTATGGCAGGAGCGCACGGAGGAAGCATAGAGCAATGGATTTCGAATTGCCGGAAGAGCTGCGGATCCTCAAAGCCACCCTGCGGCGCTTCGTCGACAACGAGCTGATCCCGATCGAGCGGCAGTCGACCGACGGCGAACAGATCAAGCCGGAATATCTCAAACGCTTCGAAGGGCGCGCGCGAGAGCTCGGCATCTGGCAGCTCGACGTGCCGACCGAATACGGCGGCGGCGGCATGTCGGTCCTTGCCCGCACCGTGGTGTGGGAAGAGCTCTCGCGCACCATCGCCATACCAGCGCGCGGGGACGGCATTACCGGTCCGTCCGCGCGGGGAATTCTCTACTCGCTTCAGGGCGAGATGAAGGAGAAGTACCTGCTATCGCTGCTGCGCGGGGAGAAGAAGGCTTGCTTCGCGCAAACCGAGCCCGATGCCGGCTCCGATCCCGGCAGCATGCGCACCACCGCCGTGCGCGACGGCGACCACTACGTGATCAACGGCGTCAAGCGCTTCATCACCGGCGCCGACGACGCCGATTTCATGCAGCTCATGGTCGCGACCGATCGCGCCAAAGGCTCGCGCGGCGGCATCTCCTGCTTCATCGTGGATATGGATACGCCGGGCGTGAAGCTCGGCGCGTGCTACGAGACCATGATGGGCGACAAGCCCTGGGAAATCGTCCTCGAGAACGTGCGCGTGCCCACGAGCCACCGCGTCGGGGCGGAAGGCGAAGGGATGCGGTACGGCCAACAATGGCTCAATATCGGCCGCCTCAAGCATGGTGCGCATGCGCTCGGGGTGGCCGAGCGCTGCCTGGAAATGGCGACGTCCTACGCCAAACAGCGTTCGACCTTCGGCCGCCCGCTCGCCGAACGCCAGGCGGTGCAGTGGATGCTCGCCGAAATGTTCATCGAATCGCAGGCCGCGCGACTGCTCGTCTACAAGACGGCGACACGCCTCGATCAAGGCGAAGAGGCGCGCGAGGAGTCCTATGTGGCCAAATATTACGCTGATGAAATGGCATTCAAAGCCGCCGATGCGTGCATGCAGATCCACGGCGGCATTGCGCTCACCACCGATCTCCCGATTGAGAAGATCTGGCGCCAGCAGCGCAGCTTCCGCATTACCGAAGGCGCGAGTGAGGTGATGAAGATGGTCATCGCCCGCCACGTGCTCAAGACCTACGGTTGACGCAGTCATGATCAGGCGAGTGCGGACGGTGCAAAGAATCCGCGTCCGCCGCCTTGACTTTATCGCCGCTTTCGCGAGCAAGCTGCGCAGATGAGAATCGCGTAGCATGAGTACCGCACGTTATCGACTCGGCGTTGATGTGGGCGGCACCCACACCGATCTGGTTCTGCTCGATACGACAACGGGCGAGCTTTCGGTCGAGAAGGTCGCGAGCACGCCGAAAAATCCCGCGCTCGGCGTGCTCGAAGGCATCGCCAACTTCGTTGCCAAAGGCATCCCGCCGTCGCAGATCGGGTTTTTCGCTCACGGCACCACCATCACCACCAACGCGCTGTTGGAGATGCGCGGCGCCAAGGTCGGGTTGCTCATCACCAAGGGCTATCGCGCGGTGCAGGAAGTTCAGAACCAAGCGCGCGACGGCAACCTATTCGATTATTTTTTTGCCAAGCCCGCTCCCATCGCGCCGCAACGCCTCACCAAGGAAATTCCCGAGCGCTGCGACTATGCCGGACGCGTGCTGCGACCGCTCGATAAAGATGCCGTTCGCCGCGCCGCGCGCGAGCTCAAGGATGCCGGCGTCGAGTCGATCGCCGTCTGTTTTCTATTCTCGTTCATGAATCCGATGCACGAGCAGGAAACGCGCGCACTGATCCGCGAGGAATTTGCCGGCGTACATGTCTCGCTGTCGAGCGAGGTGCTGCCGCGCATTCGCGAATGGGCGCGCCTCTCGACGACCCTGCTGAATGCCTACCTCGAACCGGTGATCGTCCACTATGTGGATCACCTCAATCGAGGATTGGACGCGGCGGGCTTGCGCACACAGCAGCGCTTCCTGATGCAATCGAATGGCGGCGTCATGCCGTTTTCGGCAGCGATTGCGGGCGGCCGCACCGTGCAGACGCTCTTCTCCGGTCCCGCGGCGGGGGCGCAAGCGAGCGCCCATCTCGCGCGCGAGGAGGCGCGGCGTGGCCTGGTTACGCTCGACATGGGCGGCACCAGCGCCGACATCGCCTTCATCGAAGGCGGCGCTGCGCTCGAAGTCACCGAAGGCGTGATTGCGCGACGGCAGGTCGACGTGCCCGCGCTCGACATGGTGACCATTTCCGCCGGCGGCGGCTCGATTGCTTGGATCGACGGCGGCGGCTTCCTCAATGTCGGCCCGCAGAGCGCCGGTGCCGATCCCGGACCGGCCTGCTACGGACGCGGCGGTCTGCGCCCGACCGTCACCGATGCCGACCTCGTGTGCGGGTATCTCAATCCGGACTATTTCCTCGGCGGCGCGCAGAAGCTCGATCCTGCGGCAGCGCGCGCAGCGCTGGAGACGCATGTCGGCGCTCCCTTGGGGATGGACGTGACCGCGGCCGCCGCCGGCATTCAGCGCATCGTCGACATGCGCATGGCGGACGAGGTGCGCGTCTTTGCGGCCAAGCGCGGCGTCGATCTCTCCGCCTTCACGCTGTTGCCGTTCGGCGGTGCCGGCGCGGTGCATGCCGCCGCGGTCGCCGAAGAGCTCGGCATGCGGCGGATTCTAGTGCCGCCGCGCCCGGGCGCATTCTCGGCGCTCGGCCTGCTCTGCACCGACGTCGTGCACGATTATATCCGCTCCGAGTTGCGCACGTTGGCCGAGGTCACCGCCGAGCATGCCGAAGCCGTCTTCCGGCAACTGGAAGACGCGGCGCGCGCGGAGCTCGCCGCCGAAGGCATCAACCCTGCCGACGCGCGTTTCGTGCGCGAGCTCGATCTGCGCTACACCGGCCAAGGCTACGAGCTACGCACGCCGCTCGAAGGATTATTCCTCGATCGGCTGACGGCTGCGTCGCTGCAGGCGGCGCGGGAGAGGTTCGATGAACGCCACGCCCACATCCACGGCCATGCGGCCAAGGAGCGGCCGGTCGAATTGGTGAGCTATCGCCTGCGCGTGCGCGTGGCCGTCCCCAAATACGAGCCGCGCGAGACATCGCCTTCGCCGGAGAGCGCTGGCGCGGTCAAGGGACGACGCACGATATCGCTCAACGGAACGAGCCTGCAGGCGACGCTCTATGAGCGCGACCGCCTGGGCGTCGGCGCGACAGTTGCGGGGCCTACGATCGTCGAGCAGTTCGACGCCACGACCCTCATTCCGCGGGGGTGGAACGGGCGGGTCGATGGTCAAGGCAATCTGATCCTGGCGAGGGCGTGAGCATGGACGCCATCACGGTCCAAATCCTGCGCAACAAGGTCGCGAGCCTGGTCGATGAAATGCACTACCACTTCTATCGCTCCGGCTACTCGACCATCATACGCGAATCGCGCGACTTCAGCTGCGTGATCCTCGATCGCGACGGACGCTTGATCGTGGCGCCACCGATGTTCTTCCACGCGCCCGTCTATCGCCATCTCGTCGGCCGCATCCTCAAGGGCTATGGCGGCAGCGATGTGATCAAGGACGGCGACGTGTTCGTCTCCAATCATCCCTATGAGGGCGGTCTCCCGCACGTCTCCGACATGGCTTTTGTCGCGCCGGTTTTCGCGGCCGGCGAGATCGTGGCGTTTTCAGGCTCGATCGCGCACAAGGCGGACGTGGGCGGCACCGTCGCGGGCTCGACCTCGGCCGACGCCACCGAGATGTTCCAGGAGGGACTTTTAGTGCCGCCGATCAAGATCGTGGACGCCGGCATCGCGCAGACGGACGTGGAACGCATCATCCTCTCCAATAGCCGGCAGCCGGCGCTCATGCGCGGGGATATCCAGGCGCAGATCGCAGTGACGCAAATGGGCGCGCAGCGCATCAAAGAGCTGTGCGAACGTTTCGGCGCACTTACGGTTACTGATGCGTTCGCGGCCATCCTCAAGGGCGCCGCCGACGAATTGCGCGCGGCCATTGCCAAATTGCCGGACGGAGAATCGTCGGCCGAGGGGTTGCTCGACAGCGACGGCGTCGTGATCGACAAGCCGGTGAAGCTCGCCGTCGCCGTCGCCATCAAGGACGGGATCGCGAGCTTCGACTTCTCCGCTAGCGATCCGCAGGCGCGCGGTCCGGTCAATCTGCGGCCCTCGATGGTCGAAGCGTGCGTGTTCTACTCGCTGATCGGCTGCCTCGGGCCCAACCTGCATTTCAACGACGGCATGCGCGAGGTGGTGCGCCTGACATTCGCGCCCCGCACCGTCACCAATGCCGAGCCGCCCGCCCCCGTCTCCAATTACCAGATGGTCAACCTCAAGCTGGTGGACGTCATTCTCGAGGCGCTTGCCCGATTTTATCCTGCGCGCGCCATCGCCAATTCCGGGTCATCGAGCGCGCTAACCATCGCCTGGGCCAAGGGCCGTCCCGGACAGTCCACCATGCAATACGAGATCATGGGCTCGGCCTACGGCGGCGGCATGGGCCACGACGGCGCCTCCGCCACGGCGACGCATCTAAGCAACCTGCACATCACCCCGATCGAAATTCTCGAATCCGAGTTTCCCTGCCGCATCGCCCGCTTCGAGCTCATCCCGGACACGGGCGGCGCCGGCCAATGGCGCGGCGGCTTGAGTCTCCTTCGCGAATACGAGCTTCTGGAAAATGCGACTGTGATTCGCCGCTACGACAAGAGCCGTTTCCCGCCCGCCGGCATCGCGGGCGGCGAGGCTGGAAGCGGGGCGCGCTTCGTCATCCGGCTCGACACCGCGCAGGAATACGTGACGCCGTCCTCGGGTCGTTACGAGATGCAAGCCGGCGACCGCTTCCTGTTGCAAAGCGCGGGCGGCGGTGGCTATGGCGATCCACGCCGGCGCGACGGCGCTGCGCTTGCCCGCGATATTGCCGACGGATATGTCTCGGTCGAGGGCGCGAAGAAGGACTATGGCGGGTAGCGAGGCTCATTCGGAGCAGCGCCCTCATGCTTCGAGACGCATTGCTTCGCAATGCTCCTCAGCATGAGGCCGCGGGACCGAGGCCAGTCCTCATCCTGAGGAGCGGGCCGAAGGCCCACGTCTCGGAGGATGGCCTCATGCGTTGAACGCGCGCTCCTCAGCATGAGGGCGGAACGAGAGATTTACAGGATGGCCTTCTCCAGTTGGCGCGGCGTCGTGGGCATGATCAACCCGACTATGCGGCCGGGCGTGACCGAGGAGGTCATCCGCCTGCTGCCGGAAGGCATCGGGCTCATTCCGTTGTTCCTGAATGTTCGCCGCGGCACCGAAGACGAGTTCGCCGCCATGATGCCGGCCTACGAAGAGCGCATTGCGCTGCTTGCCGAGTGTGGCTGCGATCTCATTCATCCCCACGGCGCGCCGCCGTTCATGGTGCAGGGCCGCAAGCGCGAAGCCGAGATCATCAAGGCTTGGGAGAAGAAATATAAGACACCGATCATGAGCGTGGCGCAGAACCACGTGAACGCGCTCAAGACGGTGAAGGCCAAGACCATCTTGGGCGCCACCTATTTCCCGCCCAGGCTCAACGCCATCTTCGCCAAGTATTTCCGCGACGCCGGTTTCACCGTGCGCGGCATGGCGGGTATCGACGTGCCGTTCAACGAGGTGCAAGATCTGTCAAGCCATCGCGTCTACGCGCACATCAAGCGCCACTTCCTGGATGTCAAAGGGGCCGACGCGATCTACATGCTCGGTTCCGGCTGGCGCACGCTGGACATCATCGAGACGCTTGAGCAGGACTTGCAGGTGCCGGTGGTGCATCCGGTGACGGCACGGGTCTGGGAAATTCAGAAGCGGCTGCGCGTGCGCGAACCGCGGCACGGTTTCGGCCATCTGCTCGCCGCGCTACCTTAGCCGGAGCGCTTTCATGTCCGCAAATAGCACGGCATTCCTTCTTCTAGTCTCCGGTCTATGCTGCGGGCTGCAAGCGACGCAGCATGCGACCGCGCAATCGGTCGAGTCATTCTACCGAGGCCGGACCGTCACCATGCTCGTGGGCACAGCGCCGGGAGGCATCAACGACATTTCGGCGCGGCTCGTGGCGCGACATCTCTCGCGATTCGTGCCGGGCAACCCGACGATCGTTATGCAGAACAATCCGGGCGGCGGCGGGCTGGTCACCGCCAACCGCCTCTACGTCAATTCGGATAAGGACGGCTCGATTCTCGCCAAACTCGAGCGCGCGGTCCCGCAGCTCGCCATCCAAGGCAACTCCAACGCTCAGTTCGATCCCGCAAAGTTCACTTGGCTCGGCAGCTTATCGTCCTATGCAAACGACGCGTATCTCATGCTCGTCAACGCCAATCACCCGGCCAGAACCGTTGCCGACCTCAAAACCACGCGGGCGGTGCTGGGCGCCGATAATGCGGCGTCGAGCAACCTGATCTTCGCCGTGATCACCAAGGAGGTGCTCGGCCTGAACGTGTCCGTCGTGCGCGGCTATACCGGCGCGGCGCCGCTGTTTCTCGCCATGCAGCGTGGCGAGCTCGACGGTCAGATGGTGGGTCTAAGCTCGGTACGCACGGGCCAGCGCGATCTCTGGACGAAAGGCGCATTCCGGCCGCTCATGGCGTTCGGGCGCGACCGCCGGCATCCGGAGTTTGCGGACACACCGATTGGCCGGGAGCTGGCCGGGGATGCCGACGCGCGCGCGCTTATCGAGTTTGCAGAGCTGCCGTTCTTCATGGCGCTGCCATTCGCCGCGCCACCCGGTCTTCCCCCCGACCGCGCCAAAGCGTTACAGACGGCATTCATGGCGATGTGCCGGGACACGGCCTTCGTCGGGGAGGCTGAGACGCTCGGCATCGACATGAGCCCGATCGACGGCGCGGCGATCCTGACGCTGCTGGCGCGCACCGCCGCCACGCCGCGCGACGTGATCGCGCGCTACAACGCGATCAGCGAGAGGAAGTAGCTAGAGCCGATTGCGCGCGCGTCCCTCGACCGTCATGGCCGGGCTTGTCACCGCAAGTCGGGTTTACTCGACTTGCGGCGCTTTAATAGTGCGGAACTCGGGCAAGCCCGAGTTCCGATGCCATCCACGTCTCGCTTTGCAGAACGAAAGACGTGGATGCCCGGCACGAGGCCGGGCATGACGCAGTACCTCACGCTCGCTCCACTATCCGGTCCTGCTTGCCGAAGTGATAGCGCGGGAGCACGTCGAGATCGGTGCCGGTGACGCGGATCACCCACGCCTTCTTCGGATGGGCAGTCGAATGGATCACGCCGGGGCCGTAGGCTTTGGTCTGGCCCGGCCCCAAGCGATACCTGCTCACCGGTTGGAGGACGGCATGCGCCTCGCTCTCCGGGTTGGTGCGGCGCCATTCGGTCATCTCCGTATGTTCCCGCGCATTGCCGTAGATTGCCCACGATGACCCGTGGCTGTGCGGCTTGCCGACCTTTTGTCCTTCCTGCACGTGCGCAAGCACGTAGAAGTCCGTCTCGGGATCGTGGTGTAGGACGCGCCGGCCGGGCGGCATATCGTCGCTGAAGGTTTCGGCGACGAAATCGGGATTGGACAGAAGCCGCCCGAGCCGGTCCGCGATCTGCTCCAGCGCATCGGACAACGGCGCTGTATTGAGGATCGCGCGGCTGTCCGCGCAGAAGTCATCGAGCGTGTAAGCCATGGCGTTCTCCGTTCCAACGCCTTCCCTACACCAAGTCTCGCTTTTACGCATCCGCCGTGCGTGGGTACTATGAACCGACGCCGCGGTAATGAGGTGGAGGAGGTCAATGTCGCGCTTTGCAGGTTTGGTCGGCCTCGCGGCCGCAGCGGGAATAGCGCTCTGGTCGATGCCGAGCACGGCACAGGAGCCCTATCCGTCGCGAACGGTAAAGATCGTGGTGCCTTCGCAGCCGGGCTCGACCACCGACACGCTCGCGCGCCTCGTGGCGGACCAGCTGACCCAGAAGTGGGGCAAAGCGGCGATCGTGGAGAACATCCCCGGAGGCGCGATGAATATCGGCGCGCTGAGCGTCGCGCGCGCGGCGCCGGACGGCTACACCTTGCTGATCGCCCCGCCCTCCCCGCTCTCTTTCAATCATCTCCTGTATCGCGACCCCGGCTACGAGCCGACCAAGTTCGTTCCGATCACGATGCTGGCGAAAATTCCCAACGTCCTCGCCGTTCGCAAAGACCTTCCGGCAACCACGTTGAAGCAGCTCATCGATTACGGCAAAGCCAATCCCGGCAAGCTCTCCTATGCCTCGCAGGGTGTGGGCTCGACCGCGCATCTGTCGGCCGCGCAGCTCGAAGCGCGGGCCGGCATCAAGATGGTGCACGTGCCCTATCGCGGCGCGCAGCCCGCGCTTACCGACGTCGTCGCAGGTCACGTCGACATGTTCTTCGATACGCTTGCGACCTCGGTGCCGCTCTATCGCGACAACAAGGTCAAGCTCTTGGGCGTCGCCGATGTCAAACGCGCCGCGGCCGTGCCCGAAATTCCCACCATTTCCGAAGCGGGGCTGCCCGATTTCAGATCGATTACCTGGTTCGGATTGGTCGCGCCACCGGCCATGCCCGCCGCTTTGGCCGAAAAGATCAACCGCGACGTGGTCGAGCTTCTCGAGAGCAAGGAGGTCGCGGAGATGCTGCGCAAGATGTCGCTCGAGCCCGGCGCCACGGCGCCTGCGGAGACCACCCGCTTCTTTGCCGAGGAAACCGCTTTATGGAGCAAAGTGATCAAGGAGGCGGGCATCGAGCCGCAATAGGCTTGCGTATCCGGGATGCGGTGCAGCGAGCGACTCCTTCCCTCGCCCCGCGAAGGCGGGAGAGGGTCAGAACGTCACCAGCCCGATCTCGCGGTAGGCGCGCAGCGCGCCGGGATGAAGCGCCACGCCGCCGAATTCGAACGCCTTGGGACCTTGCGACCGCAGCGGCTCAAACAACTCCTGCATATTGGCGAACAACGCATTGAGCCGGCCGAGCTCGTCGCAGCCCGTTGCGATCGCCGCCACCGCCTCGTGCACGATCGCGTCAGCCACGCGGCGATGGGTGACAAGCACGTTGAGCACCGCGATCTGCGGCAGGTCGGCATCGAGGCCGCGGATCGCGCCGGCGCGCATCACCGTCCGGCGATAATAGGGCACCGCCCCCAGCACCGTTTCGAGCTGACCCGGTTCGTACGGCAGCACGCGCAGCGAAACGCGTTGCGCGAGCTCGGTCATGACCGGGTTGGGGATAGGACATTGGAACTGAGCATCGACCTCGCCCGCAGCCAGAGCCTCGGCGCCGGCGGCGAAATCGAGATAGACCGGCGTGAAGTCGGAAAAGCTCATGCCCAGCGCGCCGAACAGGCCGTGCGCATGTTGCACCATGCCGCTCGTCCGCAGCCCGACCGCAAGGCGCCGCCCGCGCAGATCGGAAAACGAGCGGATCAGCGACTCTGCCCGCACAATAAAGAACAGCGGACCCGCATTCATGGGAGCGGCCATGGCGAGATCGATCGCGCCTTCGAACGGAGCCTCACCGTTTTTGGCGCGGCCGATCCAATTCGAGGCCATGAAGCCGAACTCGATCTCGCCACCGCGCAGTCGATTGGCGTTTTCCATGCTGGCGGAGTGCGATTCCAGCACCTCGACCGGCACCAATGCGGGGTGCCGTTCCAACAACATCTTGAGCGCGCGGCCCTGGCTGTAAAATGTGCCGTCGCGTTCGGAGGTGCCGATGCGGATCGTCATTGATGGAACCGAGGCGCAGATACTCGGTGCCGAAATCGCGGTGGGAATGTCAAGCTGGTTAGTAAAGGCGCAGGCCGCCAAAAACGGCTAATGCGCCCTGCGGTACGGCAGGCGCGTTGCGCGCGCGATGATTTCCCCGGCGCGCGTTCCGAATCGTCTGAAATCGACGGGCGCGACCTCGCCGCTTTCTTCGAAAAGGGCCGAAATAACGTGCTTCGGGTCCGATTTGGACCGTTCGTCCCGATCTCTGCCTTTTTCCTTGGGCTTGCTTCTCACGGGAACACCAATGTTCCCCCGTGTGCACTTTATCCAACAAAGTTCGGTCAGGGTCGGTTCCGCAAATCACAGGCGCTTTCGCGGTTCCCAATCACGCCGGCCGTTTGTAATGGCCGTCTGCGCGCGTAAAGAACTCGTTAAATTTGCCTCGCGGCGCTCAGGCGTGCGCAAAGTATGGCATCACCTCCCGCGCGAACAGACGCATCGATGCCTCGGCCTCGGCGCGACCAATCATGCCGAAGTTCACTTGGAGCGAGGCAGATTCGAAGCCGCCGACACTGCGGTGATAGCTGTCGATCGAGCGGCGAATCTCCTCCGGCGTTCCGATCCAAGCCAAGCCTTTGTCGACCTGCGACTCGAACGTCTCGCGCGACAGGCCTTCGATCATCTTCTGATAGTTGGGATAATCGCGCGAGGACACGCCAGACATCCAGCCCGACGCCGCGTCCACGATCGATTTGAGATACTGATTGAGCGGCACCCGCGCGACGGCGGCGGCCTCGGCCGTGGTCTCCGCACAATACATGTGGAACGCCAGCATCACCTTGCTGCGGCCGGCATGCCCAGCAGCCGTCCAGGCATCGCGATAGGATTGGAGCAGTCCCGCCATGTGCGCGCCTCCCAGCGGGATGCCCATGATGTAATGTCCAAGCGTGCCCGCCGTCTCGAACGTCTCCTTGGTGGAAAGCGCCGCGATCCAGAACGGGGGTCTCGGCTTCTGCGTTGGACGCGGCAGCGACGTCACGTTTTCGAAGCTGTGGAAGCGGCCCCGGGCCGTGACGTTTTCCTCCGCGAGCAAGCGGCGCACCTGTTCGAGTCCCTCCTCGAAGCGGGCGCGGCTCTCGTCCATCGAAATGCCGAAGCGAGCAAACTCGTGCGGCAGGAAGGCGCGGGCAAATCCGACCTCGAGACGGCCGCCCGAAATCGCGTCCACCATCCCGATCTGCCCGGCGAGCTTTAGCGGGTTGTTGAACACCGGCAGCACCGCGCCGGTGATCAGCCGCATCGAGCGGGTCAGCACCGCCGCAGCGCTGAGAAAAATGAGTGGATCGGGACTGTAGCCGCCGTAGGACAGAAAATAGTGCTCGACCGTGCGTACATTGGTGAAGCCCAGCTGCTCGGCGAGTTGCGTGAGCTCGAGTGCCTCGCGCCAATACTGGTCGGCGGGCTTCTGATCAGGACCGACGGCGGGAAAGAACTGAACGCCGAATTCCATCGCCTACCTTGGATGTCTCACAGCTCTACACCGATCCGGCGATCGACCGAATAGGGCCCTCCGCCCCGCAACGCGATCGCGAAACAGACGAGACCCCAAAGCAGCGTGTACTCGTAGCCGCGGTTGAGCCACGAAAATCCAGCCTTCCAATAGAGTATCGTGATGATAAGCATTTCGACGGCCGCGGCGGCGGCGAAAAAGCGCGTGAACAGGCCGATGATGAGCGCGATGCCGCCCACGAACTCGATGGTCAACGCCGCCCAGATCCAGGGCAGCGCCGGATCGAATCCCTGCTCCACGAAGGCGCGGACATAGGCCGAGGGCCCACGCGTAACTTTGCCCCAACCGTGCACCAGAAGATTCCAGCCCACCGCGATGCGCACGATCGGCCAGGCGAGGGGGATGGCGACGGCGTAGAACGACTCGAGGCCGGGAAACAGCAGCCTGGACTCGCGCTTGGTTTCAGAATCGATGTGCGTCACGTGTTCTCCTCCCTAAGTCATCATCCCCATTTGGCGCGCCGCAACCCGGTAGGGTGGGCAAAGGCGCAGGGTGCGAATATCTCAGCTGACCCACGCGCCTTTGCCCACCCTACAGTCGATTGTGCCCATATTGCCTCATCGCAGCTTTGCGGCGCGATGGATGGCGGCGCGAATGCGAACATAGGTCGCGCAGCGACACAGATTGGTCATCTCCCGATCGATGTCGGCATCGCTCGGGTCCGGGTGCCGGCCGAGAAGCGACGCTGCCGCCATGATCATGCCGGCCTGGCAATACCCGCATTGCGGCACGTCCAGCTCTGTCCACTTCCGGCTGCGACAGCGCGAGCGTGACTTCTCCGCTCGGCGCGATGACAATCTAGTCGGTGATCTCGTAGCTGTCTGCGGCGCGGCTGCCCCGCGCGGCGATGGGAACAAGGAGCGATGCGGTCGTCAACGTGGCTCCGGTGAGGACGAAGCGGCGCGAGACGGGCGACATTTCCACGGCGGGCTCGGTCCTGCAGGCGGGGCGAATAGTTCAGGCTGGATCGTTGTAGCAGAACTTTGAGGATCGTGGCCGTTCCCATGGACGCATGCGTCAACGGGTCAATGGCTCGCGCCGCTTCTACTCGGAGGGCCGTCGTGGCGAGAAAGTCACAGGCAGCGGCAATCCGCGCCGAGGGGCGCCTTGGCGAATTGATTTGCGGCCGGTTCCGCCTCTAGCGTAACCGCAGGGTCATGTCCGTCCCCCGCGGGGCGTCGGGATTGCGGCGGGAGCGCCCAGGGGTTGGGGGATGCGTTCATATCGGTGGCGTTCGCAGGCGGCGCGCGCCGCGGCACCGGCCGCGCGTTGCGCTGCCATTCATCGCAGCGCGATGCCGTTCTCGCTGCTGCCCGCGCGGCCGGGACTGCGCGCGGTGCTGCTCGCCAGCGTCTGGGTCGGCGCGTTCGCCGTGTTGTCGCCGAGTTCGGCGCAAACGATCGACGGCACGTGGCTCGGCGGCGGAGCACCAGTTACCAACCGGTGGACTCAAGGCAACAACTGGAGCTCGAACCCGGACGTGCCTGACCGCACGGCGACGTTCACCAACAACGGCGCCCCAACGTCGGTCACGATCTCAAGCACCACCTCGATCGGCACCATTCAGTTCACGGCCGCAGCGCCGGCGTATTCCTTCGCCGTCAATCTTGCGCTCTTCGAAATCAATGGCTCAGGGATTGTCAACAATTCTGCGTCCGCGCCGAGTTTCACCAACAATGGCGCGATAACGTTTACCAACGCGAGTTCGGCCGGAAATTCGAGCATCGTCACCAACGCCGGCTTCTTGCTGTCTTTTAGCGACACTAGCACCGCCGGCAGCGCGACCATTACCACCAACAACGGCGGGCAAACGCTGTTCACCACCAACAGCAACGGCGGCAACGCCCGGTTCATCACCAATGCCGGCGGCAGCGTCGACTTCTCCGGCACCTCGGGGCCGAGCGGCAATAATCAGATCACGGCCGGCTCGATCGAGGGCGCCGGCACGTAGGCGGCACCGGCGCGTCGCTGGTGAAGGTGGGCACCGGCACGCTCACGCTATCGGGCAATAATACCTATACCGGGGCCACCACGATCAACGCCGGCACGCTCGCTGCGGCGTCGAGTACCGCGCTGCCGAATCAAACCGCTCTCGCCGTCAATTTGGGCGCGACGCTGGCGGTCACCGATGGGGTCGCAGCTCAGATCGGGTCGCTCGCTGACGGAGTTTCGGGTGGCGGCGGGGTTCAGATCGGAGCGTCCGACCCCACCACCCTGCTGACCATTGCAGGCAACAGCAGCACGACGTTCTCCGGCACGTTCTCCGGTCCGGGCTCGCTCGAGCTGGACAGCGGCTCGCTGACGCTCACGGGCGCCAGCAATGGCGGCAATATCGGC
>WNFZ01002554.1_pt1 | contig 22660 bp, 18 predicted proteins | sample 5400081 | NCBI WGS metagenome assembly WNFZ01 (sample SAMN13153365, study PRJNA577476) | soil metagenome | isolation source: 80 cm soil or saprolite under grassland replicate 1 | place: USA:California | collected 2016-06-15
TAGAGCGGTTCTCGGTTCTTAGTTCGCCCAGACGGCACCCGGTTCTTGGCCCTACCCATCCAGCCGGCGCGTGGCTGGCGGCACGGGCTCAGCCGGCGGCGGAGCCGTCGGCGCGGGCGGGCGATTGCCAGGCGAGCCATTGGCGCCGGCGTAGGCCGCCATATCGGTGAATACCTTGATCGTATCGACCGGCAACGGAAAGATGATTGTGCTGTTCTTCTCGACCGCAATCTCGGTAAGCGTCTGCAGGTAGCGCAGTTGGAGCGTGACCGGCTCCTTGGCCATCACGTCGGCGGCCTCGGCCAGCATCTTGGAGGCCTCGAACTCCCCGGCAGCGTGGATGATCTTGGCGCGCTTCTCACGCTCGGCCTCGGCCTGCTTGGCCATCGCGCGCTGCATGCTCTGGGGAAGCTCGACATCTTTGACTTCGACGATCGTCACCTTCACGCCCCACGGCTCGGTCTGCTCGTCGATGATCCTCTGCAAGCGCTCGTTGACCTTCTCGCGGTGCGCCAATAGCGTATCGAGATCGACCTGGCCAACCGCGCTGCGCAGCGTCGTCTGGGCGATCTGCATGGTCGCGCGGATGTAGTCCATCACCTTGACCACCGCGAAGTTCGGGTTGACGACCATGAAGTAGAGCACCGCATTGACCTTGATCGTCACATTATCGAGCGTGATCACCTCTTGTGCCGGCACGTCCATGGTAATGACGCGCTGATCGACGCGCACCATTCGCTCGAAGACCGGGATCAGGAAGAACAAGCCAGGGCCGCGCGCCCCCACCAGGCGCCCCAACCGGAAGACCACGCCCCGCTCATATTCGGGCACAATTTTGATCGCCGATAGGGCAACCATCAGGGCGAAGAACAGGATCACCGCCACACACAGCAGCAACAAAGCAGGCGACATGGTGGACTCCTTTCGATTGCTCGCTACGCGAATTCAAGGGTGAGGGTTCAAAGGTTAGAAGCATCGCCTCAGCGAGAATTGCAAGCCTTTTCAACATTCGCTCATCAACACCACTTGGTCGAACTTATAACTCTTCACTCTTGGTTTCATCATCGAGCCGCCGCACTACTAGCCGGAGATCGTGCACCGCCGCGACGCGCACCCAATCTCCAACGTCGGCCACGCCATCCTCGCTAATTGCACGCCACAGCGCGCCTTCGACAAACACCATGCCGTCGGGGTCGAGCCGCTCGCGCACCTCGGCCAGGCGGCCAATGAGCGTCTCTTGCCCGGTCGCCAGGGGTCGATCGCGGCTGCGCAGCGCGAGCCAAACGCCAAACGCTACAAGCGTAAGCAGCGCCAGCCCGACCAGGATGATGACCCATAAAGCAATCACGGTGTTCGGCGCCTGAGCGGGATCGATCAGATTGAGCGACCCGACGCCGAGTAATGCGATTCCCGCGACTGCCAGCGCGCCGTGCGTATGTACGACAAACTCGGCCGCCAACAGGCCGAGCGCCAGCAGCAGCACCAACAAGGCCCACCAGCGCAGCGGTAACACCCACAGCCCCAGCGCCGCCGCCAGCAACAGCACCACGCCGACTCCGGCGAAGACGCTCGTGCCGGGGGCCGCAAACTCCAGACAGATTGCCAGCGCGCCGAGCACCAATAGCACAAACGCGATCGTCGGGTCGGCCAGCGCGAGCCGCAGGCTCTCCCAGGCCGTAGGTGACACTTCCACGACGGTGCGCCCAAGCGTAGCAAGCTTGGCGCTGCGCCCATCCTGCAGCTTTACCTGCCGGCCCTCCAGCAGCGTCAGCAAATCGGTGCGGTTGGCGGCCACCAGATCCACGGCCGGCGGCTTCAACGCACTCGCCTGCTGATTGTCGAGCACCACGCCCTCGCGCACCGCCCGATCGACCCACTCGGTATTACGGCCGCGCGCGGCGTTCCAGCCGCGTATTTGATTGGTCACAGTGTCGAGCAATAGGTCGCGGGTCTGCTGCGTCAGCACACTGTCGACTTGGGTCAGCGGGTAGGGGCTGCCGAAGCTGGTATCGGGCGCTTGTGCGGCGATATGCGCCGCGCTAAGGAAGAGTGCGCCGGCCGCGCCGGACTCAGTTCCGCCAGGGGCAACATACACGGCGATCGGCACCCGCGCGGCGGCGATCTCGCCGGCAAATTCGCGCGCATCGCGCAGCACGGCACCGCTATTGCCCATCTGAATCACCAGGACGGTTGCATTAGCGGCCTCGGCCTGGCGTAGCGCACGCCGTAAATAGCCGATCGTCACCGACGTAATCGTGCCCTGGATTTCGGCGACAAACACCGGGCCATTGGCTGGCTGGGCATGCGCAGGCTCAGGCGGGTCACTTATGGCCAGCGCCACAACCAAGGCTAGGATGACAATATGAGATAAACGCCGCATCGCGGAGATGCCTCTCAATGTAAGTCATACTCTTGCTACGCAAAGCTAGGATGATGTGTTACAGCAGCATGATACCGCGAGTCAGGCGGCGGCGCCAACACATATAATTATCTATAGTGCTTCTTCGTCAATCGGCCCGCCGCGCTCGACGAAACGCTTGACACGGCGCTCGAAGGTGGCGCGCGGCAGGAGCACCTTGCGCTCGCATGTCATGCAGCGCATGCCAATCTCGGCGCCTAGACGTACCACGCGCCAGGTATCGCCGCCGCACGGGTGCGCCTTGCGCATCTGAACGACATCGCCAAGGTTGATTTCAATCGGAGGTTTGGGCATTTCAGATTCACCCAGAGGGTACCCGATTGCAGATTGTCGAATACAGAGTATGGTTTACTCTAGACATACCTCAGTCACGTAGTCCCCTATCACATTGTCACCTGGTCATCTTGTCATCATCCTTAGCCTGGGCCCAGAGCGCTTCTTTCTCGGCGGTGTCGAGCGACGTTAGGTCGCGGCCTTGCTCTCGCAGGGTGCGCTCGACATGCGCGAAGCGGCGGCGAAACTTAGCGGTCGCGCCACGCAGGGCGCTCTCGGCGTCGATCTTCAGCCGGTAGCTGAGCTTGGCTGCCGCCAGCAACAAATCGCCAAACTCTTCTTCAATTCGCCGCAAACGAGCCTGAGCGTCGGCGTGCGCCTCGGCATACGTCGCCGCCCGCACCTCGTCGATCTCCTCGTGCAGCTTGGCCCACGGCCACTGCTGATCGTTCGAATCAAAGCCAGCTTTGACGGCTTTGCGCACGGTCTCCTGCGCGGCCATCAGCGCCGGCAGGCTGGCCGGAATACCGTCGAATAAGCCGCGCGGCGCCTTCCCGTCGGCGGCCCGCTCGGCCTGCTTGATCGTGTCCCAGTTTGCGAGCACCTGATCTACCGAGAGGCTGGAGGCTGGAGGCTGGAGGCTAGGGAGATCCTTCTGGACGTTTTGGCTATCCGCTAAGGTATTACTAGCCTCTAGTCCCAAGTCTCTAGTCTCTCCAAACACATGCGGGTGGCGGCGGATGAGTTTGGCGGCAATCTGCTCATAGACATCGCCCTGGTCGAACTCGCCAGCCTGGCGGGCCATCTCGCTGTGCATGAGCACGCTCAACAGCACATCGCCAAGCTCCTCCGCCAGGCCGCCCATATCGCCCGCGTCGAGCGCCTCCAGCACCTCGTGAGTCTCCTCGAGTAGCTCGGGCCGCAGCGACTGGTGAGTCTGCTCGCGATCCCATGGGCAGCCGCCCGGCCCAAGCAGGCGCGCCACGATATAGGTGATGCCATCGGGGCCACGCAGGTCGGCTAATGGATCGAGCGGCGGCAGGTAGGCGCAGGTCAAATGATCGAGCCCCTCCTGGTGATCGAGCTCGTGCAGCGGCGCAGTCCACACGCGCTCCTCGCTCGCTACGCCGGCCGCGCGCACCAGCGACACGCGATGATCGCCAGGGTAGCGCTCCATCAGCGAGAGTTTGACCTCCGATGCGACGCGCCGGTTGTAGATCTGGCAGAAAATGGCAGCACTGGCGGCGTGTAGAGGCCAACGCCCTGAATTTCGGACCACGACCCGTCCGTCGTCCGTTGTCCGTCGTCCGTTGCCCATTGTTTGTTGTCTGTTTGTTCTTTATTCTTTGTTCTTTGTTCTTTGTTCTTTGTTCTTTGTTCTCCGGTTCTCGGTTCTTGGGGGATGAGGTCGAGCGCATCGAGCAATTGCAGGCCGTGCTCCAGCGGGTCGAGCGCGAGGGCAGCGCAGACCGGCTCGACAAAGCTCAGCCCGGCGACGATCCGCGTCGCGACGCCGCGCTCGCGCGCCAGCGCCAGCAGCCGCCGGGTGGTCGCCTCGGCGACGAGCGGGTGGCCAGGCACCGCGTAGACTACCTCTTCACCTGCGCTGCTCCGCTCGACCAACTCAGCGGCAATGCGGTCATAGATCTCGCCGAACGCGCCGGCGCTCTCATAGAGCGAGTCGAACGAGCGCAGCTCCAAGTGCTGCGGCAGTGCCCCGACGGTCGGGTGGATGGCCGTGCGCAGGTAGAGCACCCTGGCGGCTTGGAGCAGTTCCCAGGCCTGGCGCGTCAGCAGCCCTGCTTCGCCGGGGCCAAGGCCAAGGATGGTAATCATAACCGTCCCATACCACGCAGAGTCTTAAGATCGGTTTCGAAGTCTGCTACATCATAGTGCAGGGGGATTTGGCGACTAGCAAGGAGATGTTGGAATTCAAGCTGGCTTGTCCCCGCCATACGACTTGCCTGGCCCAGTGTTAGTTTTTCTTTTTGAAAAAGCATTATAGCTATTTCCTGCAGTAACTCGTCTTCCGACATCCTGGTTGTTTGCAAAATCTCATCCGATATCACGATGCTCATGATACCCTCCTTCGCCAGTTGAACTATGCTTGCTCCATTATAGTCGTTTTCAGGGAATCTGCTCCAACATCGCGGGCGATTCGCGCATCGCCCCTATTGCGATGCCGGCGATGGCCCACGATTGTATCGCCCGGCATTCACAACGCAAACATTGTACGATCGGGCCGCCGTGCGGTTGTTTGCCGCTGCTACCGGCATAATGCCGTTCCGCGTGCAAACCGTACGCACAGTATGCAAAGACCGCGAGGCGAGGATGGTGACCCTCCGCCCCGCGGCCTCCGCACACAATCGGGGCGCCGCTATGGAGCGGACGTTGGCGCAGTCTGCTCAGGCTGGACCGGCTGTTGTGGGGCCGGCTGCTGAGGCGCGGGCGTTGGCTCGGGATACGTCGGTTCGACCAGGCGACCCTCTTGCTTAGCCTTTGCGCGCTCGTCGTCGAGCAGCTTCTGCAACGCGGTGCCGCGCGATTGCTGGAGCTGCTGCCCGATGCCCTGCTCGATCGCCTGCTGGGCCTGCTCTTGGGTCATCGCCGGGCCTTCGCTACGGCTGATCAACTTGATGATATGGTAGCCAAATTGGGTCTTCACCGGCGTCTTGGTGGTCTCGCCCGGCTGCAGATCCTGGAACATGGCCTTATCGAACTCGGGGACAAATTGGCCCTGCGTCACATTCTCATACACACCGCCCTTGTCCTTCGAGCCGGGATCATCCGAGAGCTCCTTGGCTAGAGCGGCGAAATCCTCACCTTTATTGAGGCGCTCAATCACCTGGTCGGCCTTGGTCTTCGCCGCAGTGTCGGTCGCGGCGTCGGCGCCTTCCGGCACCGAAATCAAAATATGCGCGACGGTGCCCTTGAGCACCTGCTTGCCGGCCTCGGCCATGACCTGATCGGTCACCTGCTGGCGCACCGTATCGGTTGTCACCAGTGTCTCAGAGAGCTTCTGCCGCGCCACAAAGAATGAGGCGAACTGGCGAAACTCGCTCGAATCGCCGCCGGGTAGGCCCAACGCGCCCTGCACGACCTCGTCGAACGACTTACCCCCGCTGCTCTGCGCCACCTGCGCGCGAAACTGGCTGATTGTGTCGTCAATCTCCTTATCGGTAACCGCCACGCCCTTCTGCTTCGCCAGGTTTAGCAACAGATTCTGTTCGATAAAACCATTCGGGCCGCTGACCAATTGGCGCTCGATATCGAGTCGCGAGGGCGTCTGGCCTTGCTGCGCCGGCTGCTGTTGGAATGCTTTCTCGATTCGCGAGATACGCTGATCGAGGTCCTGTCGCGTCAACGTGACATTGTCGACCCGCGCGACCGCCTGCACGGCTGGGCTGCCACAGGCGACAAGCGCGAGTGCCGTCACCAGCCCGATCATCCATCGTTTGAGATACACATTGGCTCCTTGTTGATTGAGGAGTCAGGAGTCAGAACGTAAAACCTTCTGACTCCTGACAGGAGTTACGCAGTGGACGCGAACATTGGACTACCACGGATTTAAAAGCTCTCGTATCGAACGAAAAAACGTTCGATACGAAGAACAAAATCCGTGTTTTGCAACTGACCGCGTAAGTCCTGACTCCTGACTCCTGACCCCTGACTACTATTCTTCATTCAACGATAAAATTGCCATAAAGGCTTCCTGCGGAATCTCGACGCTACCGACCATTTTCATGCGCCGCTTGCCCTCTTTCTGCTTCTCGAGCAGCTTGCGCTTGCGCGTAACGTCGCCGCCGTAGCACTTGCTCAACACATCCTTGCGCATGGCCTTGATCGTCTCGCGCGCGATGATCTTGTTGCCGACCGCAGCCTGGATCGGCACCTCAAACATCTGGCGCGGGATCAGCCTGCGCAGCTTCTCGACCAGCGTGCGGCCATTGTTAAAGGCAAAGTCGCGGTGGACGATCAGCGAAAGCGCGTCGACGGGGGTGCCGTTCACCAGGATGTCGAGCTTGACCAGATCGCCCTCTTGGTACCCCGCTAAAGAGTAATCGAGCGAGGCGTAGCCCTGGGTACGCGACTTGAGCTGATCGTAGAAGTCGATCACAATCTCGGCCAGCGGGATGCGGTACTTCAGCAGCACGCGCTGGGGATCGAGGTACTCCATAGTCTCAAAAGCGCCGCGCTTGGTCGTCACCAGATCCATGATCGTGCCGATGTAGCGCGTCGGCGTGAACACGCTGATTTGCATCACCGGCTCTTCGATACTTGCAATCAGCCCGATATCCGGCATCTCCGAAGGGTTATCGACCGTAACAATTTCGCCGTCGGTCCGCAGCACTTGATACTCAACGCTCGGCGCGGTGATCAGCAACTCGAGGTTATACTCGCGCTCGAGGCGCTCGCGCACGATCTCCATATGCAGCAAGCCCAAGAAGCCGCAGCGAAACCCAAAGCCGAGCGCCGCCGACGTTTCTGGCTCGAACGAGAGCGCCGCGTCATTCATTTTGAGCTTCTCAAGCGCCTCGCGCAGATCGATATAGGCATTCGACTCGACTGGGTAGAGCCCGGCGAAGACCATCGGCTTGGCCGGGCGATAACCCGCCAGTGGCTCTTCAGCTGGCTGAGCGGCCAGCGTTACAGTATCGCCGACCTGGCAGTCGCCAACTTCTTTCAAGCCTGTGGCAATATAGCCGACCTCGCCCGGCCCAAGCTCAGACAGCGGCTGCATTGTCGGGCGGAACGCGCCTAGCTCCAGCGTATCGACCTGTATCTGGGTGCCCATCAGCAGGATACGCGCGCCGCTGGTCAGCAGGCCATCCATCACTCGAATATAGGCGATCACGCCTTTATACGGATCGTAATGCGAGTCGAAGATCAGCGCGCGCAGCGGCCGATCGCGCTGGCCTGACGGCGGCGGCACGCGATCGATGATCGCCTCCAGAATCTCCTGGATGCCGATGCCCTCCTTGGCCGAGGCGAAGAGCACCTCGTCGCGTGGCAGCCCGAGCACATCCTCGATCTCCTGCGCCACGTGTTCCGGCTCGGCGCCTGGCAGATCGATCTTGTTGAGCACTGGGATTATCGTTAGGTCGTTCTCCAGCGCCAGATACACATTCGCCAGCGTCTGGGCCTCGATGCCCTGCGCCGCGTCGACCACCAGAATCGCGCCTTCGCAGGCAGCTAGCGCGCGCCCAACCTCGTACCCAAAGTCCACATGTCCTGGCGTGTCGAGCAGGTTCAGCTCGTAGATCTGGCCGTCTTGGGCCTGGTACTCCATGCGGACGCTCTTGGCCTTGATCGTGATGCCCCGCTCTCGTTCCAAATCAAGACTATCGAGGTGCTGCTCGCGATGCTCGCGTGCGCTGATGGTCCGGGTAGTCTCCAGGAGACGATCCGACAATGTAGTTTTTCCATGATCAATGTGCGCGATAATGCTGAAATTGCGAATGAGATTCGGATCTCGCATGGTCACTCTGTTTCAGCGCATCCAAGCCAATTTGAAATGTATGGTCGTGCGCTGATGGCAGTATATCAGGATAAAGCATCGAGCGCAAAGAGCGGGTGTCGGTCGAACCACTATCAAATTTGCCCTTGACTACGTAAACGTTTCCGTGTAGAATAGAACGTGTGATCGCATTTATTTGTGTGAGATCGGTGATGGAGATCGTGATGCAACATGCTCCTACCGGAAAGGTTTGCACGAAATGTGGCGAGTGGAAGCATATCACTGAGTTTCATAAAAAGGCTCATAGCCGTGACGGTTATCGTTCAGCGTGTAAAGCCTGCACGAATGCAGATAACAAGAAACGAGCAGATACAAACCGTGATAAAGAACGTGAGCGACTGCGTGCTTATCGCCTCGCTAACATTGAGAGGCAGCGTCGGAGCGAACATGAATGGCGCAAAAAGAACGAGGAACGAAGGCGAGAATACAGCCGAGATTACTACCGCCTCCGCCCAGAAATCGCAAAGAAGGCGAACCGAAAATGGGAGGCCGCCAACCGGGATAAAAGGCAGGCCATCGATCGTCGCAGGCGGGCGCGCAAGCAGCAGGCCGAGGGGGAGTTTACGAACCAGGAATGGCAAGCCCTCAAAGCCTTCTACAACCACACCTGCCTCTGCTGCGGCAGGCGCGAGCTGAGGTCCAGCTGACACCCGACCACGTCATCCCCCTAGTGAAAGGTGGCAGCAACGCGATCGGCAACATTCAGCTATTATGTCGATCGTGCAACTGCTCGAAGGGCGCGCAGTGCATCGATTACCGCGTTCAAAGTCCATGTGATCAAACTCTTACGTTCCCTTAATCTCTTCTTAGCATCCTCGAGCTACGATGAGCGACATACATTCGGCGAGCTATACCATAAACCAACTCATTGCGTCGCCGCAATGACTGTGATAGCATATAGCGATCACCTGAACAACACATTGCTTTGTCAGTGCCGACAAGTGAACAGGTTAGACAAGGAGCCACATATGCGCGACCGTTATCTTCGACAGCTCAAAGTGGTCCATGACGATTTGCTGCGTATGGGCAGCCGAGTCGAGCACGCGCTAGCCGACGCGATGCACGCACTTCAGACATGGGACACCGGCTTGGCGCGGCACGTGATTAGCCACGACATCGAAATCGATGAGGCGCGCACCGCAATCGAAGAGGCAGTGCTCGAATTGCTGGCGACTCAGCAGCCGGTACTGGCGACCGACCTGCGCACGCTCAACGCGACGATCGCGATTGCCGGCGAGCTCGAGCGGGCCGGCGACTATGCGAAGGGCATCGCCAAGCGTGTCGATCGCTGCCTGCGCGCGCCGACGCTGATCGAGACACCGGCCGGACTGCACCGCATGGGCGCGCTGGCGCAATCCATGTTGCATACCTGCCAGGATGCCTTCGTACGGCTCGATGTCAGCCTGGCCCGCTCGCTGGCTCGCGAAGACGAGAAAGTCGACGAGCTCGAAGATCAGGTCGTCGCCGAGCTGATGAACGCCGCACGGCAGGACTCCAGCAAGCTCGACTGCGTGATCTGTCTGCTCGACGTCGCACACACCCTCGAACGCCTGGCCGACCGCACCACCAATATCGCCGAGCGGGTGATCTTTATCGCTACCAATGTGACCGAGCAGCTGAACGCCTAGAACAATACCATGCATGTTATTCTCAATGAGTTCTGACCATCGGTCTAGCTGCGATATCTAACTACTCGGTCTGATTGCATTGACTCAACGGGTGAAAGCTACAGCTTTCACCCGTTGGTTTTATACAGCTTTTCAACGATTGCTTGTCGGAGTTTGTGCTCTCGGCTATAATACTACACAGCATTCAAAAAAGGACAAGTCGAACGGACGGTTCGCAGGGCTGAAGGACGTTAGGCCTTGCAGAAATCGCATGAGATCAACGAAATGAGCAACAGGATCACAAACTCAACACGGCCGAGGAGTCTGACGATGGAACGGGTGCGAGCGCATGTCACAATTGGCGGGCGAGTGCAGGGGGTCAATTTTCGCGCGTCGGCTCAAGAGCATGCCCGCAGCGCCGGGGTTGAAGGCTGGGTGCGCAACCTGGACGATGGTCGTGTCGAAGCGGTGTTCGAAGGCACGCGCGCTGCCGTCAACCGCATGGTGAGCTGGTGCTACGGCGGCCCGCGCTCGGCCCGCATCGAGCGGGTCGAAGTGCAGTGGGAGCAGCCGACCGCGCAAGAGCAGGGCTTCAAGATCGTCTGGTAAACCAACAGAACAAGGAACAAAGAACAGAGAACAATAACTATGAGTTGTTGGTTCTTTGTTCTTTGTTCTTTGTTTTGGCACGTTATTGGAGTGCTTGCTCCAAATCCGCGATCAGATCATTCTGATCCTCGATCCCAACCGATAGGCGTACAAGGCCGGCTGGAACCTCGAGCGGCGAACCGGCCACACTAGCGTGAGTCATGGCCGCCGGCAGCTCGATTAAGCTCTCGACGCCGCCGAGACTCTCTGCAAGTGTAAAGAGTTTTGTGCGCGTCACGAGCGCGTGGGCCTGGGATTCGCCGCCCTTTAAGATCACCGAAATCATGCCGCCAAAGCCATGCATCTGGCGCCTGGCCAATTCGTGCTGGGGGTATGAGGCTAGGCCGGGATAGATCACTTGCTCGACCGATCGGTGCTCGTGCAAGAAGCGCGCGACCGCCATGCCATTCTCGCAGTGCGCGCGCATCCGCACCGCCAGGGTCTTCAGGCCACGCAGCACCAGCCATGAGTCGAACGGCCCCGGCACGCCGCCAGCGGCGTTCTGCAAGAATTTGAGCCGCTCGTACAACTCCGGGTCTTTCACCACCAACGCCCCACCCACCACATCGCTATGCCCGCCCATATACTTGGTGGTGCTATACAGCACAATGTCGGCGCCCAATTCCAGCGGCCGCTGCAAGTATGGCGAAGCAAAGGTATTGTCCACCAGCGTCAACACGCCGCGCGGGCGCGTCAGTTCGGCAATCTTGGCGATATCGGCCAGCTTCAGCAATGGGTTCGTCGGCGTCTCTAACCACACAAGCTTGGTCTCTGGGCGAATTGCCTCAGCGACCTCCTCGGGGTCGCGCGTATCGACGAAGTCGAAGCTGATGCCATGGCGCGCGAAGACCTTGGTAAACAGCCGGTAGGTGCCGCCATACGCATCGTCGCCGCCGATCACATGGTCGCCAGCGCTGAGCATCAGCAGCACTGTATTCTCGGCGGCCAGGCCCGAAGCGAACGCCAGACCATGCGTTCCGCCATCGAGCGCGGCCAGCGCAGTCTCGAGTGCGGTGCGGGTTGGGTTGCCCGAGCGAGCGTACTCATACCCTTTATGAACGCCAACCGCCTCCTGGGCGAAGGTCGAGGTCTGGTAAATTGGCACGATCACTGCGCCGGTCGCGGCCTCGGGCTCCTGCCCGGCGTGGATCGCGCGCGTCGCGAAGCCGTACTTTTCGGTCATGATTCTATCCTTTACAAACGACACTGTTGGAGGGCATTATAGCATTGGAATATAGCGTATTGCGTATTGCGTAATTAGGAGCGACGCAATACGCAGTACGCAACACGCACTACGGTGCGATCCGCACCTCGGCCAGTACCAGCGCATCAGGCCCGTCAAGCGCGGAGTCAACCGGCGTGGCGGATTGAAGCGGGAGCCGCCGGCCAGTTTGCGGATCATACAGCCCGATCACCAGCCGGTAGGTTCCCGCCGGCAGATCGGCCGGCAGCCCAATCGCCAGATCGCTGGCGACATAGCGCTGCGCGCCCCAACCGCTGGTCGGGTATGGCAGGTCGGATTGGGCGTAGCGTTGCCCATCGGCTCCAATCAGGTGCGCGAACAGGGTGTAATCGCGTGGCGGCAGGTTGTTGGTCTTCCAGAACAGCCGGTACACCAGTGGCTGCCCGCGCTGGATCTTCGCGGCAGGCTCCAGGCCGCGCAAATGCAGATCGGGGCCAAAGGCGGCTTCGAGAGGCTGCGCCACCGGCGGAGGCACCCGGTAGATCCACGCATAATCGACGCCATGAATGCGAACGACGTGCAGCGGCACCTCCGGGCCATAAAACTGATCGAATGGCGGCCAGGGTTTGTTCCACTGAATCTGGCGTACGTACACGACGACATAGCCCGCTTTGGCCGGCAGCGGGCCATCGCGGCCGATCACCTGCGCGCCTTTGCGCATGTATTCCTGCAATCCATTGACCATGGTGCTGACGGTCAAAACACCGGTGATATCGGGCTGCTGGTTCAGCCAGGCGGCCACTTCGCTAAGGCCCTCGCCCCAGCCGGTCGTGAACGCATTCGCCCCGGCCGGCGCACCGCCCAGCGCCTGGTTGAAGTACACGATCTCGTACGGGTGCCACCACGACGCGTTGAGCACTGCCAGCATAGCCACACCAGCCAATGCCGCCGGCAACCCGCGCGCGAGCGCCCGCAGTTGGCCGCCGCGCTGGCGGAGCATATCGCTCAGCCACTGTTGCGCCCAGACCAGGCCGCAGGCTGCCAGGATGTCGATCGATGGAAAGATCGGCACGAGGTAGCGGTTAAATTTCTTTGGGAACACGGTCATCGCTAGAATGAACAGCAGCGCGAAGCCGGCCAACGCCGCCAGATCGCGGCGCTCGATCGTTTTTGCGCGCCGCCAGACCGCGGCCAGTAGAAACAGCCCTAACATCGCCCATGGCGTCAGCCGCAGCGCCAGCGCCACCGGGTAAAACAGTGGGCCAGGCGCGTCGTCCTCGCGCCCGAGGAAGAAATTGCCGAGCATATGCGGCTGAGCGCCTTCGGCCTCGACGCCGATCCGCATCTGATTGTAGGCTCGCAGTGGCGCGGCCCACAGCGCCGGCCAAAGCGCGAAGAGTGTCGCGGCGCAGATTGCGCCCCAGATCGCCAGCGGCACGACGACCGACGACCGACGACCGACCACCGCAGCCAATCTCTGACCGTCGGTCGTCGGTCCCTTCGCTGCGCTCAAGGGCAGGCTCTGGTCGTCGGTCGTCACCCCCGCCAGCGCTACCATCGCGACCCAGGGCGCCAACGCCAGCGCGGGCGACTTACTCAGAATCGCCAGGCCGGCGCTCACCGCCGAGCCAATCAGCCAGCGCGCGCGCCGATCGTGGTGCCAATACAGGCAGGCCGCCAGCAAGCTGAGCGTCAGGAAGCTGCCGGCGAGCGCGTCGACGTGCAGCACCCGGCTGAACGCCAGCACAAATGGATCGGTCGCCCAGAACAGGCCAGCCAGCAGCGCAATCGACGGAGCGACCATTCGGCGCAGCAGCATATAGCCGATCAACACCGTGGCGCCATGCGCCAGGGCAGTTGGCAGGCGCATGAGTGTCAGGAAGGAAGGAAAGGTCTGATTCGACAGCAGCCCCCAGCCGGTCAGCGCATCGCGGAGCAGCAGCCCAATGCTGCCCAGCCACATCGTCGTCACGCCGGGATGAGTGCTGACGGCCGTGGCGGGCCAGTCGTGCGCTCGCAACGCCTGGAGGAAGATATCGGAGCGCCGCAGCCAGAATTCCGACTCGTCGCCGCTGAGGAATATTCCAAGATCGAGCACACGTGGCAGCAGTGCCACCAACCCAACCGCCAGGTAACTCAGCAGCACCCACGGCCAAGCCAGCGTACGTGGCGCCGCGCGCTCGGCTGCTACCTGGGGGAGCGACATAACACCATTCCTATGTGAGGTATTAAAACGTAATGCGTAATAGCAGTCACAATTACGCATTACGTTTTACGCATTACTAAAACACAATCTTCGCCAGCTTCAAGATGCCCTGGCTCCACGGCACGCGGTGCGAAATGCCCGAGGCATTCTCGAAATCGGCCAGGTGGGCGACATACCAATCGTAGTTGCGCACCATCGCCTCGGCGGTCGAGTACTTCGGCTTAAATCCCAGCACGCGCTCAGCCTTCTCGATCGATACAAATGAGTCGGTGGCGGCCGTCTCATACACCCACTTGTACAGCGGCGAGAGATGCAGCGCCTCAAGGAAGCGCAGCGTCCAGATCACCGGCGCGGCCGGCAGTCCAATAATCTTCTTGCCGAAGCCGGCGCGGTCGAGCACCGCCTGGTAATCTTGCCTCATGGTCGTAAAGATCTTCGCGCCGATATTGAAGGTATCATTCACCTTCTCGCGATCGAGCGTGGCGGTGAGGTAGATCGCGTCACAGAGATCCTCGACATCCAGCAGTTGGTAGCGATTCTTGCCATTGCCGATCATAGGGAAGTTCTTACCATCCTTGGCCCAGTCGTACAGCAGCGCGAACACACCTAATCGCTCGGGCCCGACGAACGATTTCGGCCGCACGATCGGCACGCACATGCCTTTGTTGCGGTATTCGAGGCACACCTGTTCGGCCTTGACTTTGGCCTCGCCGTACGGCCCGACGCCATCGAGCTTGTCGTCTTCCAGCAGCGGGTGGTGGTCGGGAATGCCGTAGACCGCCGTCGACGACACATGGATCATGCGCTCGACATTGTGCTCTAGAGCCGATTGCAGGATATTGCGCGTGCCGTCGATGTCAGTCGAGTAAATATCGGCCGGCTTGTAGAGCGGCAGCGCGGCGGCAGTATGGATGACGACATCGGCGCCTTCGATCGCGCGGTCGACGCTTGAGCGATCGCGGATGTCGCCAGTGATCACCTTGATGCGATTCTTCTCGGGATAATCGAACGGCGCGATGTCGAGCGACACCACGTTGTGGCCGCGATCGAGCAGATAGCGCACCAGATTGATTCCAAGGAATCCAGCTCCGCCGGTGATAAGATAGGTGTTAGCTGTCATGTTTCTTACCTTGAATAATGAATTATTGATAACAAATGTTCTTCGAACTGCCGCTCGGAACAACATAGCCTACGGCAGTATGGTACTTTATTTCTTTTTGTAGGTCATTTTTCCGCCCTGCGGGGCGGAAAAACGACCTACAATCCGAAGAGATCAGCGCAAGGAGTCAATCCGCTCGTTGCTCATTCATGCTTTCGGTCTACTCGGCTACCGCCGGCTCGCTCGATGGCGCGCCCTGGCTCGGCCCGGTCGCCGCGAAGTCGAGCACCACTCGCGCGACATCCTGGCCGAGTTCGACCGCGAAATTGGTGCCGCGATCCCAGGGATAGACTTGGCTCATGCTGGCCCAGAACAGCCCAGGCAGCGGCGTCGCCAGCGCCGGGATGTTGCGCGAGTGGTTGACCGGCACGATTGGCTGGGCATACGGCTCGCGATGCAGCCAGTACTTGCGCACCCACGAACGCTCGAAGCGCGGGTTCACGGCCTTCAATGCCGGTAGAAACCGCTCTAATAGCGCATCCTCGCTCAGCTGAAAGTACTCATGCGACGGGTCGAGGTAGTCGCCACAGTAGATCAGCCGATCGCCGCCATAATGCTCCGGCTCGATAAAGTTGGTATGCTCGACCAGCGCCAGGAATGGAAATTGATCCTTGGGCATGTTGACCCAGTAGAGATTCTCGGTCAGCGGCTGTTTCAATGCAATCGTCATCACCACCGCGCCCATCGAGCGCAGCTGCTTGAGCCGGCCCAGGTAGTGCGCCGGCAGTTGTGGTGCAAGCTTGCTCAGCAGCCCCGGCGAACCGGTGACAATCACCGCGTCGACATCCTCGGGCGCGCCTTGGACTGGAGTGGCGCGCCAGCCGCCAGCGGGCAGCGGCGCAAGTGAGCCGATCGGCGCATTCAGCCGAACCGTGGCGCCCTGCCGGCGCACATGGGCCAGCAGCGCATCGGCAAAGCCCTGGAAACCACCGACAAAATAGCCCAGCTGGAAGCTGCGCGCCTTCAGCCGAGCCCAGAGCCAAGCCATGTTCACTTCCTCGGCGTGTGGGCCAAACTTACCCTCCAGCAGCGGATGCACGAATGCGCGATACACGTCCTCGCCCATCCAGCGCCGAGTCCAATGCGCCGCGGTCATTTTCTCCAGCGCCCGCCAGTCGCGCGCCAGGAATTTGAGATATGCCCCAACCGCGCCCATCCGCACGCGGTTCAGCGGCGATAGGCCTGGGTACGACAGCGTCGAAATGCCGGTCGCCACCAACCCCGGCAGCGGCAGCCGGCCAAACCACGGCAGGCGCAGCGACGGCGCACCGCCGAAAATCGGGTGACCGCGGCCATTCCACCATTGGGCCGTGCTCGGGCTGCGGAAGAACAGCCGATCGGAAAAGCCAATCGCGTCGACCAACTGCTTGATCGCCGTGTCGGTGGTAAACAAATGGTGATAAAAGCGCTCCAGCGGCCAGTCCCAGCGCTCGTCGCGGAAGCCAGAGGCCAGGCCGCCAGCCTGTGCACCGGCTTCATAGACCGAGACCGTGTGCCCGGCCCGCGCCAGATCATGAGCGGCGGTCAGCCCGGCGATCCCGGCGCCAACAATCGCGACCTTCATGTAAACCCCTGAGAGGGCTAGAGACCAGGGACTAGAGGCTAGAGAACTTGACTCTAGTCTCTACTCTCTAGCCTCTAGCCTCACGACGAAACCTCCAGCCCGCGCTCATCGACCGCGCGACCAAAATCGCCCCAGCCGACGTGCTCGAGCAGCATAAACAGCACGCCCAATAGCGTGATCGGCAGCCAGAGCGCCACGTGCAGCACCAGTGTATAGCCGGTCGCGACGGCTTTGGGAACGTTGTAGGCTGTCAGAATCGCAATCCCTGGCGCGTCGAAGGTGCCGACATAGCCCGGCGTCGAGGGCAGTGTGGTGAATAGATTGACTACGGCGGTCATGAGCATCAGCACCGGGAACGATACATGGAATGGAAACGCCTGCATCACAAACCAATATTTGGTCGTCTCAGTCAGCCAGATCAAGGTTGAAGACACGAAGATCAGCGCCAACTCGCGCGGGCTGCGCAGCGATTGCAAGCCCTCGACGAAGCGATCGAACAGGCCGTGGACATGCGGGCGTAGCCCGATCGGCACCAGCCGATCGACGAACCAGGCGTAGACGCGGCTCATGCGTGCGGGGCGCAGCGCCAGCGCCAAGAAGACAATCAGCGCCAAAAAGAACAGCACGCTGAAGAATGTCACCAGCGCGGTGTAGCCAGTCGGCAGCGGCGCGAACGGCAACGTCACAAACACAAACAGCAACATCACCAGGCCATCGAAGAGCCGCTCAAGGACCACTGTGGCAAGCGACACGCTGACCGGCACGCCCTCCTTGCGCCTGAGTATATACGAGCGCAGCACCTCGCCGGCGCGGGCCGGGTAGACATTATTGCCCATATAGCCAATCACGACAATCGGGAACAAACGGGTGAGCGAAACGCTTTTGATATGCCGCAGCATGTAATGCCAGCGCCATGTGCGCGCCCACACTGCGCCAAAATAGAGCGCAATGCCGGGGATCAGCCACCAGTAATTCGCGTGGCGTACCGTCGTCCAGAAGCCGTCCAGATCGAGCCCGCGCAGGGCCAGGGAGAGAAAGACGGCGCTGATGACGACCCCCAGCCAGAACTTCCAGCTTCGCAACGACGATTCCTCCAATCGGCTGTCGGCGCTTCTATTGGCATTTTACGCATAACTAAAACCGAGCCGCGCCATCGGCAGCCACAACGATATGATACCTGTGCGCTTCCCGCTTGTCAACGAAGGCTGACAGGATTCCCACGGATTACAGGAATAGAAAATCCGTGTAATCTGTGGGAATCCGTGTCGTGCTAGCGATCGCCGCGCGGCCAGAGCGTCCAGAGCATGATCAGGCCGGCGGCGGCCCAGGCCCATTTGGTCTCGGCGCTGAAGCCGTTGATCCGCAGCAGCACGCCACCAACGAACAGACCGGTTGCGATAATGCCACCGGCGAGGCGCGACGTGGCCCGCTCGACCCGGCGCATGCTACGCTCAATGCGGCTCAGATCGACGCGCATATGCAAATCGCCGCGATTGGCCGATTTATAAAAATCATCCATCTGGCGCGGCAGTGTGGCCAGAATCTGTCCAGCGCCGGTCAATTCTTTACGCGCGCGCTCGAACCAATCATTGTGGCGGCTCTCACGCGCCATCAGCTCCTGTGCGAAGGGCCGCAGCGTCTCGAATAGGTTAATATCCGGATTGATCGCCGTGGTCATGCCGCTGACCATACCGATCGAGCGACCGAGATAGATCAAGTCCTGCGGCATCTGGAAGGGCATATCGCGCACCAGATGCTCGACCTCGCCAAACACGCCCTCAACCACATCGGTGCTGGTCATTTCGCGCAGGCTGCGGTCGTATGTATATCGGAACAGGATCTGGGCGGCCTGGACAATCGGCCGGCGGTCGGCGTCGGGCAAGATCACGCCCAGGCTATCGAGCGCTTGAACGAAGCGCGCGGCGTCGTTGGTCGCCACCGCCACGGTACTCTCGCGCAACGCCTCCATCGCACGCACGCCCAGCCGGCCGACCATGCCGAAATCGATGAAGATCAGCGTGAAGGGTGCCCCTGGTTTGACGCCATTGGTCTGTGGCGGCGGCGGACCCTCGATCCGCACAAACAGATTACCGGGGTGCGGATCGGCATGAAACACGCCGTCGAGAAACCATTGCTTGAGATAGGCACGGTAGAAGCGATGCGACAGCTCGTGCAGATCGACGCCAGCGCGATTGAGCGCGTCGATATCGCTGATCTTGATGCCGCCAATGCGCTCCATAATCAGCATGCGCCGGGTCGAGATCTCGGTATATGGGATGGGGATATAAACCCCTGGCACCTCGGCAAGGTTGGCGCGGATCTGCTCGGCATTGCGCGCCTCGTGGACATAGTCCAATTCCTCGATCAGCACGCGCTTGAACTCTTCAAAGAGCGCCAGCAGATCGGCACGGCGCTTGATCGCCGGGTAGTGGCGCACCACCCGCACCGCCCACTCGACCGCGCGTAAATCGATCTCGACAATCTCGTCGATGCGCGGGCGCTGGACTTTCACCGCCACCTCGCGCCCATCGTGCAGCACACCGAAAAATACCTGGCCCAGCGACGCTGCGGCGACCGGCGTAGCACTAAATTCGGCAAACATGCCGGACGGCGGTGCGCCAAGCTCCGCCACCAGCGTCTCCAGAATATAGGGCAGCGGCGCGGGTGGCACTTCGTCTTGCAGCCCGGCTAGCTCGTCGGTAATCTGCACCGGTAAGATGTCGGCGCGTGAGCTGAGAAATTGCCCAAGCTTAATCAACACGCCGCCCATCTGCACCGCCAAGCCGCGGAAGCGCCTGGCGATATCGACCCAGCGGCGCATACCAGTACGCCGCGGATACCAGCGCGTCAGCCACCAGCGACTAAGCAGAATATCGATCACAAAGACGCGCACAATCATGCGCAAGAAAAACCACGAGATGCGCAAAAAGCGCCGGCGATGGTGGATCTTAAGCGGCGGTAGCTTCGCCGGCGGCGCTGCCGGCGCTGGTTGGGTTGGGCGGTTCGTGACACTTTGCACATGCGTATTATACACCAGCAATTTGACGCCGAGTCATCGGCATGCTAAGATGGTATCACAAGTGAGCATGTCTAGCCCTGTGGCCCTCTCTATGCGGTATGGAGAGGGTTTGTTGTGCAGAGCTATGCCGGCCGTAACCGGCGCAGCTACGACGGCGTTCGTATCAGCAGATCTGGAAAACCTATGCGAACCAGCATCTGGCTCGTGCGGCACGGGCAAACCGAGCTGAATAAGGCTCGGCGTTACCAGAGCATCAGCGACGGCCCGCTGACGCCGTTTGGGCTGCGGCAGGCGAGCGCGCTGGCCGAACGGCTGCGACGTCTACCGTTCAAAGTCGCGGTCGTCAGTCCATCGCAGCGCGCTCAGGTCACCGCCGAGACGATCTTGGCCGATCGCATTGCGCCAATAGTAGCCGACCAGCGCTGGGCCGAGACGAACCACGGCCGCTGGGAGGGGCTGACCTACGGCGAGGTGCGCGAGCGCTACCCGCACGAGGCCGTGCAGCGCTTCGCCGACGCGCTGCACGGCAAGCCGACCGGCGGCGAAAGCCTGGCCGAGGTAGCGCAGCGCGTCGGCGAAGGCTGGCGCGCGCTACTGCAACAGTACCCTGGCGGGCGCGTGCTGGTCGTCACACACGCCACGCCGATCCAGTTGGTCTTGTGCGCGCTGAGCGAGATGTCGCCGGCGCTGCACTGGCGCTGGCGCGTCGACCTGGGCAGCGTCACGTCGATCGACGTCTATGGCGGCGGCCCGATCATCCGGATGGTCAACGAGGTACCACATTTATGAGCAGCACCGACGAGATCGCGCTGCGCGAAATCTGCACTCAGATCGCCGGCCCAAATGCCGCCGCGCTCGCCGCCGCGCGCACCCGGTTGGACCGGCTGGCCAAGCCGCCCGGCAGCCTGGGCACGCTGGAGCCGCTGATCGTGCGGCTGGCGGCGATGACCGGCCAGATCCGGCCGGACTTTCAGCACCCAATTGTGCTCGTCGCCGCCGGCGATCACGGCGTGGTAGCCGAGCGAATCAGCGCCTACTCACAGGCCGCGACCGGCCAGACGATCCTTCATTTTCTACGTGGCGGCGCGGCCATCAACGCCCTGGCTGCCAACGCCGGCGCGCAGGTCGTCGTCGTCGACGCCGGGGTCGCGGCCGAGCTCCCCGATCACCCACGCCTGCGGCGCGCGGCGGCTGGCCGCGGCTCGGGCAACCTGCTGCGCGAGCCGGCGATGACCCGCGCCCAGGCGGCCGCCGCCATGCTGGCGGGCGCGCGCATTGTCGGCGCAGAAGCCGAGGCCGGCCTTGATCTGCTGGCGCTAGGCGAAATCGGTGTCGGCAACACCACCCCGGCCGCCTGCCTGACCAGCGCATTCACCGGCGTCGCACCCGAACTCACCACCGGCCGTGATGGCGCCCCATGCGACGACGATAGCGACCGCACGCACCCAATCATCCCACAGCGCGCCGCTCAGCAATCCGACTCCGGACAGCAATGCTCCGATCACCGCGCCGGCCAGTGGAAAGTATCCGATCGCTCCGCAGTCACCAGTGCGGCGTTCGTGGCCGTGGGGCTGGCGCCGAACCTGCGGCACTTTCTGATCGCCGCGCATCGCTCGGCCGAGCCGGGCCACGGTGTGGCGCTGGAGCACCTGGGTCTTGATCCGCTGCTCGCGCTCGACCTGCGCTTGGGCGAGGGGTGTGGCGCGGCGCTGGCCCTGCCGATCATCCTAGGCGCCGCCCGCCTCATGCGCGAGATGGCGACGCCGGAGCATACCGGGACTGGGTGACAAGATGTCAAGGTGATATTGTCATCTTGTCATCTTGTCAGGTCGAAAGAAGGCGTTGATGGAACCAGCAGAACGAGCCAATAAGAGAAACCTGTGGGGCCCGTTCTGGCCGCTGGGCGAGGCCCTGCGCTTCCTGACAATTCTGCCGCTTGGTGGGCTGCCGCCGATCTCCAAGGGTGCGATCGCTCGAGCGATCGGATACTTTCCACTGGCCGGCGCGGTGATCGGAGCATTGCTGTCCGGAGTCGGATTGCTGAGCGGCGCGCTGTGGGATGATTGGGTGCGTGCGGTCGCTATCGTCGTCGCATGGGGCGCCATCACGGCCGGTAGCGCCGGCGCTGGCTGGCTCCGCGCGGTTGTGCTCGCCCCTGTGCTTGGGCGCTGGGCCGACACCTATGGGATCTTTTGGTTCCCGCCAGCGCGCGCCGGCGGCCTTGGGCGCGAGTTTCAATCGCAGCTTGGCCGCGCCGACTTCGTGCTCGCTAGCGGCATTACGGTTGTGCTCGCCGTGGCGCTTGGCGGCGCGCGCGGGCTCGTCGCACTGGCGCTAACGTGGGTTGTCACTCAAGTGCTGGGCATGTGCTGGACACGCGACCTCGGCGGGCTGACCGGCGACACTTACGGCGCGCTCTGCGAGATCGCCGAAGTGGTTGCCCTAGGAGTTATGAGTTCTAAGTTATGAATGATCAGTTTTACACAATTAACTCATAACTCTTGACTCTCACCTCTTAACAGCGCATGGTTGACCACAAATTGTCGTAGATCGTTTATACTAGGTAAAGAAACGTTCGGCTCCGTCGCTACATTGATCACATTTTGATCAGGTATAATCGGGCCGGACGGTTTAGACTTCTGTAGTAAGTGCCGCACGAATCGGCGCAGGTCTGACTCGTTGTTACTCAATCGGTAACAAGCGCCGACAGACCTTGTACCTGAAGGAGCCAAACGCATGCCAGAGGAACGTGGCACCACGACGGACCTTGAGCCCCGTTTCTATCCCAATTTGATCGGGCGCTTGTATTTGATTAGCCTCGAAGATGTGATGGGCCGCAACGGCGTCAACGCCTTGCTCAACCTTGCCGGCGCCCGCCATCTGGTCAATACCTATCCGCCTTCCAATCTCAAGCGCGAGTTTCCCTTTTCCGACTTGACCACGATCTCCAAATCGACCGAAACGATGTATGGCCCGCGCGGCGCCCGCGGCATGGAACTGCGCGCCGGCCGCTATGCCTTCAATCTGGGCTTGAAGGAGTTCGGGCCGCTGCTGGGCATGGCCG